>Ga0247831_1001468_pt1 | contig 43869 bp, 39 predicted proteins | sample LaCruzMarch2015__9_FD_192406 | JGI IMG/M metagenome (GOLD analysis project Ga0247831, IMG submission 192406) | Freshwater microbial communities from meromictic Lake La Cruz, Castile-La Mancha, Spain - LaCruzMarch2015_1m | ecosystem: Environmental > Aquatic > Freshwater > Lake | place: Spain...
CCATGGCGATCCCTCAATGGAAACTGACGCAAACGGAATCACGCAGACCCAAGGCCGTCAACCGAGCGACGGCCAGCCGCAATGGGATCCCGATCGCCGAGGCCCCAATTCTGCAACAGGCTCCAAGGGGAGCAACTCTCGCAGCGTGAAGCGCACGCGCGTCATCACCGCCTCCTAGAACGTTGGCTCGGCAATGACTTTCTTGTACGACTACGGTGACGAGTGGCGCTTCCGAATTGAAGTTGTCGAAACTGGGCAGGCCAAGCCCGGAGCCGCTTATCCCAGTCTCGGCAAGGCTCCCCTCAGTATCCCAAGATCGAGGACGAGTGACGACGAACCGGATCCGCATCTCGCTTTCAGGACGTTGGTAATTCCCTCAGGGCGGTTGCGGACATAGAATCGATAGCTTCGAAGTGCGTGGAGGCAGAATAGCCCCAACCTCAATGCTCTTTGCGACAACCCCATAGTCGGGGCGCAAGGTGTGACCGAGCGTCAGGCGACCGCTGCAGATGCCCTATCCTTGCAGTACAGGGCGTACTATTATAATAGCATGTCTTGAGGTTCTTGGGGGTCGTACTAATGCGGGTCGATTTGAAGGGGCGAGTGGCTTTGGTCACCGGCGCCGCGGGGACGATTGGATGCGCCATCATCCGCAGGCTCAGTGACAACGGCGCCAGCGTAGTCGTCGCCGACATCAACCGCGAGGGCGCCGAAGCTGCTGCCGCCGAGCTGCCGGATGCCATCGCGTCGGTCATCGACATCTCCAGCAAGGACTCCGCTGAACGCGGCGTGGCAGAGGCGATCGCACGCTTCGGTCGGATCGACATCCTCGTCAACAATGCCGGGGTCAACAGCTTCGTCCACCGGGTGAACATCGACGCGTTCCCGCTGGCGGAGTGGGAGCGGATCACCCGCATCGACCTCGACGGGCTCTACCTGATGAGCCAAGCGGCACTACAACCGATGCTGAAGCAGGGAGACGGCGGGCGGATCATCAATATCGCCTCCGTCGTCGGCCTCGCGGCGATGCGCCTTCAAAGCCCGTTTGTGGCCGCCAAGGCCGGCATCATCCACATGACCCGCTCGATGGCGCTCGAACTGGGGCCGCAGGGAATCCTGACAAACGCCATCGCGCCGGGCTCGATCATGAGCGAAGGCACGCGCTCGCTGTTTTACGGCGCCGACGGCAAGTTTGCCGGGCGCACCGCCGAGTTCATGGAGCATCTGCCGCTCGGCCGGCCGGGCACAGCCGACGAGATCGCCGAGAGCGTGCTGTTCCTGAGTTCGCCTAGCGCAAGCTACATAAACGGGCAGATCCTGGCCGTCGATGGCGGCTGGACCGCCGGCTACATGATGTGAGGCCGATGATGCAGATCGCACTGCAGAACACTTTCGCCGAGCTGCTCGGCGACCCCAACCCGGTTGCCGGTGCAATTCGTGACGCGCTGAGGGCCAACGGAGCGACGATCGAACCTGTCGCGCCCGTGCCCGACATCCTGCTTGTGTCGATGCCGCTTTTGCCGGTCGCGGGCTACGATCCGTCAACCCTGCTGGGGGCGGCGCGAAGCACCGGGGACGCCATGTTCGCACGGGGCAGCGGGCGGATCATCTTCCTCGTCTCGGCGGCCGCGGGCATGCCGATGCGCCGGCATCCCGAGTTCTCCGTGGCGATGGCCGGGGTGGTGACGACCGTCCGCACCCTCGCCATGCAGCTGGGCCCGAAGGTGCTCGTGAACGCAGTAGGGGTCGGCGCGGTGGGCGAGCCGCTGGTGGCCGGCGATGCGGCAATGCTCGCGCATGCATCGGTGAAGCGGCCTGGGTCGGTCGCCGAAATCACTGATACGGTGCTGTTCTTCTGCGATCCCCTGAATACCTACACCACCGGGCAGATGCTGTCGGTGGATGGTGGATGGAGTGCCGGCTATGCCCGCAGTTTCTGAGCATATGGAGCTGCGCGCCGGCCAGTTGGCGGTCGACCTTGCGCCCTCCATCGGCGGCAGTATCGCCAGTTTCAGGATCGACGGCATCGACGTGATGCGTCCGTTGTCGGACGCCGACCGCAGGGCGGGCAACGTGCTCGGCGTCGCGTCCTTCCCGATGATCCCGTTCGCCAACCGGATCGGCAACAATGCGTTCGAGTTCGAGGGGCGCCGCTACCGCTTCGAGGCGAACAACCCGCCCGAGATCTATCACGTGCACGGGACGGGCTGGCACCGGCCGTGGGTCGCCGGGCAGGCCGGGCCGGGCAGCGCGGTGATGCGGCTCGAGGTATCCGAGCCTGCGGCCTATTCCTATGCTGCAGAGCAGCGCTTCACGCTGACGAAGGCAGGGCTCGAGCTGGTCACCACTGTCACCAATACCGGCGAGCGGACGATGCCCTTCGGGTTCGGGCATCACCCCTGGTTCGACCGGGACGCCGATGCCATGGTGCAGTTCGGCGCTCGAACGTTCCACCTCAACGAGCCCGAGGGGATGATCGGGCAGCGCATCGCGCTCCCGCCGGAAATGTCGTTCGAGACGCCGCAGCCCTTGCCGAAATACTGGCGCTGCACCGACTATGGCGGCTGGGACGGCAGTGCCACCATCACCTTCCCCCGACGTGGCGCCGGCATCACCGTGAGGGGTGGAGCGCCCTATCACCACATCATGTTATACGCCGACCCTGCCCGGAGCGTCTTCTGCGTCGAGCCGCAGACCAACGCATCTGGAGCCTTCAACCGCCCGGAGGGTTTTGGCGATCTCGAAGACGGCATCATCGTGCTGGCACCGGGCGAGAGCACGATGGGCACTCTGACGTTCGAGGCGTTCCGGGTCTAGCTAGGAGGCCGCCCGCACCGTCTTTGCCTGAGCCGCGGCGACTGCTCGCAGCACGCGATCCTCGCCACCCTCGCCGCGTCTGAACTCGTCGACGATTTGGCCGTCCGCGATGGTGAGACAGCGGTCGCAGAGGCCAAGGACTTCCTCGAGTTCGGACGACACGACGATCAGCGCCACGCCCTTGTTGGCCAGTTCGACGACGAGACGGTAAATCTCCTGCCGCGTCGCGGCATCGACGCCCTTGGTGGGCTCGTCGAGCAGCAGCACCCTGGGGGCGCGCATCAGCACCCGCGCAAAGAGCAGCTTCTGCTGATTGCCGCCCGACAGATGGGCGACCGAGGCCTGGGGCGAGGACGCCTTCACGTTCAACTGGCGCATCGTCTCGACAATGGCGCTCCGTTCCCGATCGCCGCGAACCATGCCGCCGGACGACAGAGGGTCGAGATTGCCGATGGTGATGTTGGCGCCGACCGGCAGGTTGAACAGCAGGCCGTCGCGCTTCCTGTCCTCGGTCAGCAAAGCAATTCCGACGGCGCGCGCATCGCGGGGGGAGCGGATATCGGTCAACTGGCCGTCGACCCTGACTGCGCCGCTCGACGGCACGCGGCCAAAGATACCGTGCAGGATTTCACTGCGGCCAGAACCAAGCAGGCCAGCCAGCCCGACGATTTCACCAGCGGCCACGGTGAAGCTGACATCGCGCGCGCCGTAGATCGCTCCCGGCTTGCCGGCCACATTGAGGCCCTCGACGCTCAGCATCGGCCGCGCGTCGACCGGTGCCGCGTGCGGCGGGAACAGCTTCTGCAAGCGCTGGCCGGACATGGCGAAGATGAAGCGCTCCTCATCGAACTCGTCTCGCCCGAGTTCGGCTGCGACACGCCCGTCGCGCAGCACGGTGGCGCGGTCGCATACCGCCAGCACTTCAGGCAGGCGGTGGGTGATGTAGATCATGGTGACACCCTGCCGCTTCAGGCGGCGCAGCACATCGAGCAGCGCCTCGACTTCGGTGCCGGAGAGCGAGGCGGTGGGCTCGTCGAGCATCAGTACGCGCGGCTTCAGCGCCAATGCGCGGGCGATCATGACGAGGTGGCGCTGCGCCGAGGTCAGCGATGCGACGATGGCCTTGGGGTCGATGGTGAGTCCCAAGTCGTCGAGGATGGCGCGGGTCCGCTCCTCGAGCTTGCGGTGGTGGACGAGCACACCCTCACCGAGGCCGGTGTGGCCGGCAAAGACGTTCTCTGCGACCGAGAGCTGCTCCAGCACCTCGATCTCCTGCGGGACGTAGCCGACGCCGTAAGCGCGCGCCTCAGCCGGTGACCCGAAGCTCACCGGCCGGCCGGCAAGCGTGATCTGTCCGCTGTAAGAGCCGGCCACGTGCACGCCGTTGAGGATCTTTACCAGCGTCGATTTGCCGGCACCGTTCTGGCCGAGCAGGGCGTGGATCTCGCCCGGTAGCACGCTGAAATCCACGCCGCCGAGCGCCTGCACGCCGGCAAAGGCCTTGACGATGGCGCGAGCGGAAAGGATCGGGTCCATGGGTGCTGCCTCGACGGTAGGGACAAGCCGCGCCGATCCCGGATCAAAGGGACCGGCGCAGCGGTGCGGCCGGCTTACTGGCCGGCGCTTTCGAGCATGGCGTAGTAGGGGTCGAGGTCGGCGGCGGTGATCACCTTGGATGGGAGCACGTTCATGTATTCCACCGTCTCACCCTTGGCCAAAGCGCCGAGCAGCTCTGCCACTTTGGCGCTTTCCTCATAGAGCGGCTGCGCCACGATGCCGAACGCGGCTCCGGACTTCACCAGGTCGAGGTTCTGCCGGATGTAGTCCATGCCGACGATCACCACGTCGCGGCCGGCCTTGCGGGCCGCGCCCGACCATGTCTGGATCGAGTTACCGGTGGTGCCGAAGGCAGCGTTGACGTCCGGGTTGCCCTGGAGGATCGCGATCGCCTTGCCCTCGGCCGCAGAGGGCTCGAAACCTTCCATCTGGGTCTCGAGCACCTTGATGTCAGGATACTTCTCCGCAATCGTTTTGCGGAAGGCGTCGGACATGGCGTTCTCGGTGTCGTTCGAGGCACCCTGGGTCAGGGCGACAGTGCCCTTGCCGCCAAGCTTGTCCCCGATCGCTATCGCCGCGTTGGTGCCGGCAGCCGCGATATCCTGCGCGGCCGCTGCCTTAAGGCCTTCCACGGAGCCCTCGGGGGGAAGCACGTGCCAGGTGACGACGGGCAGCCCCTCTTTGCCTAGCTTGGTGATGTAGGAGTAGATCGCCGGGTCGGGACCGTAGACGCCGACAGCGTCGAACTTGGTGCGCGATAGCGCCGCTTCGGCGAGCGGCAAGGTTGCCGGGATATCCCAGTTGGTGGCGGACGGATCGCCCACGACTTCGCAGATGTAGCCAAGCTCCTTGCATTTGTCGAGGAACCCCGCCTGCATCAGCCGATGCACCGGGTGATCCTTCATCGCCTGCACCCAGAGCAGGTTGACGTCGGCCGCATAGCCGGCCCCGACCGTGCCCATGCCGGCAACAAGCGCCACTGCCCCGAGCAGCCCTTTAGCCATAGTCCTCTTCGAGATGTTCATGCTTCCTCTCCTCCATTTGCCCGCAATTGCGCGTGGCGCTGAACGTCGTGCGGCGCTCATCAAGCACCGGATGTTTTGCTGGATTGCACCTCGGTCTTGCTGGCTGCGGCAGTCTTCGCGCCAACACCGACCGTGAAGTACCGTCGGCGGAGAATATCGAGACCGACGGCGAGCACCATGATCACGCCCACCGCGATCTGCTGCCAATTCGAGTTGACGCCGATAACCACAAGGCCCGACTGCACCACTTTGAGCATCAGGATGCCGACGACTCCGCCTGCAATGGTACCCGCGCCGCCGAACAGACTCACCCCGCCGACCACGACGCCGGCGATGACAATCAACTCCCAGCCCGAACCGATCGAGGTGGTGCCCGACTGCAGGTCTGCCATCACGAACATGCCAGCCACAGCCGACATCGCACCGACGGTGATGAAGGCCCCAATCTTGTAAATCGTGGTGTTGATGCCGACGAGGCGCGCCACTTCAGGATTGCCGCCGGTGGCATAGAGGTTACGGCCCAGAACGGTGCGGCGCAGCACGAAGTCGGCAACGACGGCCATGACGATGAAGAAGGCAAAGCTCCAGCCAAGCCCGAAAGCGAGGGTGCTCATGCCGAACTCTGAGACTTCCTTAGGCAGCGGGTAGACCGGGTAACCGGCTGTGACGAGCTGAATCAACCCTTGCCCGATGAACAACATGCCAAGGGTCTGGATGAACGCCGGAATCCGGAACTTCACGACAATGATGCCGTTGATCAGGCCGATGAAGGCGCCGACGCCCATGCCGCCAAGGATGGCGAGCGGCACTGGCCACTGCAGCGCCGTCATCAGCTGAGCGGCGACCACTGCCGAGACACCGGCCACGGAGCCAACCGAGAGGTCGAACTCGCCTGCCACTAGCAGGATGGTCTGGCCGATTGCGATTATGCCGACGAACGACACGACGTTGAGGATAGCCCTGACATTGCGTTCGGACAGGAACGCCGGCTCCACGGCGTAGAAGAACGCCACCAGCAAGAGCAGTGCTGCGATCACCCCGACCTCGCCGATGGCGATGAAGGCGATCACCCGATTGCGCAGCGAAGGCGCAGTTGAGTCTTGCGTGGTGGCTCGCGCCGCGCCGGTCATTGGTATCCTCCCTCATGGCGGCGCTGTTGCGGGATGACCGGTCAGCGCTTCACCATACCCCATCAACTATTATACTATTATAAGTGTCAATACCCTTCGGAGGGGTGCTCTCGCGATCCCCTCCCCGTTCAGCAAGGACACGAGCGAAATGGTCGCCCCCTACCTGATCGGCAAGGACCCGCGCGACATCGAGCTGCACGATCGCACGCTCGGCAGCGTTTATGTGGGCGCCCGCGATTCGGGCGCCGAAGTCCGCGGCAACTCCGCCGTCAACATCGCCCTGTGGGACATCTATGGGCAGGCGCTCGGCGAGCCGCTCTGGCGCCTGCTCGGCGGTCGCACGCATCAGTCGGTCCCCATCTACAACACCTGCGCCGGCTACCAACACGTCCGCGCCAGCAAGAAGAACTCCCTGTTCGAGCGCACCGAGGACTGGTCGCTGAAGCAGGGCGACATGAACAACGGTCCCTACGAGGACCTGCTGGCCTGGCGCTTCGATGCCGGGACGCTGGCGAAGCGCCTGCTCTCCGAGGGCATCGGCGCCATGAAGATCTGGCCGTTTGACATCGCCGCCGAAGCCTCGAACGGCACCCGCATCTCGCTCACCGATCTCGACAAGGCGCTCGAGCCGTTCAAGCGCATCCGCGACGCCGTCGGCCGCGACATGGAGATCATGGTCGAGCTGCATGGCCTATGGACCCTGCCCCCGGCCCTGCGCATCGCCGAGGCGCTGAAGCCCTACGACGTCGCCTGGCTCGAAGAGCCGATCCGCTACAACGAGCTCGACGCGATGGCCGAACTCGCCCGCCACACGTCCACCCCGATCGCCGCCAGCGAGCGCCTGGCCTCGCGGCAGGGTGTTCAAGCAGTTGATCGACAAGCGAGCCGCCTCGGTGATCATGATCGACCTCGCGTGGTGCGGTGGGATCTCGGAGGCCCGCAAGATCGCCAACATGGCCGAGGCAAGCGAACTCCCGGTCACGCTCCACGACTGCACCGGCCCGATCGTCTACGCCGCGAGTTGCGCCCTCTCGGCGACACTGCCTAACGCGATCTATCAGGAGGCGGTGCGCGCCTACTTCACTGGCTGGTACACCGAGATCGTCGCCGACCTACCGCTTCTCACCAACGGCCGTGTCGCCCCGCTCGATGGCCCCGGCCTCGGCATTACGCTGCGCGACGAACTGTTCACCCGCCCCGACGCCACCGTCCGCCGCACCGGCGCCTGACGGCCCCGTTTTCGTCTAGACATTATGCTATTATAATCTATTCTTTCCCCGTAATATGCGTGAAGAACCCGGAACCGGGGCGACGCGGGGAGGCTTCGGTGGCGATTTCGGCAATGCGCAAGAGTGCGCAGCAGACTGGCGTGGGTAATCTGCCCGACAAGGATGTGCTGGTAAACCTGTTCGAGCAGATGGTGCTGCTCCGCAAGTTCGAGACCGTCGCGCAAGTCGCCTGCCGCAAGGGCGAAACACCCGGCTTCCTGCACCTTTACATTGGTCAGGAGGCCACCGGCGTCGGCATCTGCGCTCACCTCCGCCGCTCCGACTGGGTCACCTCCACGCATCGCGGCCACGGTCATGCGCTGGCCAAGGGCGCCGACCCGAAGCGCGTCATGGCCGAACTCTTCGGCAAGGCCGACGGCATCTGCGGCGGGCGCGGCGGCACCATGCACCTTTACGACCGGTCGGTCGGCCTGTTCGGCACCAACGGCATTGTCGGCGCAGGCATCGGCCACGCCGTCGGCATCGGCATGAGCGCCCGCCAGCAGGGCCGCGACGATATCGGCGTGGCGTTCTTTGGCGACGGTGCGGTCAATCACGGCGCCTTCCACGAGGGTCTCAACTTCGCGGCGGTGAACCGCGCACCAACCGTATTCGTGTGCGAAAACAACCTCTACGCCACTGCCACGCCGCTGAAATCGATCACCCTCAACCCCGAGATTGCCAGCAAGGCCGACAGCTACGGCATGCCCGGAGTTGCCGTCGACGGCAACGACGTGTTCGCCGTCTGGCTGGCAATGAAGGAGGCTTCCGAGCGCGCTCGATCCGGCCTCGGCCCGACGCTGATCGAAGCCAAGACCTATCGCACCGTCGGACACCACGAAGGCGATCCGGTGATCGGCACCTACCGCACGCAGGAGGAGGTCGACGCCTGGATCAAGCGCGATCCGATCGACATGTTCCGCAAGCGCCTCGTCGAGGACTACGGCCTCGTCACGCCCGACGACCTCGCCGACATCGAGGCCCACATCGACCGCATCGTGCAGGAAGCCCTCGAGTTCGCCCGAAACTCGCCAGAGCCCGACCCGTCCACGGTCCGCCGCCACGTCTATGCCAGCCCGATCAACCCGCCCGAAGCCCTTGTCGTACGCCCCGCCGGCGAAACCCGCGTGCAGGGCTGGCTCGAGGCGGTGCGCGACGGCATTGCCGAGGAGATGCGCGCCAACTCCGCCATCCTCTATTTCGGCGAGGGCACCGGCGAGCGCGGCGGCAGCTTCGCCCACACCAAGAATCTCTGGCACGAATTCGGCGCCGAGCGGATGGTCGACACGCCGATCTCCGAGCAGGGCTTCACCGCCGCCGCAGTCGGCGCGTCAGCTACCGGTACGCGAACCGTCTCGGACCTGATGTTCGCCGACTTCGCCTTCGAGACCACCGGGCAGATTTTCCTGCAGGCCGCCAAGCTCCGCTACATGAGCAATGGCGAGATGAGCGCTCCCATGGTGGTACGTGCCGGCGCCGGCGCGCTGCGCAGTTCCGGTCCGCACCATTCGGGGATGTATCACCCGCTCTTCGCCCACATGCCGGGCCTCATCGTCTGCGTGCCCTCCAACCCCGCCGATGCCAAGGGCCTGATGAAAACGGCGCTGCGCGGCGCCGATCCGGTGATCATGCTGGAGCCCAAGGCGCTATTCGCATCGAAGGGGCCGGTGCCGGTCGGCGAGGACCACTATGTGCCGTTCGGGGTGGCTCGCGTCGCCCGCAGCGGGACGGACATCACCATCGTGGCCGCCGGCCAGATGGTGCCGCGCTCGCTCGAAGCCGCCGAGCTTTTGGGTGCGCAGGGCATCAATGCCGAGGTGATCGACCTGCGGACCATCATGCCGCTCGACGTCACCACCATCGTCGAGAGCGTCAAGCGCACCCACCGCCTGCTGGTGGTCGACGAGGCCTGGGCTATGTGCGGCATGGGCGGCGAGATTGCCCAGGCCATCAACGAGCTGGCCTATGACGAGCTCGACGGCCCGCCCGGCCGCCTCCATACTGCGCCGACCTCGCACCCGTTCGCGCCGGTGCTCGAGCGCGCCATGCTGGTCGATACCACCCGGATCATGGATGGCGTCCGCAGCGTCATCGCCGGCAAGCCTGCCGTCCCCGATCACTGGCACACCACCGGCATAGTGGCGGACGCAGCTACCGCGACGCCTGCGCCGGCACCGGTCGCGGCCGTAGCACCGACCGCGGCCGCTGCCGCCGGCTCGGGAGACGAACCGATCAACATGCCGTTCGGCGACCTCACCGTCTCCGAAGGCACGCTGGTCAAGTGGCACAAGGCCGTCGGCGATGTGGTCAAGGAAGGCGACGTCGTCGCCGAGATCGAAACCGACAAGGCGGTGGTGGAGATCGAGGCACCAGCCTCGGGCACGCTGAGCGCCATCGACCAGCCGGTCGGGGCGGTCGTGCCGATGGGCGGCCGTATCGGCGGCATCCGCAAGTAACGGACTGCCGGCAAGGCAGCGGAGGGACACCATGAAGATCCTGTGCGTCAACTGGCAGAACCCGGACGATGGCGATATCGAGCGCCAGCAATACCCGGACGTCGAGTTCGTCATCGCCCGTTCGCGTGTCGACGTAGCGGCAGAGATTAGCCCGGAAGTCGCCGCAAGCGTCGATGCCGTAATCAACTACTCCGCCGCGCTCAACGTGCCGCTGCCGCCCACCGCCTTCCCGCGGGCGCGGATCGCCGTGCGCTCCGGCGTCGGCTACGACAACATCGACACCGCCGGCTGGGGTGCCCGCAACATCCCCGCCTGCAACGTCCCCGACTACGGCACTACCGAAGTTGCCGATCATGCGATCGCGCTGATGCTGGCGCTGACCCGCGGCACCTACTCCTACCCCACGGCCATCGCAGCGACCGGTGCCGCCGGTTGGCACTTCAACAAGGCGCCGCTGATCCGCCGGCACAGGAACGCCACCTTCGGCATTGTCGGCCTCGGCCGCATTGGCCTTGCCGCGGCTCGCCGCGCCGCCGCCTTCGACATGAAGGTGGTGTTCTTTGATCCGCATCTGAGCTCCGGCGTCGATCTGTCCACCGGCTATGAGCGCGTCCACTCGATCGCCGAACTGATGGGCCGCAGCGACGTCGTCTCGGTGCACGCCCCGCTGAGTGCCGAAACCCGAGGCCTGCTCGGCGAAGCGGCCTTCGCTACCGCAAGACCCGGTCTCATCCTCATCAACACAGCCCGCGGGCCAATCGTCGACCTCACGGCCCTCGAAGGGGCCCTGCGGTCGGGCGCGGTCGCCGGAGCCGCCCTCGACGTGTTGCAGAATGAGCCCGGCGACCTCGATCATCCGCTGATCGCCTCATGGCGGGCCGGCGAGGCGTGGATCAAGGACCGTTTGATCGTCACCCCGCACGCCGCTTTCTACAGCCCGGCTTCGATGGTCGACCTGCGGCTCAAGTCGGTCGAAGTTGTGCACGCCTTTGTCGCCGAGGGCCGCCTCACCAACTGCGTCAACCGCGAGTATCTGGAGCGCTGATGGCCGATTCCGCACCCCAGCACCGCCGCGCCATCTCGCCCTATGCCCGCCGGCTGGCCCGCGAACGCGGCCTGTCGCTGGATGCACTGCGGGGCACTGGGCCGAACGGCCGTATCGTCGCCGCCGACATCGCCGCCTTCACCGCCCGGCCTCCGGCAGCGGCCACCGCCAGCGGCCCGCAGGCCTCCGCGCTCGGTGCAACTCTCCAGCTCGCAACGCTGACGCAGCTGCTGGCCGGCTTCGGCGAGGCAGGCACACCGTTCGAGCTCGAAGACGTGGTGTTGCGCGCAGCCGGCTGCGCGCTTGACGATGTGCCGGATACGACCAGCATCCCCGGTGCACCGGTGGCCTTCGAACGGAAGGGTGGCCAGCTCGTCTTCGCCGACATCCGCAGCGGGTCTCTGGGCCCGCTCAGGGCGCGGCGGCTGGCTGCGCTCGCTTCAGGCGGCGATCATTCCGCCGATCCTGCGGCAATGTCGATCAAACTGCTAGTCGCCTCCGAGATTCGCCCCGTCATGATGCCGCTGCTGCCCGGCAGGGCCATGCGCGTAGTGCTTGCTGCCGGACCGGGCAGCGGCGAGTGCCTGCTGTCATTCGACGCTGCCGCAGTGAGCGACGACGCGGCGGCGGAGTTTCTTACGCGGCTCAAGGCCTACCTGGAACAGCCCTTGCGACTCTTGGCCTAACTACGCCGCCCCGGGAGAGCATCGGGGGGCAGTTGTTGTCGGCCCCTCACCGGAGAGCAGGTGAAGGCATCCGTTGGCATGACGCAGATCGTGCTATTATCATAGCCACTCCCAAGGGGCTGGCTGAGTATATGAACGAACATCATACCACTATCGATCTGTTGCCGAAGCGCTCGCTGGTGCGTTCCCAGGGACCGCTCTATCGGCAGCTCGCCGATATCCTGCGAGAGCCGATCACGTCGGGTGCGTTCCCGGTGGGGGGAGAACTGCCCAAGGAGGCGATGATCGCCGAGCGCTTCGGGGTCAGCCTGATCACGGTGCGTCAGGCCCTGCGCGATCTCGAGGCCGACGGGCTGATCAAGAAACGGTCGGCAAAGCCCGCAGTGGTCACCTCCGCGGCGCCGCCGGTCACGCTGAGCTGGACCTTCAAGAATTTCGCCGACATGGCGGCCTTCACGAAGGACGCAGCACTGAAGATCAAGTCGTACAGGAAGGAAGCCTCGCCGCTGCTACAGCGGCATTTCGGCCTGGCCAAGGACGAGCAGGGCTACTGCCTCCGTTCCATCCTTGGGGTCGGCAAGCAGAGGAAGGCGCAGATCACCACCTACTTCCCGCCCGATATCGGCGGACAGTTGACGAAGGAAGACTTCAACGACGTTCTGATCTTCCGCGCCGTGCAGCGCCGCCTCAACATCCGCATGGCCGTGGCGCACTGCACCATTCGTGCCGAGATCGCCGATGCGGTCGTAGCCGCCGATCTGGGCGTTGCCGAGGGCTCCGCCATCCTCGCCGTCGAGATGATATACCAGTCGGCCGACCAGCGGAATGTCGAGCTCTCGATCGCTCGGCACCCGGCCGAGATGTTCTCCATAACTTACGATGCGCCGAACGATCTTGTCTGAGCCTTCGTAGTTGGCGATAGACAGTATGATGCAATTATAATAGCATCATAGATCGCTCGAGATGCGAGGGGAAAGCGCATGTTGAGTGGTGAGCATCGGCGGCTCCGCCTGCTTGCCGAGGGAGCCTGTTAGTTCGTTTTCTGACGCCTGAACTTGATGGGGGAGCTGTTTGCGGCGCATCGATCCTCGGCGGCACCGGGCATTATCTCGGCACCATCGTGGGCGCCCCAGTGCTGACCATCCTCACGGCACTGCTGCCGGCATTGAACCTCTCGAGCGGCGCGCTCCTGGTGGTCTATGGCGCGGTGATCCTCGTTACCGTGCCGCGGGGCAGCGATACGTTCAGCAGCCTCTGGGGCTCATTTTCAAAGCCAAAAATCGCAAGACCGAAAGGGACTTTCTCATGGATATCACCTGCGTCGTCGATGCCAGGGCCGAACTCGGCGAGGGCACCATCTGGGACCCAAAGACTGGCGTGCTATGGTGGATCGACATCTGGAGCAAGCTGATCCATCGCTATGACCCGGCGACAGGCAGAGACGACACCTGGAGTTCGCCGGAGTTCCTCGGCTGCATAGGGCTGCGTGAAGAGGGCGGGCTTGTGGTCACCATGGTCTCGGGGTTCTATTTCTTCGACCCCGAAACCGGTGCCTTCGAGGCGATCGTCGATCCCGAAGCGCACCTGCCGCTGACCCGCTTCAACGACGGCAAGCCGGACCGGCAGGGCCGCTTCTGGTCCGGCTCGATGTTCGAGGCACCGGGCCAGCCGGTGCAGTTCATCGGGTCGCTCTACCGCATGGACACCGACCTTTCTGTGCACCGGATGATCGAGGGGGTAGGCTGCTGCAACGGGCTCGCCTGGAGCCCCGACAGCAAGACCATGTACTTTTCGGACAGCCACACGACGATCGTCCGTGCCTATGACTTCGACGCTGCCACCGGCAACATCGAGAACCTGCGCACCTTCATCGATCTCCAGGGCAGCGGCGGCATCGCCGATGGCGCCACCGTCGACGCCGACGGCTGTTACTGGGTCACCATTCCGGTCACCAGTAAGGTCAACCAGTACGATCCGCAGGGCAAACTCATGCAGTCAATCATCCTGCCGACTGATCTGCCGACCTGCTGCGAGTTCGGCGGCAAGGACCTTGACATTCTCTATGTGACGACTGCGGTGCTGAAGCGCACGGCCGAGCATTTCAGGGGCCAGAGCAACCCCGGTGGCCTTTTCGCCATCGATGTCGGCACCAAGGGTCTGGCCCTACCAGCGTTCAAGGGCTGAGGGTCAACTCTCCACCGGCAGGGGCTTGCTGGCTGAGGGCTCCGCACCCGCCGAAAGCTCGTCTCACCCGCAGGTGTGCCAATGGAAACCGTCGTAGTTGTTGCGACGGAACAGTAGAAACTCGGCAACACTCCAGATGAGGCGACAGCGACCTCATCGGGAACATTCCTTAATGAGGCAATACGCCGGCCACCATGGTTGTCGCTGAACACCATGGTGGAGTTCGTGACGGCTCTCCTCGCCCGCGAGGTTCGAAAATGAAGCGCTGGCTCGGGCCCGATCTCAACGGCTGGCATGACTTTGCAGCGCGGGACTGGCCCCCCGAAGAACCAGACGCCCTAGCGCAGTCAACCAAGATGCTCGATGGTGGTCTCGAGAGCCTATCCGTCAGCCGCGCCACCTCGCCCACGCGTGTAGTCGCCTACGGGCACCCCCGCCTACCTCGGCAAGTTCACCCAGGATTGTTTCCAATGGGGTTGGAACCAGATGCCGCCTATAGTTCTCGCCCGTGCTGGCGGAACGAGCTGGCGGTAACTTTGGAATGGTGCCTGAACCAGCGTGAGAAATAGTAGATGTCGGAAAAGCCGAGGCGATCTGCGATGTCGCCGATCTGCATAGCTGTTTCAATAAGCAGGGCCTGCGCCATGCCCAGTCGGTGCCGCGTCCAGTATGCCTTGGGCGACACGCCGAAGGTTGCGCGAAACAGGCGGTCACATTGCGATCGTCCGAGGCCGGCGTGACGGGCAAGCGCGTCAATGTCGAACGGCAGATGGGCGGTGTCGCGCAATTGTGCGGAAAGTTCGATCAACCGGCCGTCAAGGCGGGCCTCTGTCGCAGGAAGGACACCCCCGTGATGAGCCAGATAGCTGCCGACGACTGAGAGTGCTTCGATCGCAACCAGCCCCGCCTGCCAGCGATCATTTCCTGACAAGGCCGCGTGCCACTTGGCCAGATCCCGGTGAATTCTGTCGAGTTCGGTAGGTGCGAAGCGCTCGGGCAGCAGCTGCCGCTCGTGCAGCGCGCAGTCATTCGGGTCGACGATGCGCACGTGGAGGTTGATCATAGTCCAACGCGCACCGGCCGCCTTGCGCCAACTGCACTGCTTAAACACTGGCACTGCGACCACCACCCCAGGATCGGCCTCGACGTCGCGGCCATCAATCTGCAAGACACCTTCACCTTCAATTGTGTGGATGAGGTGCAGATCGCTGCTCCATTGCGGCAGCACGACGAATTCCGCTTCCGCTGCATGCTGAGCGTGGCGGATCGAGGATAAGGTGAATGACCATCCTTGATGGCCAGCGGTATCGCACATGCGCAAAACATACAAATAAAAGCGGCGCCCGTCCATTGCTGCCTGATCGGTCGCCGCACATGCTTGGGTGACCTGAAAAATGGAGATGCCAATGCACAAGACGATCGGCAACTGGGATGAATTTCGAGACAACTGGTCGGGCCCACGCAACTTTCGCATCGAACCTGCAATGCTGCCACTGGACTTCGCTTTCCCTGCCCTCGACCGCATTGTCGACGAAGTGCGCGCCGACGCGGAGGCCTCGATCAAGAGCGGACGCAAATCATCTAAACTCGACCTCGAGCAAGATTCGCCCGAAGCCTTCCGACGCCGGCCGCTTGCCGAGGTGATGGACGGACCGTTCGCGCTCGCTCATTTCGACATCGGCCGTTTTGACCGCAAGGGTGACTTCCTAGACGGTTTTGGTGAGCAGGTGCTCGACCGCTGGGAGACGCTGCTGCGCGACAATGGCTACAGTTGGGAGCGCGCCTATCCGATCATCTTCATTTCCGGCAAGGGCAGTTCCACAAACTACCACATGGATTTTTCCCATGTGCTGGCATGGCAGGTCTACGGCAATAAGCGCTTCTGCGGGCTGGCGGAACCCGACCGCTGGGCCAACCGCGATGTCCGGGTGACCTACACCCCGGGTCTATTCGAAAAGCCTGTGGCGATCCGCGAGGAGGACAGCGTTTGCTACGACATGCGGCCGGGCGACAAGCTCTGGAACGTGCTGCTGACTCCGCATTGGGTGGAAGCGGGCGACGAGGCTGCGATGAGCATAAACATCTCGATGGGCGGACTTCGTCTCCACGGCGCGCTCTCACCCAATGAAGACGAACTCGAGAACTATCGCGCCGCCAACCCGGCGACTGCACCGGCCCGGATCAAGCGCAGTTACACGCGCTCAGGCTGACCCGACGGACTGCCCTTGGGTTTTTCCTGGGCGGGAGCAGCCGTGGTCTGGCGTACGACCAGATGCGTGTCGAGCACGAGGCGGGTGTCCCCCGCCATGCGGCCCGACAGCATGTCGAGCAGCAGACTGACACCAGCCCGCCCGGCTTCGTCGGACCTATTGGATACGGTCGTCAACGAGGGGTATGTGGCGGCGCCGAGCACGTCATCACACCCCACCAGCGAGAATTGCCTGGGGATCGAAATCCCCCGTTCCGCCATCCCGGTCATGATGCCTTGTGCCGTTAGATCGTCGAAGGCGACGGCAGCCGTGGCCTTACTGTCTAGAATCTGCGGAACGACGGCCCGCCCGCTCTCGTAGCTCGGCACATGGGCGTTGACGAGATCCACCTCCAACTTGTGCTGGCGGGCCGCAACCTTGAGCGCATTTCGGCGCTGGCGGTTAGCCCAGGAACTGCTTGGACCGTTGACGTAAACAATGTGCTTATGCCCGAGGCCTGCCAAGTGCTCGATGGCGTGCCGAACCCCGGTCGCGCTCTCTATCAGCACCCGCGGAATGCCGGGGACGTCACGGTTTATCAGCACCAGTGGCCGCCGCCGCGCGTGCTGTACGATCTGCTCGTCGGTGAGGCGGGAGGCGACGAGTAGCAGCCCCTCGACCTGGCTCACGAAGCGATCGATCAGCCTATCTTCCTGGCGCGGATCTTCGTCGGAGTTGCCCAGAAAGACGCAGAAGTCCGAGCCATCCGCCTCCATCTGGGCAGCGCGTATGAGCGGCGGGAAGAACGGATTGGCGACGTCGGAGACGATCAGCGCCAGATTGCCATGGCGGCCGGTGCTAAGGGCGCGGGCAGTATGGTTTGGCACGTAGCCGAGCTGCCGCGCGATGTTCTTGATGCGCTTGACAGTCTCTGGACCCAGCCGGTCCGGCTGCGTGAAGGCCCGCGAAACCGTCGACTTGGAGACGCCGGCCGCCACTGCCACGTCGGCCATAGTCTGCGTCTTCTTGCGCGCACCGTGCTGCACCCGCGCTCTCTCCAATCGCACTACAAACCGGTTCTGCACTTTTGCCAAAGACAAAGCAATCGAGCCTCTTGACGCGCAACCGGTTGCATTGGATAGTTTCTAGATTGCTGGCTTGCATGCGGCGTAAGAGACCAAGAAATGCTGACTTCGCACCGATCTGATCCGTCACCGACCGAGCGGCGCGTCGACCAGCTTCTTGTGAAGACCTATGCTACGCGGCAGGACATGGGCGCGGCGGCGGCGATAGATATTGCCGAGGAGTTGCGGCGCCTGCTTTCGTCACAGGCAGCTGTGCGCATGATCTTTGCCTCGGCACCCAGTCAGTCCGACGTCCTTGGCTCGCTGGTCCGGGCCGACGGCATCGACTGGAGCCGCGTAACGGCCTTTCACATGGACGAGTACATCGGGCTACCCCAGGCGGCCCCGCAGCGCTTCGCCAACTGGCTGGACGACTTTTTTTTCAGCAAGGTACCGCTGGCGGCTGCGCATAGGATCGATCCCGGCGCGGACCCCGCCGCTACGGCCCGCAACTATGCGCAACTTCTGGGTGAGGCGCCGATCGATCTCGTGCAGCTCGGCATCGGCGTAAACGGCCATATTGCCTTCAACGATCCACCGGTGGCTGATTTCGCCGACATCCTCGACGTCAAGGTCGTTGACCTCGACCTAGAATGCCGCCAGCAGCAGGTAGACGACGATTGCTTCTCCTCGCTTGCCGAGGTTCCGGCCCAGGCGATCACGCTGACGGTGCCGCGGCTTCTGCGTGCGAACAAGCTCTTCTGCATGGTGCCGACACGGGCCAAGCGTGCCGCGGTGAACGCCGCGCTCAATGGCCCCATCGTCGAAAGTTGCCCCGCGTCCGTGCTGCGCCGGCACCCGGACTGCACAGTATATCTGGACGCGGATTCGGACCCGGAGATTTGACGATGAGCGCCGCAGCTAACAGATTGTGCGAAGGCTATTTCGACGACGTCACCGCCCTGATGCGGCGCATCCTGGACGAAGAGACAGTCCCTATAGCCGCGGCGGCCGACAAGCTTGCAGGGCACATTGAGGCGGATAAGCTTGTCTACGTGTACGGTCCTGGCGGCCACTCTAACCTGGCGTCCCAAGAGATTTTCTTCCGCGCTGGCGGGCTGATGCACGTGAGCGCCATTCTCGATGAGGGCACCCTGCTGTCGAGCGGAGCCCTGCGTTCGATGGCCATAGAACGAACCCCGGGCTACGGCAAGATCGTCATCCGCGACCAGCGGATGGGCGAGGGTGACCTGCTGATCCTTGTCAACGCCTACGGCATCAATGCTGCGCTGATTGACGCCGCGCTTGAGGCCCGCTCGCGGGGGGTGTTCCTGATCGGCGTCAACTCGCACAAGCATGCCATTGACACCAAGCCGGATCATCCGGCGCGTCACCCAACCAAGGCGAACCTGCACGACGTCGTCGATATCGCCATCGACTGCAAGGTACCAATTGGCGATGCGCTCATCGAGGTGAATGGCATGACCGAGCGTATTGGTGCCGTCTCGACGTTCGCCAATGCTTTTGCGCTCAACTGTCTCGTGATTCAAACGGTTGCCCGACTGACCGAGCGCGGCATTGAGCCCCCCGTCTGGCGCAGCGGCAATGCGCCCGGCGGAGACGAGGCTAACGCAAAATTTATCGCCCGCTTTGCCGGGCGGGTACGAAAGCTCTGAGATGCGCATTGTTGGTCGCGATCCGCAGACAGGCACTGGTCGGGCAATCGAGGTCGAGAATGGTCGTATTGCCTCGCTCGAGGCTGCGACAGAGGCCGGTCCGCATTTCGTATCGGCCGGTCTGGTCGATCTGCAGGTCAACGGCTACTCGCATTACGATCTCAACGACGGCGCACTGACCTCTGAGCGCGTACTGGCGCTGACCGAGACCATGCTTTCGCTTGGAACGACGAGCTACCTGCCAACGCTGGTTACCAATTCGGAAGCGAATATCGTCAATGGCCTGCGCGCCATTCGCGAGGCGCGGGAGCAGTTCCGGAAGGTTGCCCATGCGGTGCCAGGCGTGCACGTGGAAGGGCCGTTCATCTCGCCCAACGACGGACCCCGCGGTGCGCATCCTTCCCAGCATGTGCGCGAGGCTGACATTGCCGAGTTCGAGCGCTGGCAGGAAGTAAGCGGCGGGCTGGTGCACATGATCACGGTGTCGCCGCACACCGACAAGGCGATCGAACTGATACGCCACGCCGCAGGGAAAGGCGTGCACGTAGCGATCGGCCATACCGACGCGACGTCCGAGCAGATTCATGCCGCTTCAGCCGCGGGCGCGACGCTCTCGACGCATCTAGGCAATGGCGCAGCAGCCATGCTGCCGAGGCACCCAAACGCCATCTGGGCGCAACTCGCTGACGACCGGCTCACGGCTACGTTAATCGGCGACAGCCACCATCTACCGTCCGATACGCTGGTCGCCATGCTGCGCGCCAAAGGCCACCAGAGATCACTGCTGGTTTCCGACGTCGCGGCGCCCGGGGGGCTCGAGCCCGGCATCTATCACCAGACCATCGGTGGGCGTGTGCAGCTCTGGCCCAATGGCCGCCTGGGCACGCCCGGAACACCCTATCTCGCCGGCGCTGCCCTGCCGCTCAGCGCCTGCGTAGCGCGCACCACCGGCATGACCGGACAGCCCCTCCACACCGTCCTCGAACTGGCGACGATCAACCCCGGACGCTTCGTCGGGGGCCGGGGGCAACTGGCGGTAGGCGAGCCAGCTGACCTGATCGTCTTCGACTGGGCAGCGGGTGACGAAACTCTCGGCATGGTCGAGACCTATCAGCAAGGGGAGCTTGTATGGGCGCGTTGAAGGGAGGCGTCGCAGTCATAGACATCAGCCCGCCGCCCGGCCTGCTACTGTCGGGGTTCGCCGCCCGCTCTGAACCCGCAACCGGTCTCAACGATCCGCTCACAGTCCGCGCTGTCGTACTCGGCCAGACCGCAATTGTCGTCGCCGATGTCATTGGCATCCACGAAGACATGTCCCGCCGAATCCGCGAGCGCTGTTCGCTACCGGGGGCCAATGTCATCGTCGCGGCGACACATACTCACGGCGCTCCATCATCGATGGCCGGTCGTCTTGGCGGCGCCAATCCGGAATTTCTTAAGGCGCTGGAGGACGGTTGCGTAGCAGCTATCGATAGGGCGCTCGCGACTGCCGAGCCGGTCAGCATCAGCGCCGGCAACGGTCCGGATCCGGAAGTTGGTCACAATCGTCGACATACCGGTGGCACGGTGGATCCGGCCGTGCCCGTGGTGCGTCTGCAGCGCGCCGACGGCAGCCTTCTGGCAATGGTCGTCTCGTATGCCTGCCATCCGACTGTGCTCGGCGCCGACAACCGGCTGATGACTGCCGACTTTCCGCATTTTCTGCGCAGCAGGATCGAGGCGGTTCAACCTGGCACCGTTGCCGTCTTCGTCAACGGCTGCACCGGCGACGTCAATATTGGCCACACCGCACAGGCGTCGTGGACACTGGCGGCGCAGGATACTCGCACCTTCGAGAACGCCCGGCGGCTCGGCGAGCGCATTGCCGACGCCGCGCTCGCCGCGCCCTGCGCGCCGATGGGCACCGAGGTCGCAGCCGCCGAAGCCTCGGTGAACCTGCAGTTGGAGCGGCGCGAGGGTGACCTCGCAGCGGCAGCCGCAGGTTGGCGTGCCGACGCCGAGAAGGCCGAACCGTTGCGCCGCATCCTGCTCGAACACTGGATCGGCTGGGCCGAAGCTAACGCTGGCAGACCGCCGGGCAACTGGACCGGCAGGGTCAGCCTCCTCGACTGGGGCGGTGTGCCGATAGCTGCGCTGCCTGGCGAGATCTTCGCCGAGACTAGCCTCACTATTCGGCGCGCCATGCCGGCCGGACCGGCGATGGTGCTGTCCTATGCCGACGGTACGCCAGGCTATATTCCGCCAGCGAGCGAATACAAGTTCGGCGGTTACGAGGTCGACGAGGCGCATCGCTTCATCGGCATGCGCGGCGCCTTCTGTAGCGGGTCGGCGGAGCGCCTCGCCGACGCGGCTACGGCGCTGCTTTCGGCGAACAACCATTCTGCAGACCAACAAGAATGATCAATCCGACGGCGATCAGGGCCTCAGCGCTGCTTGACACGCAACCGGTTGCATAGAAAGTTCGCGTGCGTGCCGTGCGTACGTGAAATGGAGAGAGACCATCATGAACAGACTAGCTAATGGACTTTCGGCCTTCTCGTTGTTGGGGCGCACAGCGCTTCTGGCATCAGTGTTCGGCACCAGCCTGTTGGCCGCCACCTCGGTCAGCGCCCAAGAAATCCGTGTTTGGAGCGGCTACCCCGAAATGGCGGCGTTCTACGAGCACGTCGCCGAGGGCATGAAGGATGAATACCCCGACCTCAAGGTGAGTGTCGAAGCGATCGCCCTGCGCGAGCACGAAAAGCGTGTGGCACTCGGCATCACTTCGGGCGAATCCGCTGAGGTCATCGAACTCGCGACCACGATTGCGGCCCGCTATCTCGAAGGTGGCCTGTTGAACACGCCTCCGGCCGACGTCCAGGACTTCGTCAAGGACCCCGCCAACTATACCGAGTTCTTCGCAAACGCAGCGAGCTATGACGGCACCGTCTTCGGCGTGCCGCTGTTCCGCGGCCAGAGCGCACTCTACTATAACACCGACATGTTTGCGGCCGCCGGCCTCGCCGAACCGCCCAAGACCATGGCAGACTTCGACGCCTATGCCGAAAAGCTGGCTCAGCGCGACGCTAGCGGCGTGCCGACGGTTTCGGGCTGGAGCATGCGTCTTTCGGGTGGTGGTTCTGGCATTGCCGAAAAGTTCGCAATCAACATGTGGCAGCACGGCGACGAACTGCTCAAGCCCGCCGGCGACGGCAAGTGGGTCTCCAACTTCGCGTCCGACGCGGGTGTCGCGACGCTGAAGCAATACCTGCACAATCTCTTCGAGACCAAGGTTGTCACAGTCGAGATGCCGGCCGATGCCGATGCCTTCGAACGCGGCCAGACCGCCATGTTCATCCGCGAATCGTGGGTTATCGGCGACATCGCCGCCAAGGCCCCAGACCTCAAGTATGCTACGGCGACCCTGCCGCGTGGCTCGATCGTCAGCACCGGCCAGCTTTATGTGAAGGCTTCGGGCGACAAGGAAACCGCCGCATGGGCCTTCATAAAGGCGACCCAGGAGCCGGAGAACCTCGTCTGGTTGCTCGACAATGTCGGCTGGCTACCAAACCGCACTGGCGATTACTCCTCCGTCGTAGCTACAAAGCCGGGCTTTGACGCCTACGTCAACCTGCCCGCCGAATACGCATTCTTCACCGTTCCGGCCATCGGCCCAATCGATGAGATACAGACCCGCAGCGCCGCCTTCCTCGTGGAAGCGTACGCCAAGCCGGAGCTGGCGGGCGACGATGCCGCGATAAAGGCCTTCCTCGAGACCATCGACACCGAGATCAACTCCATTCTCGAGCGCGAAGGGCTCCTCGGCCAGTAACTCGCGGCCGTTCCACTCAGGCATCCAGGGGCCAATCCCCTGGATGCCACAATCAGGAAATCGTCATGCGCATACGCAAACGCTGGCTGTTCTCGCTGCTTGCCATCCTGCCGGTGCTCGCGATCTTCACCTATGTGCGCATCATCCCGATCGGCGAAATTCTGCGCCTTAGTCTTCATAAGTGGGACATCCTCTCCCGGAACAAGCCGTTCATAGGGTTTGCCAATTTCATCGAGCTGACGCGCGACAGGCTGTTCCATGAAGCCCTGATCAACACCGCCATCATCGCCTTTGGCGTGCTGATCATCACGGTGCCACTCGGTATCGTCTTAGCAGCGCTGATCCATCACCGCGTCAAGTCGCGCTTTTCGAGCTTTTACGAGACGTCAGTCTTCATCCCGCATGTCGTGTCGCTGGTTCCCGCCGCCATGGCATGGAAGTGGATCTTTGACGCGCGCCTGGGGCCGCTCAACGCCTTTCTATCAATGTTCGGGGTGCAGCCGCAGGCGTGGCTCTTTGACCCCGTGCTCTCGATCATCTGTATTATCGTCCTCTGCTCGTGGCAGGCACTCGGCTACGCGGTGCTGATCTACCTGGTCGGCTTCAAGACATTGCCTGAATCCCTGTATGAGGCCGCCCGGCTTGACGGCGCGACCGGCCTGCAGTCGTTCTAGTTTCTTTCCGTGCCAATGCTGAAGCCAATCTCGCTTTACGTTTCGGTGGTGACGCTGGTGTCGGCGTTCAATGTCTATGCCCAGGTCTATGTTCTCGCCTCCGACGCGCAAGGAGCGCCGGGTCGGCAGGTCCGCGTCATGGTGCTCGATATGCTGGAGAACAGTTTCCGCAACTACCGCGTCGGCTATGCAGCATCGGAGGCCGTGGTGCTGCTACTGATCGTGCTGATCCTCACCTATGTGCAGTTTTCGCTGCTCCGCGACAGGAGGACAAAGTGACCGATACCCAGCCCCAAAGCCACCCGCGCGGCGATGATGGCCGCAGGCTCACGCCCAAGGAGCGGATGACCAATCTCGGCATTGATGTCGTGTTGTTCACGTTCGGGCTGCTCATGATCCTGCCACTTGTCCTGCTCGTCGCCAACGCATTCAAGACGCCGCAGGAGATGCTGTCTTGGCCGCCGACCATCATCCCGTCGAACCCGACGCTCGACAACTTCTCGGCCGTGCTGGCCGAGACACCTCTGCTGACGTGGATCTTCAACAGCCTCGCTTTCGCCCTCTGCTCGGCCGTTGCAATCCTGATCACCTCGACGATCGCGGGATACGTGCTCGCTAAATTCCCCTCAAAGACCATGGGGGCGATCTTCGCGGTCATTCTCGCGACGGCTATCGTGCCGTTCGAGGTCTACATGATCCCGCTCTACTTCGCGGCGCAGTCCCTCGGCATCCTAAACAGTCTCTGGGGCCTACTCCTGGGTTACCTGGTCATGAGCTTCGGGATCTTTCTGATCCGGCAGAACGTCATCCAGACCATCCCCGACGAACTACTTGAGGCGGCGCGGATCGACGGCGCCGGTGAAATCTGGATCTTCATCCGCATCGTGCTGCCACTGCTGCGAGGCGCACTGGGCGCACTGTTCGTGCTCGCCTTCTTCCAGGCCTGGACGGCCTTCGCGTGGCCACTTATCGTGGCGACTACGTCATCGAGCTATACCATCGAGGTGGGTCTCGCATTGTTCCAGACCGGCTTCACAGTCGACCTTGGCCGCCTTAGTGCTGCCTCGGCCATCGTGCTTGTGCCATCGGTCGTCCTGTTCCTGATACTGCGCAAGAACTTCGTGCAGGGAATGGCCAGCACAGGTCTGAAGGAATGACGCAGGAGTTCCTCTCTGCAGCGCGGCGGCGCTACATCGACTCCAACGCGGCGACGCTGCGTTGGATGCTGGCTCGCCCGAAGCTGCACGGCACTTACCTCAACACCAAGATGAATCCGCTGACGCTCGTCGACTATGTTGATGCGGATGGCTGGCGCGGTCCGAACCACATCTATGGTTGGATCCAGGGCCGCGGCCTCGAGTCTGCTGTCACGCATGCCGATGCATTCAAGCCCATTGCGCCAGACATCACCTCCGGGCTCGATGCTGCCGGGCTGGCCCTCTACGATGCTCTCGACCGGCTCGTGCAGCGCGATGGACACGTCAGCTTCTGCTACGACGCCGAGATGCGGCCTGTGCGCTTCCTCGACACGGTGCACTTTCAGCCGCAACGTCAAGACGCTGATATATATACGTTTTCTGACACGTTCGCCGCGAAGGGGCTCGTCGCTGCGGCGGCTCGCTATGCGCCGTCTGACCTGCCGCGTCAGCTTGAATTGCTGCAGCGGGTCATTGATGCCATCGAGGACAACCGTTTCCAGATCGACGAGAAGCTGCCGATTACAGCCGCCAACCGCGCTGCGCAAGGCGATGACTTCGGCACGCGGATGATCATGCTGAGCGCTGGGGCGCTGCTGACTCGGATCGGCCATCGCAGCCTGACCAGTTTTGCCGATCGCTTCATCGACCACATCATCGACCGGCATTTCGATCCGGCGAGCGGCCTGCTGCGGAATGTCGAGGGCCAGGACAACTGCAATGTCGGGCACGGCATCGAGTTCGTCGGCTTCGCTCTCGACTACTATGTGGGAGAAACGATCGCACCCGAACTGCTCCGCGTCCTCGAGACCATTCTCGTTTCGTCATTCGATCTCGGTTATCAGGGGCCAGGTGTGCGACTCGTCGTGTCGGCGGCAACTGGCCGGCCGATCAGCGCCTATAGTCCGTGGTGGGCATTACCCGAGACCATCCGCGCCGCTGCTTTGTGCTACGAGCGGACTGGCAGCACGGCGGTCATGCGAGTTTGGCAGGAAGCCGATCGGGCGTTCTTCGAACGATACTGGCGCCCTGGGACAGGCATCGCCTACCAGTGCCTCACCGACGAAGGTCCCATCGACTATGTGCCCGCAACGCCCGATCTCGACCCGGGCTACCACACCGCCTTGAGCCTGCTGGCTGCGATCGACATGGTGGGGCGCAGCAGTCGCTAGCAAGGGAAGCGTTAAATATCCTCTACCATCGACGTTGTCTGGCAAACCGCTGCTGAGGCTGGACTTGAGGAACGCGTTGGAGGTTGAAGGGGACTGGCTCATCGGGGACGGGCTGGCCGCGGCGGTTATTGTCTTGCAGGCTGCAGCGCGACGGCGATGCTGCGGAAGAGTTCGGCGTCCGGGCAAGCGGCGGCGAAGGCCAAGCGCCACTCGGTGCTGACGGGCATCCTCGCTGTCGCGGCCGGGATGGGCGTCGCCGTCCTCGCAACCGATCCAATCGTGTCCGGGCTGCACCTCGAAGGCACGTGGAGCCACGCCGTCGCGGGCGTGCTCGGGATTTCAGGCCGGAACCTGATCATTTGGGTGAGCCTGGTCAGCAAAGACCCGCTCGCCATATGGGATCGCGTCAAAGGCAACCCGCCCAAGAAGTAGCAAACACTCGAGTTCGCGTTCACCTGCTGGTCGCCCCTCTCACCGCGACCGACCGGTGGGGTTAGAGCGCGGCCCCGACTGTGCGAATATGTAACATTATGCACCGGAAGCAGAACCATCGGCGGCCGATCTTTTCTAACGACGTGCCAACTCTGGCAGCCCCTTTTTCGAGTTCGGGATGCCGCAAGCAAAGCAGACCCGCAGTGCAAATGCTGGTTTTCTGCAGATTGGCTGCCGGTGGACGGTCGGCTGCTGGCGGTGCGGGTCCATGCCGGCGATGTTCAGCGACGGCGGGAAGCTGCCCTTGCAGTTGTCGCGCCGTCGCTATCCCTTAGTCACCCGGGTGTTCACCGATGGCGGCTACGCCGGCCGCCTCGTGAAAGGGGCCAGCGACAAGACCCACATCACCCTTGAGATCATCCGCAGGGGCGCGCACGCCAAGGGGCTTCGAGGTCCTGCCACGCCGATGGGTCGTCGAGCGCACTTTTGCATGGATCTTCAAGAACCGACACCTTGTCCGCGACTATGAGCAACTCACAGAGGTTGCCGAAACCCTGATCACCATCGCCGCTTCGGCTACCCTGATAAGAGACTGGCCATGATCCGTGCACGCCTTCTCAAACAGGCTCTGACTGCAACGTTAGCGTCGTCGAGCTGTCGCCAAGCGGGTTGCGCGCTGCTAATCGACCCAGTGACAGCGCTTGCCGAGGGCGATATGGACGGACTTGAGCTCGGTGTACTCCTCGACCCCCTGCACACCCGTTTCGCGACCGAGTCCGGATTGCTTGAAGCCGCCAATGGCCTGTTCGGGGCCACCCGCAATGGTGGTGTTGACCCAGGTGCGGCCCGCCTGAATCGAGCGCATGGCGCGGATGCCCTTGTCGATGTTCTTGGTCCAGATGCTGGCGGCGAGGCCGAACGGGGTATCGTTAGCCATCTGCATGGCCTCGTCGAAGGTGTCGAATGTGAACATCGAAAGCACCGGCCCAAAGATCTCGTCGCGGGCGATACTCATGTCGGCACGCACTTCGGTCAGCAGCGTCGGCGCGATGTAGCGCCCCGCGCCGATAACGAGCGCGTCGCCACCGCAGGCGATGCGCGCACCGTCCTTGACGCCCGACTGGACGTAGCCAAGGATCTTGTCGCGGTGTGCATCCGAAACGATGGCACCGAGCTGGGTCTGCGGATCGAGGCAATCGCCGGTTCGCACCCGCGACAGCTTCTCCACCAGCTTGGCTTGGAACGCGTCGGCGACCGACGCCTCGACGATCAGGCGGCTGCCGCTGACGCAGCATTGGCCGGCATTGAAGCAAAGCCCGAACGCGACGCCGTCAGCGGCATCGTCGAGATCGGCATCGGCGAAGACGACCTGCGGGTTCTTGCCGCCCAGTTCCAGCGACACCTTCTTGAAGTTGGTGGCCGCCGCGACCATCACGCGCTCACCAACGCGGCTTGATCCGGTGAACGAGATCATGTCGATCCCCGAGTGACGCGTCATCGTCTCGCCCACCGGATCGCCGAGCCCAGTGATCACGTTATAGGTGCCCGCCGGCAGCCCGGCCGCGGTAACGATATCGGCAAGCATGAGGCTTGTCGCCGAGGTCATCTCGCTTGGCTTGAGTACAACCGTGTTGCCAGCCGCGAGGATGTAGGGCAACCGCTCGGCAAGGACGATGAACGGAAAGTTCCATGGCGTGATCAGGCCGACGACGCCAACCGGCTCGCGTGTGACGACGCCAAACAGGTCCTCGCCGAGGTTGTTGAACGAATCGCCACGCAGCGTGCGGGCCACACCGGCCGAGTATTCATAGTGCCCGGCGGCATCGTTCATCTCGGCACGCGCCTGGGTAATGGCCTTGCCGGTTTCCAGCACTTCCCAATAGGCGAGTTCATCGAGCCGGGCCCGGATGCCGTCGGCAATGGCGAGCAGAACACGGCCCCGCTCCGAACTGGCGACACGCGACCATGAGCCCGTGTCGAAGGAACGGCGCGCCGCACGGACCGCGGCGTCGACGTCGTCCGCATCGCACAGCGTGATCTCGGTGACGTCGACGCCATAGCCAGGGCTCCGGCGCAGATTGCGCTGACGTTTGCCGCCGTCGTGCCACTGGCCGTCGATGAAGAAACCGAAGCTACGCGGCGATGCCGGCAGGCTGCGCTGCTCGATTAGGTCTTTCATTTGTCGGACTCCGATGCGACCGGCACGGCGGCCGATGTCTTGTTGGTGCGTGTCGCCTGCATGGCGCGCCAGCGCACCATCAGAGCGGCCCGCAGATATTGGCTGCTGTATGTGGCGACGGCGACGGCCAGGACTATGCCGACGACGATGCGCTGCCAGTATGGATTGACGCCGAGCAGGTTGAAGGCGTTGCCCATCATGCCGATGATCAGCGTGCCGCAGAAGGTGCCGATCACGGTACCGACGCCGCCCATCAGCGACATGCCGCCGATGGCTGCCGCGGCGATGGCATCGAGCTCCCAGCCGATGCCGGTGGTCACTGCATCGCCCGAGCGCATGCGCGCCACAAGGATCAGGCCGGAGAAGGCCGAGAGTACTCCGCTAAGCACATAGGTCAGGATCTTCACGCGGTCGACGTTGACGCCCGCGAGCCGCGCGGCCTCTTCATTGCCGCCGACCTGGTAGATCTGGCGACCGAGCGTCGTGAAGTTGAGGAGAAGGCCAGAAGCAAGGCAGACAAGGATGAACAGCAGCATCGGCACCGGCACCCCGTAGAGGGTGCCTTCCGCGAGGAAATAGTAGACATCGGGCAGCGTGCCGAAGATCGGGCGAGAGTCCGAGTAGACCATTGCCAGGCCGCGGACGACCGCCATGGTGCTGAGCGTCACGATGATCGGCTGGAATTTGAACCTAGTGATCAGCAGGCCGTTCGCCAGGCCGACCACAGCGCCCGCGGCGAGCGCCGCATGGATACCGATGATTGGCGGCAGGGTCGAGGACAGGCCGGCGACGAGGACGGAGGACAGCGCTATTGTAGCGCCTACCGACAGATCGATGCCACGCGTCAGGATGACGAACGACATGCCGAGCGCCACGAAGCCCAGCATTGAGGACTGGCGCAGGATGTTGGCGACGTTCCGGCCGGCTAGGAACTCAGAGTTCATCAGCCCGAACACCAGCGCAAGCAGGATCAGGACAATGATGATGGGATTGCGGTGGAGGGTACGAAACAGCACAGTCATAGGATCATTCAACCGTGATGCTTCGGACGATGCCGAGCTCGATGATGTCGTAGTTGCTCTCAAGATCGATATCGAGCTCGTAGGTACCCGGCGTCATCGCCTCGAGCGTTGCCACTATCTCGATCGGAGTGTCGATGCCCTTGAACTGCCACTGCCGACGCCCCCAGAACTCGGCGACCGATGTTGGCGTCGGGGTAATCCGCTCGACGCGAAGGGCCTGCCAAATGGGCAGGCCGGTCATCAGCGAGAAGTTGCCAGTTAGTCCGCCGGCTGGCGCAATCGGCACAGTGAGCGTGATGGTCTCGCCAACCTTAACGGTCTCGGGCAGCACGATGGCGTCGAAGTCGATGCGGAACGGGAAATCGTCGGGCAGCGCGGCGACTTCGCTGCTGGCGGCAATCGCGGCGAGCGTTGCGAGGTAGGTCCGCTCCTGCTTAGTTGCATCGCTGTCTGGGTAGGCTGCGTCAAGCTCGGCGAAGATGCGCGCATGCCCTTCGGCGTCGCTTAGGTCGCGATAGATGCCGGCCATCCGCGTCAGGATCGAGTAGCGATATTTCTCGAAACCGGGATTGTCGCTCAGTTCTTCGAGCAGGATTTCGTACTGCTCCAGCGCCTCGGCCGGCCGGTTGAGGCCGACATTGGAGTTAGCGATGCCGATGCGTGACAGCACCGCATACTCGGAGTTCGGGAAGTCCACGGCGATCTGCTCGTAGAGCGGAATGGCGCGATGATAGACGCGGGTCAGTTCGAGATTGTTGGCTGCGGTATAAGGCCCCTTGGCGAGATCGACGAGGAACAGCGCTGGCGCCGTGAAATAGAGACAGCCATTGATGGCCGCGAGCAGGATGACGCCCGCCGCCAGGCTACGCAGCCAGCCGCTATGGGTGCGAGGCGCCGCTGGTATGGAAGCAGCAACTGTCATCGCGATACCTCATTGCTGCGCGGTCGCGACAGCGTCTGCATGATCCCGACTTGGCCGCCGGCCCAGCGGATGCCGACAGCGGCCAGGATGATGGCGCCCTTGGCCACCTGCTGCCACTCCGGCTCGACCCCGAGCAGGTTGAACAGGTTGGACACGATGCCGATGATCAGCGCGCCAACGAAACCGCCCCATACCGAGCCTTTGCCGCCCTGCAGAGAGGTACCGCCGATGACGACTGCAGCGATGGCGTCCAGCTCCCAGAACACGCCGGCCTGTCCCGGCTCGCCCGAGCCCATGCGCGAAGTCAGGATAAGCCCGGCCAACCCGGCGAGCGTAGCGCAGTAGAGGTAGGTGGCAATCTTTACTCGATTGACGTCGATGCCCGACAGTCGCGCCGCCTTCTCGTTCGCCCCGGTGGCGTATATGGCGCGACCGATGGTGCGCCACTTGAGGACATACCAAGTGACCACAGTCACCGCGAGAAAGATCACCGCTGGTATTGGCAAGCCGAACAACGTGCCGCGCGAGAGAAAAAGGAACTCAGGCGGATAAGGAGCGTAGATCGGTTGGCCGCTGGTGTAGACCAGCCCCGCACCGCGCGCCACCGTCATCAGGATGAGCGTCGCGACAAACGGCTGCATGCCTATGAGCGTCACTAGAAGACCATTCGCGAGGCCGACGGCCAGCGCAACCAGCAGTGGCACCAGAATAAAGAGAAATGGGTTGGCGTCAGCCACCCAGATACTGGCCGCGATGGCACCGCAAAGCGCGACGACCGAGCCCACCGACAGATCTATCCCACCCGCCAAAATAACAACGTTCATGCCGATGGCGACGATGCCAATCAGCGCGGCAGCACGCACTACGTTGAGCAGATTCTCGGGCGTAAGGAAGTACGGTGTGATCAGCGACGCGCCCACCAGCAGCGCGACGAGGATGATGATGTTGCCATCGGCGAAGGCGCGTTTCAGTGTCGCGGTCATACCACCGCCTTTCTTGCAGGCGCGTGTTCTTCCTTGCCCATGACACCGAGCATGATGGCGTTGAGATCGAAATGGCTGCGCCGATGGGTCTGCGTGACGCGCCCGAGATGGAGGCACATGATGGTATCGCACAGCCGCAGCAGTTCGCTGAGGTCGGACGAGATCAAGATGACCGAAGCGCCGGTCTCTGTAAGCGACCAGATGAGATCAAATATCGCTTCCTTTGCGCCGATATCGATGCCGCGTGTCGGCTCGTCCAGCAGGTAGATGTCGACGCCAGCGCCGATCAGTTTGGCGAGCACGACCTTCTGCTGGTTACCACCACTTAGCTCGCCCACCGCCTGATCAAGGCTCGCATGCTTGACCTGCAGCTGCGCAGCGAGATCGCGCGCCTTGCTGGCCTCGTCGCCGAGCTTCAGGCCCAGTGGCCCGACGTGCTTTTTCAACGACGAGAGGGTGATGTTCTGGCCGATGCTCAGCGGCAGGATCAGCCCCTCGCCCTTGCGGTCTTCAGGGGCGAGCCCAAGTCCCGCGTCAAGCGCGGCGCGAGGCGAACCAAAATATCCGACACGGCCCTTCGCTTCGAGGGTTCCGCGGTCGGCGGGATCGGCGCCGAAGAGAATGCGGACGAGTTCCGTGCGCCCTGCTCCCATGAGCCCGGCAATGCCGAGCACTTCGCCGCGCCGAAGCGTCAGGTCGATACCGTGAAGAGAGGGCGCGCGTGTGATGCCGCGTGCCGACAGCACGATCTCATCCTGGCGCAGCGCGGTGCCGGAGCGGTCGACGTTCGCGGTAACCGACCGACCCAGCATCATCGACACCAGTTCGTTTTCGGTCAACTCGGCGATCCTCGCGTTGCCAGCATTGGCTCCGTCGCGCAGGATCACCGCCCGATCGCAGATCTCGAAGATCTCGTTGAGGTGGTGAGTGATGAAAATGATGGCAATGCCTTCGGCGCTCAGCCTGCGCACAATCTTAAAGAGGTTCTCGACCTCCTCCTTGGCGAGCGAGGCGGTTGGCTCGTCCATGATCACCAGCCTCGATTGACGGGTCAGCGTCTTGGCGATCTCGACCAGTTGCATCTCGGCAATGCTGAGCGTGTTGGCCAGTGCATCGACCGACGCGCTGAAGCCGAGCGTGCTAAGAATGCGACCAGCCTCAACGCGCATTGCCGGCCAGTCTAGTAGGCCAAAGCGGTTCTTCTTCAACGCTCCAAGGAACACATTCTCGACCACCGGCAGGTCAGGGACGATCATCAGTTCCTGGTAGACGGTGGAGATGCCGCAATCCTGCGCGTCCTGTGGGCGGCCGAAGCTCACTGACCCGCCATCGATGGCGATTGTGCCCGCGTCCGGCGGCTGGGCGCCGGCGAGGATCTTCATTAGCGTCGACTTTCCAGCGCCGTTGGCGCCGACCAGCGCAAGGACTTCCCCGACGTGCACGTCGAGATCGACGCCATGCAGGGCCTTGACGCCCATGAACGCTTTCTCGATTCCCCGTGCCTCGATGAATGTCGACATCACCTTCCTCTGATCGTTCCACATCGCTTCGTCAGGCCGGCCCTGGCTCGTTGACGGCCGCCGACCGCACCACACCGCGCTCAACCAGCTCGGCAATGGCGTGGTCGCTATAGCCTAGTTTCGACAGGATTTCTGAGGTCTGCGCGCCGAGCGGCTGGGGCGGTAGCCGGATTTCGGGCACCTTGCCATCATAGCGCACAGGATGCGCGACCAGCGTGACCGCGGCGCCGTCCCAACCGGGCTGCGTGACGAGGTCGCCGTTGTGGCGAACCTGCGGATCATTCGCGACGCCGGCGTAATCGTTCACTTCGGTAAACCAGATGCCGTTCGCGTTGAAGATTTCGCTCCACTCGGCAAAGGTCCTGGTGGCCAGCAATTCGCCGACGGCCGACGAGATGTCGTCGCGGCGCGTGTAGGCATCCGCGGCCGGCGCGCGCTTCTCCGACGGCACGCCTAGCGCTTCGTAGAGCTTATCGAGGTTGCCCAGCGACATACCGATATATCCGTCGCTGGTGGCATGGATGCCGTACGGCGCCTCGTGGTACCAGGTGCCAACGCGAGCCGGCTGCCGGATGTCGTCCGCCGCTCCACCATTGAAGTAGCAGACCAGCGACTCCGCCTGCAGATCGAGCGCCGCCGAAAGCAGGTTGACGTCGACGCGTCCGCCCAGGCCCGTGCGCAGCTTCTTTACCAGCGCGCCAAGAATACCGGCAGCGAAGATCGCAGCCCCGTGGTGGTCGATGGCGGAGGTGCCGACCGGTCGTGGTGTCTCGCCCGACTTTGCGGTGATCCACGCAAGCCCGGAGATCGACTGGGCGATCAGGTCCTGCCCGGGCCGCGCCGCGTAGGGCCCGGTTGTACCGAAACCGGTCGCGGCGGCGTAGATCACGCCGGGGTTGATTTCTTTCATCGCCTCGTAGCCGAGGCCGAGCTTATCCATGACGCCGGGGCGGAAGTTTTCGGCGACGATATCGGCGCCGCGGATCAGGTCGCGCGCGATCTGGATGCCTTCGGGAGACTTGAGATTGAGGGCAATGCTCTGCTTGTTGCGGTTGGCGACCAACTGCAACGCCGTCTCGCCGCCGGTGCGGCGCGATCCTGCCGGACCCCAGTGACGCTGGAAAGCGCCGTCCATGGCCTCGATCGAAATGACGTCTGCCCCGAGGTCCGCCAGAAACTGAATGCCGAGCGGACCCATCAGGAAGTGGTTGAAACTGACGATCCGGATTCCGTCCAAATGCATAAAGCCTAGTCCTGCTGGCGGGCGCGGTCAGCGGCCCGTGAAAATCGGCGGACGCTTTTCGAAGAAGGCGGCCATGCCTTCCTTTTGATCGTCCGTGGTGAAGGCGAGGGCGATGTTGCGCCGTTCGGTACGCAGACCCTCGGCGAGGGTCGTCTCGTAGGCAACAAGCACGGCATCCTTGGCGAGACGGAGCGCCGGGCCGGAGCGCGATGCGATGGCAGCAGCGATCTCAATGGCGCGCGGCAGACACCGGGCACTGGGTGTGACCTCGGCGACAAGGCCGGCGCGCAAGGCTTCGGCTGCGTCGATGGGATCGCCGGTAAGGATCATCTTCATGGCCAGCGGCTTGCCGACCAACCGGGTGAGACGCTGCGTTGCGCCGTCGCCGGGGATAATCCCTAGCTTTATCTCGGGTTGGCCGAAGCGCGCGTCGTCCGATGCTATGACTATGTCGCTCAGCATGGCGAGTTCGTGCCCGCCGCCAAAGCAGATGCCGCGCACCGCTGCAACGATCGGCAATGCGAAAGACTCAATGGCGGCCCAGTCGGCGTTGCGTGATGGATTGTTGATGGCCTCATAGCCGCGGGTACGCATCTCGCTGATGTCGGCACCAGCGGAGAAGAAGGCCTCGCTTCCGGTCAGCACGATGCAGCGCATACCGGCCCGCTCGGCCTCGGCAAGGGTAGCCGCAAATTCGGACAGCAGCGCGTTGCTGAGCGCGTTCCGCTTCTCAGGCCGATTGAGCTCGAGGAGCGCGACACCCGCTTGCGGCGTCGACGCTCGGACCAGGGGTGCAGTCATTCGTTCCTACTGTGCCGGCTAATCCGGCCACCTATAGTGGAAGCCGGCGGCGGCGAGCCACCGCTTCCAGGGAAAGAAAGTCGCGACGGCGCCCGCACGGAGGACTGGCGGGCGCCGCCTAGAGAGTTAGCGAACGTACTGCTGGTCGGCGTTGTAGAAGTCGTCGACGTTCTCGGGCGTGATCAGCGGCGTCTCGGTAACGATACGCTTGGGGACTGCCTCACCCTTGAGCACTCGCACGGCCATGTCGAGGCCGAGGGCACCGCCGGTGGCGTAGATGGCAGTGGCCTGCAGCCAGCCGTCCTTGATCGCCTCGAAGGCTTCACGCTGGCCATCGACACCAATCAAGAACACTTCGCCAGGCTTATAGCCGGCCTCCTTGAGCACGTTGATGGCACCCAGGATCATCGGGTCATTGTGAGCGTAGATCGCCTGGAACTCGCCTTTGTAGCGGGTCAGCCAGTCCTCGACGATCGGGATCGCCGGCGCGAGGTCGTAGTTGGCGGGCTGCGCGTCGAGACGGACGATGTCGGCGTTGCCAACGATGGCTTCGGCGAAGCCTTCGTGACGCTGGATGGTCGGCGTCGCTCCGGGGACGCCCTCGATCTCAAGGAAGTTCCACTTTGTACCGAGCTTGTCGGTGGCATATTTGCCGAGGACATCACCGATCTGCAGATTGTTGCCGCCGATGAAGACGTTGTAGTCCTCGCCGACGATCTCGCGGTCGAGCACGACCAGTGGAATGCCGGCAGCCTTGATGGCCTCGACGGCCGGGACCAGGGCCTGCGCTTCGCGTGGGCTCATCATGATTAGGTCTACGCCACGAGCGATCAGATCCTCAACGTCGGCGATCTGCTTCTCGTTGGTGCCCTGCGCATCGGTGAAGACGAACGACTCGATCAAGTCCGGATACTGCTTGGCCTGGGCCTCTGCGGTGGTCACCATGGCAGCGCGCCATGGGTGATCCATGGTGTCCTGCGAGAAGCCGATGGTCCATGGCGGCGGTCCGAACGGATTTTCCTGGGCCACAGTGAGACCGGTCGCACCAACCGACATCGCCAGAGCTAAGGCGCCCAGCGACAACGACGAAATCAGGCTGCGCATGTTCATGTCTTCAATCCTCCCAAATGGCGACAATCGCCACGTTCCCAACGGTGCGAGACATCGCAACCGCCTCACTCGTGGCGCCCTCTTGTCGGGTCTCCACGATGCAAATTGATGCATACCGCTGGCTTTTTGGTCAACTAAATTTCGCTAAATCGGCTCGTAAAATGTCGCAGACTGGCGCAATTTTAGGCGCTATTTCCGATTCTTGGTCGTTTTACAAAGACTTAGACCCGAAGGATCGGGGTTTGGACGCATGACCGTGGATCCCATTTCACTAAAATATTGACAGTCTAGCGCGTGCGGGACAATCTCGTGAAAAATCGGTACGGCGGAAACGCACAGGATCGCTGAGGAGCATTCCATGTACGACTACATCATCGTTGGAGCGGGTTCGGCCGGCTGCGTGCTTGCCTCCCGCCTTACCGAAGAGCGCGATGTGCGCGTTCTGGTGCTCGAGGCCGGCGGGCGGGACCTTGATCCGATGATCCACATCCCCGGCGGGTTTGCGAAGCTACAGAAGCCAAGCGTCAACTGGTGTTTCTCGACCGTGCCGCAGAAGCGGCTGAATGACCGTCGCCTGTGGTTCCCGCTCGGCAAGACACTGGGCGGATCTAGTTCGATCAACGGTATGATCTACATCCGCGGCCAGAAGGAGGATTACGATTCCTGGGCTGAGGGCGGAAACGCCGGATGGTCCTACGACAACGTTCTGCCCTACTTCAAACGCGCCGAGAACAACCAGCGCCTTGCCGATCGCTATCACGGCAATGAAGGCCCGTTGACCGTCAGCGACCAGCGCTCGCCTAACCTGCTGGCTAGTGCGTACGTTCGCGCCGCCCAACAGGCCGGCCATCCGTTCAACGCCGATTTCAACGGCGCCAGCCAGCTCGGCACCGGCCTCTACCAGGTCACGCAGAAGGACGGCCGTCGCGCCAGCACCGCCGTCAGCTACCTGCATCCCGCCATGAAGCGCCCGAACCTCACCGTCCTCACCGGCGCCATGAGCCGTCGTCTTCTCGTTGAGGGCGGTCGCGTCACCGGTGTCGAATATGAGCGTAGTGGCCGCATCGAGCAGGCCCGCGCTGAACGGGAAGTGTTGCTGAGCGCCGGCGCAATCGGCTCACCAAAACTGATGCTGCTGTCCGGCATCGGGCCGGCCGATGAGATCAGCGCACTTGGCATTAAGCCGGTGCACGACCTGCCCGGGGTCGGGCGCAATTATCAGGACCACCTCAACTCATACGTTGTATCTGACCTCAACAGGCCGCTGTCGTATGACGGGCAGAACGAGTTCCCGCACAACATCAAGCACGGCATCCAGTACCTGCTGTATCGGAACGGCGCACCGACATCGCCGGTGGCGGAGGGCGGCTGCTTCATCGACGTCGACGGAACCGGCCGTGCCGATATTCAGACGCACGTACTACCCGCCTACGTGGTCAATGCGGCTCGCACCAAAGTCGCCGGTCACGGCATCACTATCAATTCCTGCGTGATGCGTCCCAAGAGCCGTGGCACGGTGAAACTCGCGTCGGCCGATCCGACAGACATGCCGCTGATTGACCCCAATTATCACGATCACGAGTACGACCGTCGCATGTCGATCGAAAGCATTCGCAACATTCGCGAGATTTTATCGCAACCGGCGATTGCTAAGTACATTAACGCTGAACGATTCCCGAGCATTGAGCGAGAGACAGACGAGCAGTTACTCGAATACGTGCGCCAGTACGCTTCGGTGGACTATCATCCAGCCGGCACGTGCAAGATGGGCGTCGGCGAAGATGCGGTGGTCGATCCCGAATTGCGGGTGCATGGGCTGGAGGGCATCCGCGTGATCGATAATTCCATCATGCCCTATCTCAACAGCGGCAACACAAATGCCCCAGCCATCATGATTGGCGAGAAGGGCGCGGCAATGGTTCGCGGCGAACCGATGCTCGCAGCTTAACCATCGCTTTGCCCGCGCCCCCACCAGAGGACCGTCACTTGACCGACATGGCCAAGCCGAGCACCGGACACAAGAGAGTGACCATTCATCACGTTGCGCATGCGGCGAAGGTTTCTGCCGCCACGGTGTCGCTGGTCATGCAGGAGAAGGGCCAGCTTTCGCAGGAGACGCGCAATCGCGTCATCCAGGCCGCCAGCACCGTAGGCTATGAGCGCCGCATCGCTGGCAAGGCTCGCCGCCGGCGCCCCTCGAGCTACTGTCTCGTTGTCGACGACATCCGGAACCCATATTTCCACGAAATCTACAAGGCGATCTGCGACGGCGTAGATCAGCGCGACACCGTCATTACCCTGATATCAAGCGATGACTCACTCGAGCGTCAGGCGCAGATCCTTGAGAACCTGAGGCTGCTGCGGATCAACGGCCTGATCCTCGTGCCCGCTTCGGGCACGCGCATGGAGCACCTGCAAGACGTCGCCGATTCGGGGGTTCCCTTCATAATGGCGGTCCGAAATATCGGCGCCGGCAACTTCGACTATATCGGCGGCAATCCTATGCTGGGTATGCTAATTGCCGCCGAGCATCTCGTTAAACTCGGCCACAAGCGTATCGCCTTTGTCGGCGGTTACCCGTCGAACTTCGCCTATCACGAACGTTATGCCGGATTTGTATCGACCATGAGCCAGCACGGCATCTCCATCGATGACCGGTTGATTTTGAGCGGCGGCAGCAGCAAGGCCTTCGGCCGCCAGGCGGGCGCCACACTGCTCAAGAGCGACGCGCCGCCCACCGCCCTCATCGGCTACAACGACCTCGTCGCCATTGGCATCATGAACGCCATTCGCGATAATGGCCTAACCCCCGGCAAAGACGTCGCCGTCGTCGGATACGATGACATCCAGGAGGCGAGCGAGCAGCCCGTGCCACTCACCACCGTCGCCACGCCTGCGCAAAGCCTCGGCAAGATGGTGGCTCACGCCATGCGCCGCATCATTAGCGACCCACAGCACGCCCCCATCAACATGACCCAGCCGCCAGCACTCGTCGTGCGGCAGAGCTGCGGCGCCCAGCAGATCAGACCCGGAGAATGAGCATGTTCGCGAGCGGTACGTGGCTTAACGAGCCGCCGAAGTGGACCCGGGACGGCGACCAATTGTCGGTGGTGACTGGCGGCAAGACCGATTTTTGGCAGAACACGTTCTATGACTTCATACACGACAACGGTCACTTCTTTCACGTGCAGTCGACCGGGGACTTTACCGCTGCGGTTAGCTTCGAGGGCGCTTACGAGACGCTCTACGACCAGGCCGGCCTGATGCTGCGCGTCGATGCGGAGAACTGGATCAAGCTCGGCATTGAGTACTCGGACGGCGTCTGCAATTTCAGTCTCGTCTGTACGATCGGCGGTCGCTCCGACTGGTCGGTGATTCCGCAACAGATGCTGACCGGGCCGCAGTCCGTTCGCATTACCCGCGTTGGTGATGCGGCCATAGCGCATTTCCGCCAGGCCGATGGCGCCTGGCAAATGATGCGGCTCTGCCCCTTCGTCGCAACGCCCGACATCCAGGTCGGGCCGATGACCTGCTCGCCGCAGCGGGCCGGCTTCAACGTCACTTTTTCCGGCTTCGAGATCACCCCGCCCATTTCCAATCCGCTGCACGGCTGAGCCGACAGCCCACGTCAAAGAGAGTTTGCATGTCCGCGCCCATGGCCCAATTCACTGAGGCCCTCGACGTTCTTTGCCGCAAGGTCGCCGCCGACGAAACCGCGATCGGGACCCAGTTTCCTTATGTGACACTGGCCGATGGCAGCTGGGACCTGATGCCGGTAAGCCATTCCGCCGGCTATCGCGAGGGCAAGAACTGGGACCATGGCAACTGGTTCTGCGGCTTCTGGGTGGGCCTCTTGGTAGCTGCTTACCTTCATAGCAGGGACGAGAAATTCCTCCGCCTCGCCGAAGACCGCATGGTGCTAGTCACCGAGCGTGCCGACGACGGCAACACACACGATATCGGCTTTATTTTCATCAGCTCGGCGCTGCCACTTTACCGAGTCACCGGCAATGCGCGCTGGCGCGGGGTCGGCATCCGCGCCGCCGACCGCCTGCGCAGCCGCCTCGTCGTAACCCGCAGCGGCAGCTACATCTCTTCGTGGGGGCCGATGTCAGATCCGCGCGGTCGTGCCAGCTCGGCCATTGACACAATGGCGAACATACCGCTGCTTTATTGGGCCGCAAAGGAAACCGGCGACGCCAGCTACGCGCTCGCAGCAGAGGCGCATGCCCGGATGACCGACAAGAGCTTCACCCGTTCCGACCAGACACTGTACCACGCCGTCGAATACGACACCGCCAGCGGCAATCGTCTTCGCGGCTACACCTTCCAAGGCCAGAGCGATGAGTCGTCATGGTCGCGCGGCACGGGCTGGGACGTCTACGGACTTGCCGCAACGGCTGCCGCGACAGGCGATGCCAGCTATCTCCGCCGCGCCGAGACCGTTGCGATGAAGTGGCTCTCGCAACTCGGTGATGCTGTCGTGCCGCCGTGGGACTTCGACGATCGCAGCGCCGACGCAACACGCGATTCAGCAGCCAGCGCCATCATGGCAGCGGCGCTGCTTGACGTCGCCGATCTTCAGGCCGAAGATACACGACGTCAGCGCTGGCTGGACGAAGCGACCCGCTTGCTCGAGGGCCTTTGCGCCCATTTTCTCGCTAGGGACGACGTGCATCGCGGGCTGCTTAGGCACGCCTGCTACTCACGTCCGCACGGCGTCGGCGAGGATTCTGCAGTCATGTTTGGGGACTATTTCTTCGTCGAGGCGCTCATGCGCGTAGTTTCTCCCAACAGCTTTATCGAATCGAAGCGGGCCCCGCAGTTCTGAGGCGGGCGGCGACCTTGCCCTGGTGGCTTCCGCCTCGAACACCTAGTCTAGCAGGTTCGGCGTCACAGGCCAGGAATGCTCGCTGTCGGTGGTGCGCTTGAACCGGCGATTCATCGGCGTGAAACTTCCACATAGCCAATCAACTCTGCCGAGTAGCTTCCATCACCCGATGCCAAGCCCTTGTGTGTGAGCTCGCGCTGGAGGGTCGGCTCGATCACACTCTCAAAGAGCCCCAGCCTTTCCTCAGCCGTCAGGAAGGGGTGAGCCACCGGTGCGTTGAGGTACTGGGCCGACTGCCTTTCGACAGCAGGCATCCGTGTGCCGTCCGGCCGCACCGCAATTGTCTGGATAGTCGTCCGCCGCTCACCATTCGCGACAGCGGACTCTACTATCCAGAACGACAGGAGTGTCGGGCTGATGTCATCGCTGGATACGGAAAGGCCCACTTGTTCTGGCACCAGACCCCTCCACCGGCCCAGCTCTTCCTGAACCAGCGGGTGGTCCAAGCCGAGCAAATCGATGCCTTCCTGGCTCGTGGCGACATCGCGATCGAGCGTGAAACGCGCCTTGCGTGACCCATCAGCGACAGTCAGATCATAGGTTTGATCATCCACCTTTGCGAGCCGCTGATTTCGGTCGGGAAGGGATGATGACATGAATTGGACGATCCGACCCATGCCGGTCGAGACATCGGAAAATGGCTGGTACTCGTCGAGGCTGAATCCATCGAGGTCCTGGAACAGGTCAAACACAACCTCCCGAGCCTCTCGGGCATTGGATAGCGCGGCCTCGAGTTCGACGGTGGTTCGCTGCAGAGTGGGGTCGGACAGCGCCTCCTGATAGACGCGGTCGTAGTTCAAGCGTTCGGATAGCTGTCCCAAAATCTGGGCCCGGAGATCCTCAGCGACATTCCCCTGGTCGTCGACCTTGCCCAGTGTACGGGCGATCTCGGTGAGCTTGTCGTCCAGGAGCAGGAATATCCGCCCCTCGATCGTGTCGGAAAGAACCAAATTATAGACCTGCGCAGTGTGTGCCTGGCCGTAGCGGTGGATGCGCCCGATCCGCTGCTCCATATCCATAGGGTTCCAGGGTAGATCGAAATTGAACAAGATGCGGGCAAACTGGAGGTTGATCCCCTCACGCCCGGCCGCAGTGCAGACCAAAACCCGAGGCCCGTCTTTCATCCGGAAGCGGCGCTCAGCCGCTGTCTTGGCGCCGTGATCTCCACCCCGAAGCACGACGACGCCTTGGCCAGGATAAACCTGCTCGATCTCACGGGCGATCAGATCGACGGTTCCAAGATAGGTAGCAAAGATGACGACCTTCTCGCTTGGATTTTGACGCCACAGCGTTCCCAACCCATCCAGTAGCTTCTGAACCTTTGTCTCGCGTGACTGCGGGAACGCTACGAGCAGGTCCCCGATGCGAAGCCGCTCCTCCGGCAGATGAAGATCCACCACGGACGATGCGATATCCTCGATGTTCGATGCAGCGAACTCACTGCCATACGGATCGGAGGCCATTTCAAGGGCGTCATCGTCGAGCTTTCTGGCAAGCCGGTATTTCAGGTCAGCCATTACCCGATCGACCTCGCTGCGCCCAATCGGGTCGTGAGCAAGATTCCATTCAAGGTGGATAAGCTCCCGTGCTTCATCGTAGAGGCGCTCGCGCCCCTCGATATCCAGCTCCCGATCGCGAAGAAGCGCCTCCTTAAGCGTCAGCATCAGTAACCTGCGCTTCAAGGTCCGACGGACGGCAGCGAAGCTCGAAGCGGCGATCTTCTGGAAAATTGCCATCAGAAAGCCCAAGGCACGCCCTTGGCTTCCCTTGCGCTTGGCCAGATCGAACCCATCCTCTAGGTATTCCCGCAGCTTCTCATAAAAGCGGCGCTCTTCCTCCTTCATGAGGAAGGACTCGGTGTGGACCCAGCGTCTTGCGAACAGTGGTTCACCATCAGGCTTGCAGGCGTCGGCCTTGGTCCGGCGATACATTACCGTATTCAGGCGATGCCTATGCTCGACCATCTCCTCCGGCCCGCCAAACAGGGTCGAGTTGAGCAGCTGGATCAACATCCAGAATTGGAAGTGGTTACCCTGGTGTGGCGTCGCGGACAGGAGAAGAAGGTCGCGGGTGTGGCCCTTCAGAGCCTCTGCCAGCTTGTAATTTTCGGTCTTTCGGATCTTCCCGCCCGTTCGATCGGCCGTCAGGTGGTGGGCCTCGTCGAAGACCACCAGATCCCAACGCGGGGCTTCCAGAAGACGCTTGATCCGGTTGGGGCGTTTCAGGGTGTCGATGCTCGCAATCAGCAGATCGTGCTTTGCGAATGCGTTGGTCTTGCGGTCTGTGATGTCGCCTTCAGACCCGAAAACCTCGAAGTCGAGATTGAAGATCTCGTTGAGCTCACGATGCCAATTGTTCACCAGCCCTGCCGGCACCACCATGAGCGCGCGGTTGAGTTCTCCACGGCTGGCCAGCTCTCTCAAGACGAGCGCGGTCTCGATCGTTTTGCCCAGACCCACCTCGTCAGCAATTAGAAACCTGCGGGGTGAAGCCGTCGCAATCCGGTGTGTGAGGACCACCTGGTGAGGCAATAGGTCGATGCGAGCCGACGTCAAAGCCGACGCGCTCTCCATCAGCGGCAAGACGTGCGCCTCGTAAGAGAGCCAAGCCTTGCGCGCCCGATCCTCAGTTCCTTCAACCGATCTTAGAATTCGCTCAGTGCGAGATGCCTCTCCCTTGATGCTCGCCAGGGTGCGCGCACCACGGTGATCCGGCCACGGATTCCATGAGCATCCGGCCACCCATTCCATGGCGATCCGGCCACCTATTCCACGAGCATCCGGCCGCCCTCGTGTAAGGTCCTGCAGGGCAATCTG
>Ga0247831_1001471_pt1 | contig 43854 bp, 44 predicted proteins | sample LaCruzMarch2015__9_FD_192406 | JGI IMG/M metagenome (GOLD analysis project Ga0247831, IMG submission 192406) | Freshwater microbial communities from meromictic Lake La Cruz, Castile-La Mancha, Spain - LaCruzMarch2015_1m | ecosystem: Environmental > Aquatic > Freshwater > Lake | place: Spain...
GAGGAGCGGGCATCTACCGCAGCCTTGATTTTCCCGACCATTTCACTGGTCGCGACCAATTCCTTTCCCGACAAATGACCACAGCGCTTAGGCGCTGTTTGATCTTCCAATTGCAAAGCATTAGCACCCATCCGTTCGAACAACCGAACGGTATGCTGAACGTTCAAAGCGTTGCCAAAGCCGGTATCCGCATCCACGATAAGGGGAATTTTCACACGATCCCGCACGCGTCCAATAATATCTGCGACTTGCGTGGACGATACCAACCCAATGTCGGGCCGACCCAATTGCGTGTAAGAGATCGATGCGCCAGACATATATATGGCTTCAAAGCCAGCTTGTTCGACCAACAATGCACTCAAAGCATCGTAGGCCCCTGGGGCCAATAGGGCTTTGCTTTGGCCGAGTCGCTCGTGCAGAGAAAACTGTGTCATGCTCGATCCCTATGTGGCGCGTTTGTTCGTAGATGGGCGATCAGGCCCCCAGCCCGAACCATAGCCATCAAATGGTCTGGTATAGGCTTACACGATAAAATCTCACTACGCGTCTTATTCGTGATTGTGCCCAAGACCGGGTCAACCATCAACAGGTCGCCCTGACTAATCTGATCGGCATGTTCACAGAATAAAGCCGGAAGGCCTAAATTGAGAGCATTTCGGTAGAAAATTCGCGCAAAGCTGGGTGCGATCACGGCTCCAACTCCCAATAGTCGCAAACTTACAGCGGCTTGTTCACGCGATGAGCCTAGGCCAAAATTTTTGCCCGCCACAACAAAATCACCGGGTTGAATGGAGCTCGCAAAATCCGGCGCGATGGCTTCAAGGCAATGCTGTGCCAAATCGTCCGCCGACAGCTTCATGAGATGACCCGGTGCCAGAAGGTCGGTATCGATATTGTCGCCAAAAACGAAGGCGCGGCCAATTTGTGCGGTACTTGTCATCCCGCCCCCGCTAGATCGGCTGTGTGCATTCGAGGATCACGGATGCAGCCAGCGATTGCACTGGCCGCAACTGTGTAGGGTGACCCCAAATAGACCAAGGCCTCAGAATGGCCCATCCGACCCTTAAAATTGCGATTGGTCGTGGAGATACAGGTTTCACCTGCTGCCAATAGACCCGCTCCCATACCTGCGCACGCGCCACAACCCGATGGCAAGAGTGTGGCCCCAGCCGCCAGTAAGATCGATAAGGTCCCGTCGGCGGCGGCATCAGCTGTGACTTGCGAACTTGCGGGCGCGACAAGTAGGCGCACGCCTTCGGCAATGCGCTGACCCTTTAGGATCTGGGCTGCCATGCGCAAATCTTCTAGCTTCGCGCCGACACAAGCGCCGATATAGGCCTGATCGATCGGCGCGCCGGCCGCGTGGCCAATCGGGAAGCTGTTGGCAGGTGAATGGGGTGCAGCAATCTGCGGCTCAAGATCGCTGAGGTTAATCGTTACAATCCGCTCGTAAGCCGCATCAGGATCGGGTTGCCATGCCAAGTCAGCTTCAGTCGCTTCGCCGCCATGGGCGCGAATATGATCCAGCGTCACCCTGTCCGCCGCGATCAGACCAGCTTCGCCACCGAGTTCTGCGGCCATATTGGACAAAACCATGCGCTCTGCCATCGACATCGCTGCCACGCCCGGGCCACCATATTCGATGGCCTTGAACGCATTATCCATCCCAAGCTCGCGACAAAGAAGCAGCATGACGTCTTTCGCCGAAACATGTCGCCTAAAATTGCCCGTCAATTCAACCCGAATTGTCTCAGGGACAATTGTCCAAGTTTGCCCAGTGACCACAATGCCCAGCATGTCGGTGGCACCAAATCCGGCGGCATAGCATCCAAAGGCACCCGCGTGAGGGGTGTGACTGTCACCACCCGCGACAAAAATGCCGGGTCGCAAAAGGCCTTTTTGTGGAAGAAGGGCGTGGCAAATCCCTTCCATATCAAAGAAGTGACCAACATTTTGTTCTTTGGCAAAGTCCCGAGTGAGTTTCAGGATCGCCGCACTCTCGCCATCGACTGCGGGGACGTAATGGTCTGACACAATCACAATGCGTGACGGGTCCCACAAAGTTGCGCCAAGCGCGTCTAGGTGCGGCTTCCACCGCCGGGGCCCGCTTGAATCATGGGCCATAGCGAGGTCGACCTGTACGATGACAATATCACCCGGGACCACATCGTCGCGACCCGATGCCCGCGCCAGTAGCTTTTGGGCTAAGGTTTGACCCGAAAACACCTTTTGAGGTTTGGTGGCTTCTGCCATGCTGGGCCGTGCATCCAACTTCGAGAAATGATCTATCTTTATATCAAATAGCGTTTCGACATTGGCAAGGCAATGACTCACCCCTAAAGTGGGTCAATCAAGGATCAGGGAGTCCCATGTGTCCAATCCACCGACCATACCCCGTCAAAGCCAACCGACGTTTCTGTTTGTATGCAAAGACGGGCCGACCGCCCCTGAAAAGCGGCTGGAGCATTTGGACGGTCACCTCGCCCATGTCGAAGCCCATTGGCAATCTTACGTAACGGCTGGGCCCCTAAAAGAACCGGGCAGTGCGAAGATACATGGGTCCTGCCTGATTGTATGTGCCAATGATTTGGACGCTGCTTGGGCTATTATGCGCGGCGATCCTTATTTTACGTGCGATATGTTTGCCTCGGTCGAAGTACACGATATGACCATGTCTATCGGACTTTATCCAGGAGGCAAGATTTGGGAAAGTCTTGACTCTGTTCGAGAGCATGCCAACGGTGATTGAGATTAACTTACTTCAATAGCCTGCCGGAGCCAGGCTTTTTAATCTTCGATTGGCAGACTAACTTTTTTATGGACACGACCTTGCCCACATCCCATGAACCAAGTTCAGAGCTAAAGGCCACTATGGTAGATGCAAGGCTGCCAACGCCTTTGTATCACCAGTTGTTCTTGGTCTTACGCGAACGCATACGCTCGGGTGCGTTTCCGTTAGGCACCGTCCTGCCCGGCGAACAAGATTTAACGCATGTGTTCAATGTTTCCCGCATTACAGTAAAGCGTGCGCTCAACGAATTAGCCTCTGCTGGCATGGTGTCGCGTCATCGTGGGCGCGGGACGGTGGTCACTTATAATGCGACCGTGCCTGTCGTGAAAGGCAGCTTTGATAATCTGATGGAAGCGCTCAAAGTGATGGGCCTTTCGACAGAAGTTGAGCTGATCAATGTCGCCCAAGTCGCGGCAACTGCTGAGATTGCCGAATTGCTGGGCCTGCCCAGTGGCGTTCCCGTGCAGCGGGCAGAGCGGATCCGCAAACTGGAGGGAGAGCCCTTCTCTTATATTGTTACCCACTTGCCGATTGATATTGCTTCGACCTTTGACCCTGAATCACTTGGTCACACCCCGATGTTAGACTTGCTAGAACGGGCGGGCTTTGTTGCCGTTTCAGCGGAACAATGGATCACGGCTTGCAGTGCAGAGCCTGCAACCGCGCAGGCGCTCAAGATCGCAACTGGATCGCCACTCCTCAAAATCGTGCGCGTGATGAAGGATTCTCAGTCCGCGCCTATTGAAGTTGTTCAGGGTTTTTACCGCCCTGAACGCTTCCAATATCATATTAATCTGACGCGGCAGCGAAAGGGCGGCCGTGACGAGTGGCGTTAGACTTGCGCTTTAAGGCTCAAGCCGATAGCCGCCACCTTCAGTGATCAACAGGCCATTGCGGCTGGAAACCGGCTCAATTTTTTGGCGCAGCCGGTAGATGTGGGTTTCTAGCGTGTGGGTCGTGACTGCGGCATTATAGCCCCAGACCTCACGCAACAATTCGTCGCGCGGCACAGCTTTCGCGCCAGATCGGTAGAGATAGCGCAAAATGGCCGCTTCTTTGTCCGTCAAACGAATTCGCTTACCACTTCCATCGGTTAAGGTCCGGTTCGCAGGTTTAAAGTCATAGGGACCAATTTTCAGCGTCGCGACATCGGTCTGATCATGGCTGCGCAAGTGGGCGCGGACACGGGCTAAAAGAACTGCAAAGCGGAACGGCTTTGTGACATAGTCATTAGCCCCTGCATCTAAGCCCAAAACCGTATCGGAATCCGTGGACTGACCGGTCAGCATGATGATTGGGCCAGCAAACCCGCCGGTGCGGATCGCTTTGCAAGCTTCGCGACCGTCCAGATCTGGCAAATCTATATCCAGCAGGATCAGGTCCGGCCCCTTGGTGCGCGCTGCGGTGACACCGCCAGCGGCATCTTGAGCCATAATGGTGTCAAATTCCCCCGTCAGCTCGAATTGCTCGGCCAGGGTGGTGCGGAGATCATGGTCGTCATCGACCAGAAGGAGGGTGCGCTTGCGTGACATGGGACCTACATGGTTGTACCTTGTTAGGTGATACAAGAGGGCGCGGCATCACAGAGTCTTGATACAGGAGATTTTATGCAGGTTTTTGCAGCATCCCCATCGGGCTGGCTGAGCTACGGGCAGACGAAAGTGCGTTGTTCTATTGGTAAGGGCGGAACCAAGCCGGCTCTTGATAAGCGCGAAGGTGATGGGGCCAGTCCTCTGGGTGTATGGCCGATCCGGAGGATCTTGTGGCGCGAAGATCGCGGTCCAAAGCCTGAATCTGGATTTGAGGCAACGCCCATTCAACCCCAGGACGGGTGGTGTGATGCATCCAATGACCCTTACTATAATCAGCCGATCACCCATCCCTACCCTGTCAGCGCTGAACATTTGTGGCGCGAGGATGGGCTTTATAATATCATTGTCGTCCTTGGGCATAATGACGACCCAGTTGTGCCCGCCATGGGATCTGCCATCTTCATGCATTGCGCCGCAGAAGACTACCGCCCGACTGAAGGCTGTGTGGCCTTGGCGGAAGAGGACCTGCGGGCGCTCTTGAAGCTGGCCAAGCCCGGCGATGCCGTGGCATTCATCGGCTGATATAATCTGGTTTGCTGGGCAAAGTGTTGCTTGAATGCTCTTGCGTATTTGTTGCGTTTGGCGTTTTAGGCTCGCTTCATGCATGAAGAAGCCGCGATATCCCAAAAAGCCGATCTGATGGACTGCCCGACACTTGAACAGACCGGCGACGCCACCATTGGTAAGACCCTGTTTATTCAGACTTATGGCTGTCAGATGAATGTCTATGACAGCGAACGCATGGCCGATGTCTTGCGGCCCTTGGGGTATAGCTCTGTTGATAAGCCCGATCAGGCGAACCTCGTTGTGCTCAATACGTGCCACATTCGCGAGAAGGCGACTGAAAAGGTCTATTCCGAAATTGGTCGCCTGAAAGCACACAAGGATGCGATGGCGTTGGCTGGCGACAAAATGACAATCGCTATTGCTGGCTGTGTTGCCCAAGCCGAAGGCGAAGAAATTATGCGCCGCGCGCCAGCTGTGGATCTGGTGGTTGGCCCACAAGCCTATCACAAACTACCAGAGCTTATCGCACGCGCTGCCCGCGCCAGCGGCGAGCGCCTTGAAACGAGCTTTGAGGCGGTAGAGAAATTTGATGCGCTGCCAACCTTGCGGACACCCGACGGGCCGTCGGCCTTTTTGTCCGTGCAAGAAGGGTGCGATAAGTTTTGCACATTTTGTGTCGTGCCTTACACGCGTGGCGCGGAATATTCGCGGCCTGTGGACCCCATTATTCAAGAAGCCCGGGGCCTTGCTCAACAGGGTGTGCGCGAAATCACGCTTTTGGGCCAAAACGTCAACGCCTACCATGGCCAAGGCCCGGCGCTGGCAGGCTCTGAAACTTGGTCTTTGGCACAATTGGTCCGCCATCTGGCTAAAATCGGCGGGATCGAACGGATCCGCTATACGACCTCGCACCCAAGCGACATGGATGATGATTTGATCGAGGCCCATGGCGAGGTGAAAGAACTGATGCCGTATCTGCATTTGCCGGTGCAGTCTGGTTCCAACAAAATCTTGAAAGCTATGAACCGGAAGCACAGCGTGGAGAGCTATCTCGATAGTATCGCTAAGGTGCGCAAAGCCCGGCCGGATATTGCTTTGGCTTCTGATTTCATTGTGGGTTTCCCCGGTGAGAGTGAGCAAGACTTTGAAGATACGATGGAACTGGTCCGCGCTGTTGGCTATGCAGGGGCTTATAGTTTCAAATATTCTAAGCGACCCGGTACGCCTGCCTCGGAAATGTATGGTCAAGTCGCTTCTGATGTGGCCGATGACCGTTTGCAGCGTTTGCAGGCATTGATCTTGGAACAACAGCGCACTTTCAACGCCACTAAGGTCGGCGAGACGTTTGACGTGCTCTTTACGGGCAAAGGCCGCAATGAAGGGCAAATCCTTGGTCGCAGTCCGTGGTTGCAATCGGTTCATGTCCCGGGGCCCAATCACCTGATTGGCAAGCTTCATAGCGTACGGATTATTGGTACTATGCCCAACTCCCTCACAGGGGAATTGGTGATGGCGTCATGACGCGTCGTCGTAAATCTGAAGAAGGCCGCGTCGCGCTGGCAAACCCAAGCTTGGTGCCCTTGGTGGCCGGTCCAGCTCATCGCAATCTGACTTTGGTCGAAGATGCTTTTGGCGTCGATGTCACGGCACAAGGTGGCGATATCATCGTCCAGGGCGATGATCCCGTGTCGGTCAATCAGGCACGCGAGGCCTTGCAGTCTTTGATCGAAAAGGCTGAAGCTGGGATGGCCTTGGGCCTACCCGAAGTGCGCTCTGCAATCACCTTCGTGCGCGCTGGGACGCGGGGGCGAAGCGGGGCGCTGGCCTTGCCAGGGCGTCGCGCCGACATCAAGCCCAGAACCCCAACGCAATCCGTCTATCTTGAGGCCTTGATGGGTGGTGAGTTTGACTTGGTATTTGGCGTTGGTCCTGCGGGGACGGGCAAGACTTTTCTGGCAGTGGCTGTCGCTGTATCCATGCTGTTAGAGGGCCGCGTTTCGCGCGTCGTCGTCACCCGCCCAGCGGTGGAAGCGGGTGAACGTTTGGGCTTTCTGCCGGGTGATCTTGAAGAAAAAGTAGATCCCTATCTGCAACCCATCTGGGATGCCTTCAAAACCTTACTGGGTGCCGCTCAGTTAGAGCGCCGAAAAGCAGCGGGCGAAATTGAAGTCGCACCTTTGGCGTTCATGCGCGGGCGTACCTTGTCGGATGCATTTGTTATCGTGGACGAAGCGCAAAACACGACGCGCATGCAGATGAAAATGCTGCTGACCCGCTTAGGCGAAGGATCGCGCATGGCCGTGAACGGCGACCCCAGTCAGATTGATTTGCCGCGCTCCAGCGATTCTGGTCTGCCCCACGCATTGCGTATCCTCCGACGCGTAGACGGGATGAAGATCGTCCATTTCACCGCCGAAGACGTGGTTCGACATCCACTTGTTGGGCGGATCGTCTCAGCCTATGAGCGCGAAACGGAAGAATCGATTCCTGCACCCATGCCCACACCGGTAACGCCAGAGCCAGCAATGACCGAAGGATCCGCTTCTTTTGATGTCGATGTTCAAATCGAAGCCGAAGGTTGGCACCAAGTCTTTGGTCCTGATTCCGAAGCAGAGATTGGTAAGATCGTTGAAGCCGCTTCACATCATTTTGAACCGGCTGGTGAAAGCTTCGCTTTGCTCTTGACCAGTGACGCAATCGTTCAGGGGCTAAATGCGCAGTGGCGTAACAAGGACCAACCAACAAATGTTCTGTCTTTTCCGGCACCTGAAACGGTGCACGCTTTAGAGAAGACGCTGGGCGATGTCGCTCTAGCCTATGAAACTTGTGCCCGGGAGGCAGAAGAACAGGGCAAAAATCTTAAAGATCACGCTACCCATTTACTTGTGCATGGGCTATTACATCTTTTAGGATATGATCATGAAGCCGAAGATGACGCGGCGGAGATGGAAGGCTTAGAGAGAGAGATTTTGGCAGGCCTCGGCATTGCTGATCCTTATCAAACCCATGACTGACGACCCATCCAGTAGTAACTCAGCCAAGAAACCTAGCTTTTGGAAGCGGTGGACGCAGAAAATGCGTCGCCAGAATGATTATGCGGGCCTAGACCCCGCAGAGCTTCTGCGTGAGCGCGAGCAATCGGGCGAAACCATAGAGCGCAATCAAAAGGACATGATCGTCAAAGCCGCCAGCTTTGACCGCTTGTCTGTGCGTGATGTGATGGTGCCGCGCGCGGACATTACGGCCGTCGACATCGAAATGCCGCTGGGCGAGGTCGCCCGCATGTTTGAAGAGCATCAGCATTCGCGTATGCCAGTTTATGCTGAAAACCTCGATACGCCCTTAGGCTTTGTCCATGTGAAGGACATTTTGTCCCTCCTTATCCCCGATGAGGAAGGTCAAACAAAAGGCAAGCTGGATGACCTCGTTTTGGGCCGGCTAAAGCGCGATCTGCTTTATGTGCCGATCTCGATGAAGCTGCCGAACTTGTTACTTCAAATGCGGGCGAAGCGCTGCCACATGGCGTTGGTGATCGACGAATATGGCGGCACGGATGGTCTTGTGACCATTGAAGACCTCGTGGAAGAAATCATCGGCGATATTGATGATGAGCACGACGATCTCGATCAAGATTTGATCGTCGATACTGGCAATGGCGTCTGGGAAGCCGATGCGCGTGTCGAATTGGATGATTTTTCCGAGCGCGCGGGCGTCGATCTGACGCTGGAAGATATGGAAGATGATATCGATACACTCGGCGGTTTGGTCTTCGCGCTTGCCGGTCGGGTGCCACCGCGCGGTGAAATTCTGCATCACCCAACCGGCTATGATTTTGAAGTGATTGACGCCGACCCGCGCCGGATCAAGCGGGTGCGCATCCGTTCGGCAAAGGCTGTGGAAAAGGCCAATACCGATAGTTTGCAGGCACCCTCTGCGTGACAGAGGCCTTAGTGACCCCATCCCAAGCGGCTGCACCCGATAACCGTCATCCCATAACCATCCTAGGGCCTAACAAGCCTGCTTGGTTGTCGGGCTTTGGCGCGATGCTTTTAGGGGCGCTCGCTGTTCTGGGTCATGCACCGTTCCATTTTTGGCCGGCCGTTGCGATTTCGATCTGTGGCCTAATCCTTTTATTGGATGGCGCGTCCCAAAACAAAAAGCGGCTGCGCTCCGCCTTTTGGCGCGGCTGGGCTTGGGGATTTGGCTATTTTTTGGCTGGGATGTTTTGGGTCGGCAATGCGTTTTTGGTGGATGCAGAGAAGTTCGCCCTACTCATGCCGTTTGCGGTTACAGCCCTGCCCGCCGCGATGGGGGTTTATTGGGGGTTAGCTGCTCTAGTTGCCATGTTCGTCTGGGGCACAGGCGCTCCACGCCTACTGACCTTTGCAGTTTGTTTTGGCGTCAGTGAGTTTGTACGCAGCCATTTGTTTACCGGGCTGCCGTGGAACCTGCCAGCCTATATCTGGAAGCCGGGTGAGGCGATCAGCCAGGTTGCAGGTCTCATCGGGCCATACGGGTTTTCGCTTCTAACCTTATGGGCTTTGGCGACGCCTGTGGTGCTGTTAGCGAAAGGCGACCCACGCAAACCACCTTTGACCCTGATCGCGGCGGGCGTTTTAGCCTTAAGCAGCCTGGCTTATGGCTTTCTTCAGCTGCGCACAGCCGGGCCAATTAGCTCCATGGCCGGGACGGGGCCGATCATCGCTGCAGGTCAAGCCGGATTTAGCCAAAAGGAGGTCTGGGATCCCGCCAACGGATCGCGGATCGTGGAAACCTATTTAGGCCTTTTGGATACACCAGATGCTCAAAAGGCCGATATCGTCGTTTGGCCAGAAGGCGCTTTTCCCTTCCTCCTCTTGGAAGAGCCATTTGTCTTGGATCAGATTCAAGCGCGCCTTGGGTCGCGCACCTTAGCGGTGGGGTCGATCCGCCGTGACCTATTGGCAGGCCAAGCATCCTATACCAACAGTCTATTGGTTTTTGACGTTGAACAAGGAGGACTTACGACCCGCTCGGTTTATGACAAGCATCATCTTGTGCCCTTTGGAGAATATCTGCCCTTGAGGCCGATCTTCAAAGCCCTTGGGATCGCCAGTCTGGTTTCCTATGATGGGGAGATGTCGCCAGGTCCTCAGCCCACGACATTGAGCCTACCCCAAGCCCCGCTCGCCGATCCACGCATTTGTTATGAGATTGTTTTTCCGAGCTTTAATAAACAAGCGATGGGCAAAGCTGCGTGGATTTTGAATGTTTCGATTGATGCTTGGTATGGCGACTTGCTGGGGCCGGATCAGCATTATGCCCAAGCACGCTATCGCGCGATTGAAACTGGCCTGCCACTGGTGCGCGCCGCAAGTGGTGGTTGGTCGGCTATTGTCGACCGACTGGGTCGCCCGGTGGCCGAACATCGCTCGGGTCCCGGTTATGCCACAGCCCGCCTGCCCGCTACGACCGGTCCCACCTTCTACGCACGCTATGGCGAGGTCGCTTTTGGCCTTTTGCTACTTAGTTTTGGCCTAATGGCGGTTTGGCGACACAAGCGGCATTGACACAACCAACTCTTCATTGAAATAATGCTGATACCAAGGCAAGATTTCATGATCAATCACCGTCGCTTTACTTCTTTTGATGCCGATGTTGGCTGCCGTTTGAAACAACGGCGTGAAGATTTGGGTATGAGCTACGAACGCTTGGCCGAATTATTGGGCTTATCCTTTCAATAAGTCCAAAAATACGAGCGCGAGCTAAACCGGGTCGGTGCCAGTCGCTTGTTCCAATTATGCGATGTCTTGAGCGTTGATCCATCGTTTTATTGATGGGCTGAGCGTGGCACTCGGGCCCGGTGTTGCCGAAACCCAAAGCGAGACTGAAACGCTCTCGGCCGCGACCCTTTTGTCGGCCCCTTGCGCGTTAGAGCTTTTGGCCGATTACGCCCGCTTAAAGTCCAGCGCCCAACGCAAAAAAGTGATCGAGCTCATCAAAATACTGGCGGATAATGATTAGCGTATCCAGCGTCTAGTTTTGCGGCACTTCAGTACGGTAGGATGCCTGTAAACCTGAGGCTGGATTGTGAAGGACTGCCTCACATTCCTGCGCGCATTGACGCGATGAATGGATCGGTATGGAAAAACCAAATTGTCAAAGTAATGTCCACGCGATTACCCTCGCTGTTAGTACTGGCCGATAGAAGTTAAGGCTAGCATTTGAAGCTTGCGCCGTGATCGGGTAGCGTCGACACACTTGTTTGGGGAGGGCGTGATGGCAATGAAGAGGGTATTGATAGCGGCGCTGTTTCCGGCACTTGTTGCGCTACCTGCGGCCGCTGCGCCAGCGCCCGCCGCGCTGGTCGAGGCTGGCGAACGCTCGCCTGCGCTGCCCCCGATACGCAACGCGCGCGAGCGAGCGATGACTGAGAACCGCATTTTAGCGGAGCGGCTGGATACGATCATCCCTGCGATCATGCGCGAACAGCGCATCGATTTATGGCTTCTGGTGGCGCGCGAATATTTTGAAGAGCCCGTGGTTGCGTCAATGCTTGATGCCGAACACATGCATGCTCGCCGGCGTACAATTCTGATCTTCTACGACCCAGGTGAAGGGCAACCGATTGAGCGACTTACTGTCAGCCGCTATGGGCTTGGCGGCTTGTTCGCGCCTGCTTGGGATCCAAGCAAACAGCCGGACCAGTGGAAAGCGGTCGCAGACATCATCAATCAGCGTAATCCCGCAAAAATTGCGATCAACACCTCTGATCTCTATCAGTTCGCCGATGGAATGACGCTCAGTCAATATGAGAAGTTTGTTGCCGCTTTGCCGGCTCCCTTACATGCTCGGATCGTCAGTGGCGAAGCGCTCGCCATCCGTTGGCTTGAGACGCGCACGCCTGCCGAAATGGCAATCTATCCCACACTCATACGCACGGCCCATAAGCTGATTGGCGAAGCGTTTTCGCGGTCGGTTATCACCCCTGGCGTAACGACTGCGGAGCAGGTGCAGTGGTGGTATCGCGACCGCCTGCTCCAGCTCGGCCTCGAACCGTGGTTTCACCCATCCGTCGCGATCCAGCGCAAGGGCGCCAAAGGCATGCTCGAAGGCAACGAAGTAATCCTGCCTGGCGATCTGTTATGGACAGATTTTGGCATCACTTACCTTCGGCTGAATACCGACATGCAGCATCTTGGGTATGTGTTGAAGCCGGGTGAAAGCAAAGCGCCTGCGGGCCTCAGGCAGGGGCTAGCGAACAGCAACCGTGTGCAAGATATGCTCACCCGCCATTTCGCTCTTGGACGCAGTGGGAACGAGGTGCTGGCGCTTACCCGGGCAGAAGCGGCGGCGGCCGGTCTTGATGCATCGATTTACTCGCACCCGATTGGCTTGCATGGTCACGGCGCTGGTCCCTCCATCGGATTTTGGGACAATCAGAAGGCTGATCCCCGCGGCAACGGCTTGATTGCCGCCAATACAGCTTGGTCCATTGAGCTGACAACTTTCGCCTCAGTACCCGAATGGGATGGTCAGCGCGTCGATTTCCGGGCTGAAGAGAATGCATTCTTTGATGGGACAAACGTGCGCTATATCGACGGACGCCAAACAGAAATCACGCTGATCCCCTCAGGGCAGTAAGTCCGCGTCCTCGTTCCGACTTCAGAGAATGCTGGTCGACGCAACTCTCTATCTAGAAACTTCCCCTATGCTTTCTCGCCAGCAAGCAGCCTCTTAGCTTTAGCGGCTGCCCGGCGCGCGAGGTGGTAAAGTCTTGCCGCCCCCTCATCATAGCGAACCGTGACCTTGCAATGCTCGCCATAGGTGTCTGTCAGAAACTTCCGTATCATGGCTTCCGCATTTTCGCGGGGGCCTAAGAGCTCGGCCGTCAGCGGGCATTCGGTCCGGCTGTGGTAGGTTGCATAAACCTCCCCATCCCCCTCAAACACATTGCCCATCGTATAAGGGTAAAGGTCACAGTCCATTGGCCGGTTGCCATAGACTTGGCACTGCTGGTCCCAATTTGGGCATGGACCGTTCCCAACGGACGATAGTTCATACAATTTACCTTTCCGGGAAACGGTAAGGTGTTCGCTTTTTCCGGCAAAAAGCCGCGTGTATTCTGCGTCGTTGATCTTCAGGCCGTTAAGCTCACGACAACAGCTTTGCTCTGTTGGGCATTTCAAGCAAGGGTTTGACACTAAACTACTTCCTATTTGCGCGTGATACGACTTTAGCGAACAACCGTAAAATGACATTTAAGAAGCGGAAGCGACGTGCGCATCCTAACCGTCTTGGAGCTGCTCACCGACCGCGCTGCCTCCGCTGTGGGTGAAGGTCTAGTCCAAGGGCGGGCAAGCAGGCATAAGCAGCCGATGTCCAATCCTGATTTTTCCGCCCCTAAGCCTTTTGGGCCGCTTCGATCCTTTGGACGTGTGCGCGGGCGCGCGCTGTCTGATCGCCAAGAGCATTTGTTTGAAACTTTGTTTCCAAGCGTATCAATCCCAGCAGAACCTGCGGAGACCTTGGACCCGCTTCAATGGATGCCTACCGCAGAGGCGGTGATCTTTGAGATTGGTTTTGGCGGGGGTGAGCATTTGATTGGGCAAGCGGAGCGCCACCCAAACCATTTATTCCTAGGCGCAGAACCTTTCCAAGAAGGCGTTGCGAAGGCCTTAGTGGGGATAGAGGATCGCGGCCTAACCAACGTGCGGCTCTTGGCTTCCGATGCGCGGCCGGTCTTGAAAGCGCTGAAGCCCGCCAGTCTCGATAAGCTTGTGATCTTGTTTCCCGACCCCTGGCACAAAGCCAAGCATAATAAGCGCCGCTTGATTCAGCCATCTTTTTTGGATGATGCCCATCGGGCACTAAAGCCCGGCGGAGAACTTCGGTTTGCTACCGACTGGGCTAATTATGCTGCCTGGACGCTTGAGAAGATTACGCAGCATGGTGGATTTGAATGGCTAGCTGAGGCAGCGAGCGACTGGCGGACCCCGCCTGAAGACCACATCACGACGCGGTATGAGACGAAGAGACTAGGCGATTGCGCGCCGATCTTCTTGCGCTTTAACGCCCGCCAGCAGGCGACGTAAGCGCCACGAAGACATCTTCAAGATTGGGCTCTTCGATCCGCAAATCCTTGATCCGCACGCCAGAACTCATCGCTTGGGACAAGAGTGCTTCAACGCTGTGCTCATTGGGGCGATAGTGGATGGCCAAAGCGCCGTCTGGACGCAACACACATTCCAGATCGGCCATGCCTGCAGGAATCTGGGTCAAAGGCGCAAGTGGCGAAATCACCACGGCCTTTTTGTCGAGGCGCCTGAGAATGGTAGGCGTAGGTTCACACGCAATTAGCCGACCTTGGTCGATAATCGCGATATTGTCGCATAGCTCTTGCGCTTCTTCGAGATAATGGGTCGTCAAAACGACCGTCACGCCACGCTCTTTATTGAGCATGGTGATATATTCCCACAAGGATCGACGAAGTTCTACATCGACGCCCGCGGTTGGCTCGTCGAGAATTACCACCGGCGGGGTGTGGACAAGAGCCTTAGCAATCAACAGGCGCCGTTTCATGCCGCCTGACAATTGTCGCGAATAGGTGTCGCGCTTGTCGGCGAGCCCAACAGCGTCCAGCAATTCCATGGAGCGCCGCTCCTTTGGGGGTACGCCATAGAATCCCGCTTGGAGTTCCAACGTCTCAAATGGGGTAAAAAAGGCGTCAAAGCTGATTTCTTGCGGCACAATTCCGATTGCAGCTTTCGCGGCACGATGGTCTTTGTCGATATCAATGTCCCAAATACGAACTTCCCCGGCAGTTTTGATGACAAGGCCCGCAAGTGTATTGATAAATGTTGATTTGCCGGCGCCGTTTGGGCCTAGGAGTCCAAAGATGGATCCTTTCGGGATAGCCAGATCCAACCCTTTGAGTGCCTGCTTTTCGGGCGATTTCCCACTGGCCGCATAGGTTTTCTGAAGCCCGCGGGCTTCGATGGCAAAAGACGACTGAGTCATGGATTCTCGCTTGGCACACACGTTGACGAATAGGGCCGTAAAGTTCTAGTTAAGCTGCCAAGCAGTCCGTAGCAATCACGCAGCTGTGAGAGAAACAGATTTATGTCCGTCACCGATCCGACAGATTCTACCCAGCCAGTTGAAACCATTCATGTGGACGATCATCGCGTTGCTTGTGATGGCGGTGGCGGTGCATTGGGTCACCCCAAAGTCTGGTATGAAATGGGGGATGAAGGCAAAGTGGAGTGCTTGTATTGTGGCCGCCTTTACATCAAAAAGAATGGCGCTGACGCGCATTAGCGCTGCCAAACAACACCTTGGCGTCCGAGATTGTGTTAGCGGGAAGCGCCGCCTGGGACGTCTTTTGGACCAGTACCGCCATTCATATTCTGATATTGGATGTAGGCCGGGGTCAGAATAACGATAAATAGAACGGGCAGGAAAAATACGATCATTGGCACGGTTAGCTGTGCCGGCAATGCCGCTGCTTTCTTCTCTGCCTCGGTCATACGAAGTTCGCGGTTTTCTTTCGCCATCACGCGCAAGGCAGAACCTAGAGGTGTTCCGTACCGCTCGGCTTGGATCAGGGCTGTGGCGACGCCCTTGACGCCCGGGTGATTGGTGCGTTTCGCCAAATTCTCATAGGCGACCCGACGATCCTGCAAGTAAGCGAGTTCGGCATTGGTTAGGCTCAACTCTTCAGCGAGCTCAATTGAGGATGACCCAATTTCTTGCCCGACGCGTAAAAATGCGAGTTCAATGGACATGCCTGATTCAACACAGATGAGCAGCAAATCCAACGCATCGGGGAAGGCCCGCATGATCGAAGCTCGTCGCTTAGTCGCGATGTTTTTGACGATGATATTGGGCAAATAAAAGCCGGCCACACAGGCAGCGACGGCTGCAATGAGCCGATTGTTGCTCGTCATGTCTTTGCCAAATACAGTTACATAGGTCAGGGCAATGATGAAGAACAGAATGGGCGTTGCGAAGCGCGCAAAGTAAAATATGGCCACTGGACCTGGCCCGCGAAGGCCCGCTTCCATCAGATTCTGAGTTACATTTGGGTCTTCGAGAAGCTTTTGTAGATTCAGCTTATCGACGATGGACTTCCAAGGACCCTTGGCGCGTTGTCGAAGTGAGTTTTTTTCGGCTTGCTCAATGGCGATCGTTGCCCGGTTTTTGCGGCGCATGGACTCGCGGTCTGTCGCTACGCCCTTCATGCGCGCCGCCAGCTGGTCAGTCTTCCACAGGGGCTGAGCGACCGTCAACGCGGTAACCAAGAGCGCGACACCCATGATTACAGATGCCACAAATTCTGGATCTGTGACCGCTCGAGCAAGATCTTTAACCTCTACGAACATCGTTCGTTCCTTAAATGTCGAAGTTAATCATGTTGCGCATGACGAATATTCCGGTTCCCATCATCAAAATACCGACGCCTAGACCCATGTTGCCGGTTGGGTCTGTGAAGAGCAGGCCCATGTAGGCGGGGCTGGTGATATAGACCATCAAGCAGACACAAATCGGCAAGGCACCAATAATCATCGCTGACGCCTTGGCTTCTGAGGACAAAGCATTGATTTTTTCACGCATCAATTTCCGCGAACGCAAGATCAAGGACAAATTGCCAAGCGCTTCGGACAAGTTGCCACCGGCCTTTAACTGGATCGATAACACGATTGAGAAAAAGCTCACTTCAGGCAAAGGCATACGTTCGAACAGTTTTGCCAAGCATTGATCCATCGGTACGCCCATGGATTGGCTGTCGCAAATCCGGCGAAATTCGCTGTTTAACGGTTCTGGCGCCTCACGCGCGATGATTTTCAGGCACTCAGCCAAAGGCAGGCCGGACTTTACGCCCCGTACAATAACGTCGATCGCGTTTGCAAACTCGGAAATGAATTTTTTTTGTCTTCGGCCAACCAAAAAGCCCAGAACCCAGCGCGGCAAGCCAAAGGCAGCAACCCCAGCCCCGCCCAAGGCACTGTACCAAGAATTGCCACTGATGAGGATGCCTAGGCCTACCAAAATGCCGATCCCGGCCGACGCGATCCAGAAGGTCTTTTCCTCCATGTTTAGGCCGGCTTGCTCAATTCGTGCACCAACCGATAGACGCGCCCGACGCAATTGGCGTTCTCGCGTCTCGATGTCCTTGATATTGCCCATCAAGCGTTTGCGACGGGTTTCGTCAGGGTCTGCTGCTCTTCGCTTAACTGAGGATTCCCGCGAATGTGCAACCGACTTAAGTCGTTTTTGCGCTTCCTTATTGTCATCGCCAGCAAACGCGATACCGATCAGCACCACGCCGGCCGCAACCAAAACAGGAATGATTGTTCCAAGATCCATGTTCGTTAGACGTCCGCCGCATCAAGGGCTTCAGCGAGCTCTTTCTCGAGCCCATAATAGCGCGCGCGATCCCAGAATTTTGGGCGCGCGATGCCGGTGGACCGATGCTTGCCGATAATCTTACCATTTGCATCCTCACCGTCCATTTCGAACACAATGAGGTCTTGGGTAACAATGACGTCACCTTCCAAGCCCAGCACTTCTGTGATGTGCGTAATCTTGCGGGAACCGTCGCGAAGACGTGCCGCCTGAATCACAACGTCGATCGAACCCACGATCATCTCACGGATCGTCTTGGTAGGCAGCGAGAAGCCGCCCATGGTGATCATGCTTTCCATACGCGAAAGACCTTCGCGCGGGCTGTTGGCGTGCAAGGTGCCCATTGAACCGTCGTGACCCGTGTTCATCGCTTGCAACAAGTCAAACGCTTCGGGTCCGCGGACTTCGCCAACGATGATGCGCTCAGGACGCATCCGCAGGCAGTTTTTTACCAAGTCGCGCATGTGCACGGCACCTTGGCCCTCTAGGTTGGGCGGGCGGGTTTCAAGGCGCACAACATGTGGCTGTTGTAATTGCAGTTCGGCGGCGTCTTCGCAGGTGATGACGCGTTCATCGGGCGCGATGTAACCGGTCAAACAGTTTAGCAGGGTCGTTTTACCCGACCCGGTACCCCCTGAGATCAGCACATTGCATCGTGCGGCCCCGATAATGCCTAGAACCTTGCCGGCTGGCTCGGAAATCGCGCCAAACCCGACCAGGTCCTTCATCCGCAATTTGTCTTTTTTAAACTTACGAATGGTCAGGGTAGGTCCGTCGAGCGCCAAGGGTGGCACAATCACGTTGACACGAGAGCCGTCAGGTAGACGCGCGTCGCATATGGGTGAGCTTTCATCAACGCGGCGACCAACTTGGCTCACGATGCGCTGACAGATGTTCATCAATTGTTGATTGTCGCGGAACCGGATCGGTGTCTTGGTTACTTTGCCGCCAACTTCGATAAACACGCTGTTGGCGCCATTGACCATGATGTCGGCAATGTCGTCACGTGCCAAAAGGGGCTCTAATGGCCCGTAGCCCAATACGTCGTTAACAATATCGCCCAGCAATTGCTCTTGCTCAGCAACCGACACAATCACCTGCTTGATTGCGATGATCTCGTTGACGATATCGCGGATTTCATCGCGAGCTGTGCGCTGGTCGAGGGCTGCCAATTGACCTAGATCGATCGTCTCGATCAAAGCATTATAAACTGACGTTTTGGTGCGATAATATTCTTCAGTTCGCCCATCATTTGCAGGACTTGGAGGTGGAGCCGATTGTGTTGGCGCACGCACAGCCTTTGCGATCCGCGCTGGGTCGAGGGCTCCAGCAGTCGTTGTCCCCGCAGGTGCCGCGGGGGTTGACTGCGGCGATACTGGCGCTGCTACTGCCTTTTGGGCCTCAATCGGGGCAAACTTAGCGGGTGTTGCCTGTGCCGCCCCGTCTGCGCGTTTACCAAACATCCTATCCTCACTTAGCCGCTTTTGCGGGGATTAGTCTTGAGAGGAAGTTGGTCTTAGCCTTTGGTTGAGGCACACGACCGGTGAACAATTGAGCCAAAAAGTCCATACCTTCAGCACATTTGCTGTTTGGGTTCACGTTGGCCAACATTTGCCCATTATTGCTTGCGGTCCCGAACAGTTCGGGATCATAGGGCAGGACAAGTGTTGGCTGAACGCCCAAAGCGTCAGCAAAGTCTTTGACGGGGATCTCAGGCCGCTTTGCGACACCAACCATGTTTAGAATTACTTTTGGCGGCCTATCATTCGGGCGACCCACGCGGACCATATCAAAAATGTTCTTGGCGTTGCGCAGGCCAGCCAGGTCTGGTTGTGCGACCACAACCACTTCATCGGCGGACAACAATGTTTGACGCATCCATTTTGACCACGTGTGGGGCAGGTCGAGAACGACATAAGGTACACCTCGACGTACACCTTCGATCACAGTCTCATAGGCATCTGGCGAAATCTCAAACTCGCGCTCGAGAGAGGCGGGAGCTGTGAACAAGGTCAAGTGGTCTGTGTGGCGGGTCAGCAATCTGTCCAGCAACACATCGTCCACCCGTTCGGGTTGCTCCAAGGCGTCAGCAATGCCGGTGGCTGGATCGGTGTTGAAATCAAGCCCAGTCGTACCCCAGGACAAGTCGAGGTCAACCAATGTCGTGTTCACGCGGGCATGCTCGGCCATACACCAGGCCACATTATGAGCAATCGTGGACGAACCGGCCCCACCTTTAGCACCGACGAAAGCAATTGTCCGGCCCAAGAAGGGCTTACTTGGATCCACATAAAGACCCGAAATGGTGCGGATCAGCTGCAAAGGCTGCAGAGGCGGCACCAGATATTCTGAAACGCCACGGCGGATCAATTCCCGATACAGACCGATATCGTTCGATTCTCCAATCAGGATCACCTTAACGCCTGGTTCGCAATAGGAAGCCAATTCATCCAATTGCTGAACCAAAGCTGCGGGCGACGCCAAACTTTCAACGATAATCAAGTTTGGCGAGGGTTGGGCTTGGAAGAAATCAATGGCACCAGCCAGGCCCCCCATTGAAACGGTCACATGCGCTTTGGCGATGCGACGATCCGTTGAGGCCGATTGCAATAGTTGCGCGGTATCTGGCCGCTCACAGAATACTTGGACCGAGATCCTTGGTACCGGCTGGTCGCCGCCACGCGCCAACTCACCCACATAAGTTTCTTCAAAGGCCGCAGCATCGAAGTCACCCGGAGAAGCAGGTGCTGGCACGTTCTGGGCGTGGGTTGGTTCTAGGAAATCGAGATCGGCGTCGAGCTCAAATGGCTCGTCTGCCGTTGCCAATTCTTCCCACATGGGCTTGCGCTTTGCATTCCCAATCATTTGCCACCCCCGACTGCAACGGCTCCGCTAACTGCCGGGACACCGCCTTTGCGATGCTTATCAATACCGTTTTGGATACGGGCCGCGTCCCGCGGCCCATCTTTGCGATCACCCAAGAAGTCACCGGGGTCGGCGACCATCGCTGCCAAATTGGCATTCTGCGCGCAGCCGAAACGGTCGGGCGGAATGTTCTCGGCGGTCTTTCGCGGATCAAACGATGTCCACGGCGCACAAACAATCGGCTTAGTCTCATAGCGCCCAAAGGAGATCAAAATTGGAGCATTCGCTTGGCCTTGAGCTTGATAGGGCCCGGCGGAGATCTTTGAAAAATCAACACCACCCAGAAATAGCGCCCGTTGTACGTCCTGGGCGACTTGGGCGGCACTTTGGCTATTGCTCGCATTCGTCGGAACCGAGACAACAACGTTGCCGCGTCCGAGGCGCACATATTCTTGTGCGAAAGACTTTAGCTCAGCGGCTTCTTGAACCGTAATGCCAATCGCACCGCTGGGCGCGGAAATGGCGATCCGTGCTTCTACAGGGATGGCTTCTGGAACATAAGCGTCCAGCATCGTGCGCGTAAGGTGCGCTTGTTCCACCCTATCGACGGGTGGCTCTTCCTTTGCGGCACGTGCGCCCCCACAACCCCCTAAGATCATGAGCGCCGTTAGAGCGACCGCCGTAAGGGCGGCCTTGCTTGGCTGAGCGAATGAAGCATATCTCGCGAATTCTCTTGTCATTGGCTTCTTCCTGACTCTAATTCACAATATGTCCGATAGGGGCACGGTAACGCCCTTTTGGCAGCCCTTTGGAACCGGGCTTCACCATTCTATTCATGCGACCCAGCAGCAAAGCTGCCGCGTCACTGGCGGGAACATAGCCATCGCCTGGGGTCTGAAGTTCGTCCATCGTGGTCGACTTCACGATAAAGGGTGTAACGATGATGACGAGCTCTGTCTCATTGGTTTGGAAATCGCGAGACCTGAAAAGGTTCCCCAAGACAGGCAGGTCCTTCAAGCCTGGCAGGCCTTCAATCGATTGGCGCGTCGCTTGTTGGATTAGTCCCGCCATCACCATTGAACGGCCCGATGGCAGCTCCATGGTGTTTTCGGCGCGCCTAACTGACACGCCGGGAATGGACAGACCGCGAATTGTGTCGGTTACGTTGCCAGCAGCATCTCGGATCAAAGTGTCTGCTTGACGGAAAGAGGCAGCCGTAGAAATCTCAGAGACTTCAGTCGAAATTTTCAACGAAATGCGATCAGCACTCAGAATGATTGGGGTGAAACCCAAGCCAACCCCAAAGGGCTTGAAGGAGACCGAGACCCGATTGCCTTCTTGAGCGGTTGGCACAGGAAACTCGCCACCAGCCAAAAATTTTGCGGGCTCGCCAGAGGTTGCAGTGAGATTTGGCTCAGCGAGCGTGCGGGCCAGACCTACCCGCTCAAGGGCTTGGATGTTGCTGTCCGCGCGCTGACCGGTCACCAATTCACCTGGGCCATAAGTGATGTCCGTGCCGCCCGTTTCTGGGTTAAACTTCTGGCTATAGCCGCCGGCCCCAGCAAACAAACTGGGATCCAACAGGGCAGATTTGTCGGAATCAAAGGAGTTTGAGATCGGGCGAATGAAATTCTTGGCCCAGACCGAGTCGAGCGTGGTTCCGCCCAGAAAGGCACCGTTAACCGAGAAGCCATTGGCGGTTGCGAACTTAATGCCCCAATCCTCGGGCAAAAGCTGATTTAGGATATTGGAAGACGATAGGTTCATGCCCAATTGCTTGATAACCGACCGCTGCATTTCAATGATGCGCACCCGTAACATGACTTGATCGCCCGAAAGGACGTTCATCATGTTTAGCACCTTATCGGAACTACCGACATATTGGCCGGAAATCCGCAGGACTTGATCCGCGACCAAACCATTTGGAACATCCCCCGTTAGAATGATCGAATCCCCGACACTATCGACCACAATACGGGCTTCCGGTGCCAGTCGTTGAATCAACGCACTTAGTTCTGAGGTGTCGCGGGCAACCCGGATTTCAAGTGCCAAAATCTGGCGACCTTGTGCATCCAAAAAGTAGACATTTGTTTCACCGACTTTTGTGCCGAGCAGGAAGCCACGGCGGCTGGTACGCATCACGGCGTCTGCGATAGCAGGATCGGAAACCACAACGTCACGGGCTTCAATTGGCAGATCAATGATTGCCGATTTGCCGAGCGCCAAGGTGAGGCGTTGGGTTGTGGACTGTTGGGGCGTGGCCTTCACAGCGGCACTTTGGCCAACTTGAGCGCAGGCGACACTCGGCCATCCAACCGCGCTTACCGCCAGACAGGAAACCGCCGCTAGAGCATATTTAACGCTTTGGGTTGGCTGCATCACTGCCCTCCCCGATATACTTTGACGGCCGTCGGAATAGCCTGAGAGGCTTGCTGAACGTTTGGCGATGGCGACGGCGGCTTTGAATCGGCCGATATTCCGGTTAACGATTCTTGTTTCATCACATCTGTGCCGGTTGGTGCATAGGTTGGGACCCCAGCATCAGAATAACCCCGTAGGATGAGCGAAAGATCGCCCAATTTCTGCGCTAATCGCAGCTTTTCTGAATCGGAAGCAGACAATTCAACCGTTGCAACCCCACCCAACATTGTCGTTTTGTCCTTATCCTGCGAGATAGCTTGGTCGATAGCCAGGACACGGACACTCTCTAAAATTGCCGTTGAAACGATCTTAGATACGGATTGACCGTTCGATGAAAGTTGCAATTCTCGGGTGAGCAGGATGTCGACGCGATCATTAGGCAGCACAAAGCCTGCCACCGCCGTTTCTGGGCTAATTGGAAACGAAACAGCGCGCATCCCTGGCGTCAACAGAGCCGCCATGGCACCAGTCTTTGCATCAACATCGACAATCTTCGACGCCAAAACCGGCTCGCCCTTCACCATAGCTTGGCGCACGATGCCATTGCTGAATTCTTGAATCGCTTTGGGGTTTTTAGATTGTAGGAAGAAACCAGGCGTCGATGCGCTCGTCGACGTATAGGCTTCCCACCCTAAAGAAGATGGCGAAATCCGTTCGCCCACGACCATATTGCGCTTGGCCACCAATACATTGACGGTTTCCGCCTTGGCGTCGCTGACCGCGACAGGTTGCGCAACCTGCAGATTGGCGGATTGCGAGCGCATCCAAATAAAGGCTCCGCCCGCGACAAGCATAGCCCCGCCAATGATCGAGATTTGCCGAATGTTCACGCTATGCATCTCCCGCTCGGGGTTCCAACTCAGAGTTTTCCCAGTCGTACCCTTAGAGAATCACCCATATCCAAAATGATCTACCAAATGACCATGCGTAAATATGTTCTAAGAAGAGGTTAACGGCGCGACTTCTATGGTTGAAGAAGTACGAAGATTAAACACGATTTTAAGTTAAAAATGGGGAAACCAAAGCGTATAGGGGGTCGCAAGTATAGCCCCGACACCTAAAGCAACGCCGTAGGGAACAGCGCCCGATTTCCGGAGCAATCTTCGCGCCCATCGTGGATTCTTCGGTAAGCCAAAGCGACGTGCCAATAGTCTGCCCAAGATCAGGGCTACGACCAAAACACCGCCAGCGATTGCAGTGTAAAGGATGAAGGGCATCATAGCAGTTGGGCCAAGCCAAAGCGCAGCGGCACCTGTTAATTTTGCGTCCCCGCCGCCATAAACGCCGACCAAAAACATGGCGAGGGCAATCGTTGTGGTAAGCAATCCAATTCCGATATGCGCCGCAAGATCATTCAAATCCAAGCCCATCGGAAGCGCAAACACCAAAAAGCCAGCCGCGATTAACGTGTTCAGCTTATTCGTAATCAGAAAGGTACGTACATCGCCAATACCTGCCCAGATCATGGCACCCGAAAAGGCAAGCAAGCCAGCACCAGCCGCGAAAGTGTCAGGTCCAAGGTTCATAGGAGACCTTTAACATGGGACCGCTAAGCCAAAGTAAATGCCGCTGCGGGCCGCAAGCCAAAACGATAGGCAAAAAAAAGGCGCTTGGTCCGAAAACCAAGCGCCATTTCTTACAGACTAAATCTGTATTAGCGGCTGCCGACCGAGCTACCGATCGAGTTGAAGCGGGTGCTCATGTTGTTGCCCAAGGTGGTCAACGAGCTGATCAGAACAACGGCGATCAAAGCTGCGATCAGACCATATTCGATAGCGGTTGCGCCGGACTCATTGTTGCGGATTTTCGAGAAAAGCTTTTTCATTTTAGGTTCCCATTCTACATGCGACCGGGTGGTTGAAGTCTTGATTGCTTCTCATTCCCTGTGCCTTCCTCGTTCTAGCGGAGACTTATAAACATGGCGTAAACTGAACCATAAAAATTGATCGGAAATGCCATTTTCTTGGCGCAATTGAGGCAACCCTATATCAAAATATTGATTTTAAGTCTTTTTTTCTACATCATTTTGACAAAATTCATCAAAATATTGGATCCGATCGCATTAGATGCGAATTCAAGAGCAATGATTTAGCGCTTCAGGCTGATTATGAAACGGAAACAGGAAGACTAGCCGGTTGCTTTTTCTATAATCACTGAGACTGTCCTCGAGCGGTCAACCGACCCTATAGTTTATGTATCACAAGCTCGCGAGCGAGACCTCATTTCGCTGAAAGTTCGGCTTGCCTTATCGCTAATCGTCACCGGGCTACACTCGTTAATGACTGGTTTACGGGTCAGCGGTACTAAGGAGCCAATTCGGAGTTTTGTCATGTCCAATCTAGTCAAACCATTGGCCTCGATCGCCTGCGCTCTTGTTGTTTTGGCAGCGGGCACAGCTGTTGCACAATCCTTCCAATTGGAAGTCGACCAAACTCAACCCCTCCGTTTTCAGCGCCCAGTCACTGGTGTCGTGGTCGGTAATGCCAGCGTAGCTGATGTCATCGTGCATGACGCAAATGTTCTCTTCGTGGTTGGAAAATCAGTCGGCACAACAGAAATCTTGGCAGTGGATGCTACGGGAAACACGGTATTCTCCGGCACCATTCACGTACGCCCGACCAATGTTCGCGACATGATTACCATCCAGCGCGGCAAAGAAATTTCCACCGCCATTTGTAAAGACCGCTGCATTCCTAATGTTCATTCAGAAGGGACCAGCGCCGGCAATACGCCGGCTATTACTGCCATCGCGGCGCGATCAGCCTTTGCCGCGGGATCTGGAGGACGCCAATAAGGCGTCAATCGTTGTTAATAGCTAAAATTTTCAAAGCTCGTTTAAGGCGGCTTAAAGGCCTTCCGTGCTAAGTTTGGCCACGTTGAGGGAGTCGATGATGTCTGTATTGCACTCGATTATGGTTAAGCGCTTCCGCAAACGTCGCTCGAATCAGGGCAAGCGTGGTGCCGCGGCGGCTGAGTTTGCGATGATCGCTACCCCGTTCGTCTTTATGGTGTTCGGCATATTCGAGACCATGATGATCTATTTCGTGCAAACGACTCTTGAAGCGGCCATTTCTGAAGAGGCACGGAAAATTCGGACCGGTCAGGCTCAATCCCTCGCAGCACCCATTACGAAAGAACAATTTAAGGCCAATGTTTGTGCTCGCATGATGGGCTTGGGTGACTGCAGCACACGTTTGTTCGTGCAAGTCCAGAACCAGCCTACTTCTGGAACACTTCCGACTCCCTGGGCAGATGGGACACTTACGCCGGGATCTGCCGCGGATGAGCCGTATGAACCGACGGCTGCAAACGCGATTGTGGTGGTCCGTGGCTATTATGTTTGGCCTTTGGTCACGCCTGGAATTTCCAATGCCATGAAGAATTTCGCCGACAGTGGTGGGACGCTTGGTAACTATAATCGCATCATCGCCGCAACATCGGCCTTCCGTAATGAACCGTTTAATTAAGGTTGCTTGTGATGTCTGGACGAACTTCGCTTAAAACTCGGTTTAACTGCCTTCAGGAAACGGCGCGCAATCGCGCAGCGGAGCGCGGTGTCTCGGCGGTTGAATTTGCGCTCATCGCGCCCTTGATGTTGTTGATGCTGTTTGGCGCTTCTGAAGTCAGCCAAGTGGTCAGCGTGGATCGGAAGGTAACACTCGCTGCCTCGACTTTGGGTGATTTGGCAGCCCAGGCCGACCGCGTATCCTGCACAGACCTCGCCCAAATTGCAGCTGTGACGCGCAGTGTGTTCGCCCCCTACACCGCAACCACGCCCTCATTGGTTGTTGCTTCTGTCGCGCTTGAATCCGGGACACCAAAGGTGGAGTGGAGCCAGGAGATCGATGGTACCGGTGGTTGTGCAAACGTCAATGACAGCCACGCCTTAAAGGTAGGCAACACAGTTACGGTCGATAATGGCTTGTTTGCTACAAATGGCGGCGTCGTTGTTGGGGAAGTAACCCTTGAATACACATCTCTTGGCACATCTTTTTCGTCCAATACAACGACATTGAAAGAGCGCTTCTATTTCAGGCCTCGCAAATCCGCCAAGCTGTGCCTAACTGGGGTTACGACACCGGGCTGTTAAGGTAAGTTGTTAAGGCTTTTCGGGGCGTGAGTTCTATTTAGTCCCGTTAGATCCAGCCGATGCGCGGCATGATTGGCACACTTCGGACTGAGCCAGAAATCAGCTTAGCGCCGCAATAAGCCCAGCAAAAAGCCCAAGCTCTGCCCTAAGGGGCCGTCCATTTAGGGTATGGATCGGTCGAACCCCAACAAGTGCATTGGTTAGGCATGCAGCTTGGCACATCTCAAGATCAGCGACATGGATTCGGCTCTCGGTAACTAGGCCTGCGCGGATCAAACGGCCCCGCACAATCCCGGGCAGGGCACCATCTTCGAGCGGTGGGGTATGCCACTTACCACCTTGTTGGATCAAAACATTCGCGCTTGTGGCACATGCGACTGACCCATCGGGCCCACGCATCAGGCCATCATCGGCACCCATAGCTTGAGCCAGGCTCAGCGCAACAATATTGTCGATATAGGACAAGGTTTTGAATCGTGCCGAGGGGGCACCGAACGCGCGATAGATATCGACAAGGCGGACGTCAACTGCAGGAAATTCGGTTGGAACTGTCGCAATCATCGCCAAAACATTTGGCAAAGACGTGTCTGGAACCTTCAATCCACGCGGCCCCACGCCGCGTGTCACCGTCAGTCGCAAGGCGGCACGCGAAAGTCCACTGGCGTGCGCCAGCGCCAGTAGGCCGTTTTCCAAATCGCTAATAGAAAAGGTAATAGCCAAGCCTAACTGGCTCGCGCCATGGCCCAATCGGGCCATGTGGTCTTCAAAGAAGCGAATTTCGTGCCCTGTCCAGAGTAGCGTTTCAAACAGCCCATCGCCTAAAGTAAAGCCACGGTCGGTCGGATCAATCCGCACCTCCTCCATAGTTACCAAGCGGCCATTGTGCCAACACAGGTCGCCAAGGGGGCTCGTTGTCACAATAGGTCTCCGCCGTGTGCTGCGATACGCAGCGCGCGTGCTTTCACCAGAATTTCCTCATACTCTTGAGAAGGCTCGCTGTCGGCTACAATGCCAGCCCCGGCGCGCGCGTCAATGTGCCAGCGTTCATCCTGCTTTTGGCACGCAGCAGTGCGGATCAAGACATTGGAATCTGCAGCCCCATCAAAACCAACCCGGATCATCGAGCCGCACCAAGGGCCGCGCGGCTCTCCTTCCAGTTCACTGATAATCTCCATGGCCCGCACCTTGGGAGCGCCGGTTATGGAACCAGGTGGAAAACAATTGCGCAAAGCGTCAAAGAAGCCAAGCCCCGGCTTTTGTTGGCCTCTGACCTCCGACACCAAATGATGAACTGTTGAGAAGCTCTCCAGATCACACAATCGCGGCACCTTGACGCTTCCTGCCTCGCAGACACGTGCGATATCGTTGCGCATCAAGTCGACAATCATCAAATTTTCTGCCCGATCTTTCTGGCTGGCCAGCAGGATTTGCGCGTTGCGCGCATCTTGGATCGGATCTTTGTGACGCGAGGCGGTTCCTTTAATCGGTCGTGTCTCCAATAGGCCGGAAGCTGTTCGCGACATGAAACGCTCAGGCGAGTGGGAGGCTATAATCTTGTCCCCCAAACTCAAATAGGCAGCAAAAGGCGAAGGGTGACGGCCCATTAGGCGGCTAAACAAATCAAAAGGCGTATCACCGTGCTCCAGTTGACCTGAGAAACGTGCTGAGATGTTGGCCTGAAAGACGTCCCCTGCTTGAATATAATTGATCGCTTTGGCGATCTGGCGTTCCACCTGCGCCCGTGTTCGGCTTGGGTGCAACGCTAGATCCGTGGGGGGCTCAACCGCCCGGGCGCGCAATGGTTCTGCCGCTTCAATCTGGTTTGAAAGGCTTGAAGCGCGTCGTTCAGCAAGTGTTTGGTCTAATTGACCACCATCTGTCAGGCCCCACGATAATACCCAAGCCTGCTGGGTTTTCGCATCAAAGACCGCTAAAGTATCGTACAGCCCTAGCCACACGTCCGGCCAATCATCCGGCCAAACAGAATGACCCGTTTCAGGCAAGCGCTCAAAGGCATGGCCAAGCTCATAGCCCAAAAGGCCCGCCCATCCCCCCTGAAATGGGCCCAAGTCCGGATGCAGCGTCAGAGCCGACGCCGTCAAAGCTTCTTGTAGACCGGCAAATGGGTCATTCTTTAAACTGCGGTGCCAGATATGGGCGCGGATAGGCTTTGCCATGACATAGGACCAGCGGGATAAGGCATGTGCACCGCCTCCGATAAAGCCAAGACAGCCCTCTTCTTGGCCGAAACAGGCCAGTGCCTGCAGGGGAGGTTGCCAAGAAAGGGGGCGAATAAAAGGATGTGTCACGCAGGCGTTTTTAACTCAAATAAGGTTGTTTGTCTGATACCGAGCCTGAACCCTAGTCTAAAATCCAGCCCTAGACTTAGTAGGTGCCGCTTTCAAGGCGAGGTGGTTGTTTCACAAAGAACATCAAAACCAGCCCGCCAACGAGCAAAAATCCGGTCGACGCCAAGCCAATCTGTTGGCTTTGATATGTTTTTGTGAAAACGCCGACCAGAAGTGGGCCCATCCAGACAGTTGCGGATCCGGCCAAAGAATAAAGGCCAAAGAATTCTCCCTCCATGCCCTTGGGAGCAAGGCGGGCCATCAAAGTGCGTGACGAAGCGTAAGCAGCCGTGATGGATATGGCGATTATAATGGCCCCAGACACGAAAACCACCTCCGGCAGAGTGGTGAACATGGGTGCGTTCCAGATCGGCGTGTCGGGAACGACATGAAGTCCAAACACATGGGTTTTGGATTGAGCGGTCAGCACCAACAGGCAAATCAAGGTCAGGCCGATTTCCAAAATAATGGACCATTTGGCCCCGATCCGCGCGTCAACCCTGCCGGCGACCAAACCACCAAATACCGCGAAGATCGACAAGATCACCCCATAGGCCGACATTTCTAACAAGTCCCAGCCAAAAACACCTGCCGCCGTCACCCCTGCGACAATCAGGATTGCTGTTTTGCCGTCGACATAGAGCATACGTGCAATCAGATAGAGGCCCGCATTCCGGTCGACGCGGAACAGTCGGCCAATTGCCTTAAACATGCCGACCACGCCGTCGATCGCCGCTTTCGAGGGCTTAATGCCAGAGGGTTCTTTGTCGCGCGAAAAGAAGAATAAAGGCAGGGCAGCGATGGCAAACCAAACGGCGGCCATGGGTGCCACGATGCGGCTGGTCTCGTGGGTTTCCGGGTTCAAGCCGAATAAGGGTTGGCTTGGTACAAAGCTCCAATCAACCTGCCCCGGAAACGCCAAGCCCCAGAGCACAAAAATCAGAAAAACAACCGACGCCAGATTACCCAGCGCCAGTCCCAGACCTGAGGCGTGGGGCAAAGTGGCAGGGGTAGAGGCGGTTGGCAGCATCGCATTGTGAAGGACTTCGCTGTAGGCGAACAGGACACCCAGCGCCGTGGTTAGTGCGCCGATCATGACAATCGACAGCCCGCCTTGGCCTGCTGGCAGTGCCCACCACAAGCTAAAAATGCCTAGCACCATGGCAAACGTCACGGCGCCCAAAATCGGTTTGCGATTACCAAAACGGTCGGCAATGGCTCCGAGGAAAGGCCCAGTCAGTGCGACCATGATGCCGGCCAATGTATGCCAACTGGCAATCGCCGCCTGCCCGACTACCGGGTCTGAAAACACGGTCGTCGCGATATAGGGGGCGAGAATATAGATCGTGCACAAAATCACATAGGGGTTCCGTCCGGCCTCGAACCAAGCCCAAGACAGGCTGGATCGGTCGAGCTTTTCGGCGGGTTGCGACGCAGAAGTGGTTAAGGGGCTGGTTGTCTCAGTCACTGGAGCATCCTTTAGCGCCCTATTGGCGGCCAGCCTTATCCACTGGCGTAGTGCATCATGTCCTGCTTAAGCCTCAGGGTAAAGGGGAGCCGCTTAAACAGGTATTGGCACCCATCTGTTTCTTTAGCCGCCCTTTACTTTGGCCAGCCCCCCCGCCATTTTGCCGGCACTATCCACAATCGGCTTCGGGGGCTAGAGCGATGAGCTATGTATTAATTCATAATCCGGGCTGCGGCTCATCCAAAAAGGGCTTAGAAATTCTGGAGGCTGCTGGCGTTCAACCGGAAATTCGCCGCTACATGCTGGTTGCGGAACGCTTGAGCGTGGATGAACTCAAAGAGATTGCCCACAAGATGGGTGATGTATCCCCGCGTGCTTTCATGCGCGATAAGGATGCTGCGGATGCAGGTCTTGCAGCTGACGCCAGTGACGCAGACGTTTTTGCTGCCATGGCGAAAAACCCCAAGCTAATCCAACGTCCGATTGGCATTAACGGCGAAAAGGCCGTTCTAGGTCGTCCGAACGCCGCACTTTTGACCATTGCTTAAGTCCTTTACCGGCCGCCGCGCGGAGTTGGGGTGTCGATGCTCATACTGGCAGTAGATACAGCGCTTAACGCCTGTTCTGTGGCAATCCTGCAGTCGGGCGAGGTATTGCTATCCCGCGTCGAACCCATAGCGAAAGGACAGGCTGAGCGGCTGGCCCCCATGGCGCAGGAGGTACTGGCGGAAGCAGGGATAGCGCCATCGGCACTTGATCGGATTGCCGTAACGCGCGGGCCCGGTGCCTTCACCGGCCTTCGGATCGGCCTCGCCTTTGCCCGTGGTCTTGCGGTAGCCTTGGATCGTCCTTGTGTTGGGATTTCAACATTGGAGGTGCTGGCACATGCGGCCAGTGCCCAGCGGACTTTGGCGGCGATTGAAGTGGCGGGCAGCTTGTTCGTCGGGGCTTGGGAAGGGCGCGCCTGCGTGCTTGAGCCCAGCCGGCTCAGTGCTGACGATGCGCTTGGGAAACTGAATGGAGATTGGACCTTGACTGGGCCGGGTGCGCAAGCACTCGCGCGGCTTCGCCCAGATTGGCCCTTAGTCTTACAGGATCTGCCAGACCCTGTCGTCTTGGCGCAATTGGCACAGCACCTTGACCCTGCCCTAAATCCCCCGACCCCGCTTTATTTGCGAGGTCACGAAGCCAAGCTGCCGGGCGGGCTATCTTTGGAAGGTGATCTCCAATGACTTTGCGGCGGGGGCAGGTGGGGGATGTGTCTGCCCTTGCAAGGATCCATCAGGCCGCTTTTGATCATCCTTGGACAGAGTCTGATTTTTCTTCCCATTTGGCGTCCGACCTTGTGTGGGTCAGCGGAGAGCCAATTGCAGGTTTTCTTCTAATCCGCGCCGTGGGTGATGAGGCAGAGATTTTGACGCTCGCCGTCGATCTAGCGCATCGGCGTGCTGGCCATGCTGCGGCGCTTGTGGACGCGGCAAAACAAGACCTGGCAAAGACCGGCGTCTCACGTCTCTTCTTGGAAGTTGCCGCCGATAATTCACCTGCTTTAGCGCTTTACGAACGGCAGGGCTTTCTACCGATTGGCGTGCGGAAAGGCTATTATCGTCGTGATGCGGGTCCAAATATGGACGCTAAGCTCTTTTCTTGTGCGTTGCCTGCTGCACTTTGATGTCAAAGCGCTAGACGAAACAGCGCAAACCTCGCATATCTCCACCATGACGGATGGAACCAACATGGCTGATCGCATTGAAGCCCTTTGCGTGCAAAAAGGACTGCGGATGACAGAGCAGCGCCGGATTATTGCGCGCACCTTGTCAGAAGCAAAAGACCACCCCGACGTGGAGGAATTGCACCGCCGCGCCGCCGCGGTCGATAAAGGCATTTCCATCGCAACCGTATATCGTACTGTACGCTTGTTTGAAGAAAGCGGTATCTTAGAGCGGCACGATTTCCGCGATGGCCGCTCTCGTTATGAAGAGGCAGGTGCCGACCACCATGACCATCTGATCGACATGAAGACGGGCCGCGTGCTGGAATTTGTCGACCCCGAGATCGAACGTCTGCAGCAAGAGATCGCGCGCCGTTTGGGCTATCGTTTGGTAGATCACCGGCTAGAGCTTTATGGTGTCCCGCTCGAGGATTCCTGATAGATTGGCCCTAAAGACATAGTCGTGCTTTCTGCGTTCTTCATCCCCCAAAATAAAGGCTGACCCCATGTTCAAAAAGCGACTGATGTCACTTATGCTGATTTCCTGTGCCGCCCTAATGGCGTGCCAACCTGCGGGCGCTAACCAAGACAAGTCTTTGATGGATGGCGTCGATGGGAAGGCCGCAGAAGCGCCTCTGGATGCCAATGGGCAAGCCGCTAAGGAATTCCTCGAAAAGAACAAGAGCGCCCCTGGCGTTGTGACTACCGCTTCGGGTCTTCAATATGCCGTCATTTCGAAAGGCCCTGAGACCGGTCCAAAGCCTGCCGTCGATTCCATGGTGCAGGTGAATTATGAGGGCAAGCTTCTCAATGGCGAGGTCTTTGATAGCTCGTTCGCCCGGGGCGAAGCGGCAGAGTTTGAGGTTGGCCGATTGATCCCGGCTTGGGTAGAAGCGTTGCAGATGATGCGCCCTGGCGATGAATGGACGATTTGGGTCCCACCCGCCATTGGCTATGGGGCAGAAGGTGGTGGGCCCATCCCGCCGAACTCCCTTTTGATCTTCCGGATGAAGCTGGAAAAAATTGTCGGTGGTCCGGAATCTGATGCCGGAATTAAGGCCGAGAAGGGTGCGACGCGCTGATTTTTGAGGGCGCATTGTACCTTTGCTGAGGAAGCCTGCGCCAAAGCTGGTGACAAGACAGCTTCCTCAGCCTATAAGGGATCAATAGATCGACTTTGATCGCTTGAGGCGGTCAAAGCGGCTCCGGGTCACCGGGGCCGCTTTTTGTTTGTTCTGAAACCTGCCGACCTTGTTTTGAGGTTGGCGCAATAGATCGAGATACACGTGCGCACAACGTCGCCTCATGAAGACAAACTCTTGGCCTTGATTGAGCCTGCTGCCCGGGATTTGGGCTATGAGATTGTGCGTGTGCGATTGATGGGATCTCGCCGCAAGACCTTTCAGATCATGGCAGAGCGCCCCGATGGCCGCATGTCGTCCGGGGATTGCGAAAAGCTGTCGCGGGGCTTGAGCCCACTGTTAGAAGCCGAAGACCCGATTGACACCGAATATGCGTTGGAAGTCTCGTCCCCCGGTATTGATCGTCCATTGACCCGCTTTGTTGACTTTGACCGTTGGATCGGTTGGGAAGCCAAGTTGGAGCTGGATCGGGGCATTGAAGGCCGTAAGCGCTTTTCAGGCGAACTGGCCGGCACCGAGGACAACAATATTTGCATCAATCTCGAAGGTGAAGAAGACACAGCCCTCATCCCCTTTGAATGGATCGCCAGCGCGCGTTTGGTGCTGACGGACGATCTGATCCGTGAATCCCTGCGCCGTCGCGGGGCGGACGAAGACGAACTCGAACAACTGGAGAAAGCTCTGGATGATGATCAGGTGGAGTTTGTCACCGATGATGATGTCCTGCCAGATGCCGACCCAGACCTAACCTAATCAGCCCATTCCGTTTCAGAAGGAAGATATCTATGGCCATTTCCGCCAATCGGCTTGAACTTTTATCCATCGCCCGCTCGGTCGCTTATGAAAAAAATATCGACGAGTCGATCGTAGTTGAAGCGATTGAAGAGGCGATCAGCAAGGCTGCTCGGGCTCGCTATGGGGCGGATCACCAAATCGATGCCCGCATCAATCCGAAGTCCGGCGAGCTGACTTTGAAGCGCAAGCAGACCGTGGTTGCCACCCAAGACGAAGTCGAAAACCCCAGCCAGCAAATTCCGCTATCGGTTGCCAAGCGCATCGACCCTAGCGCGGAAGTCGGCCATGTCTTTGAAGAAGACCTGCCCTTGTTCGACTTTGGCCGCGTGATGTCTTTGACGGGTAAGCAAGTGATCACGCAACGCGTTCGCGAAGCCGAGCGCGACAAGCAGTTTGAAGAATACAAAGACCGCGTGGCCGATATCATCAATGGTATCGTCAAGCGCGTTGAATATGGCAATGTGATCGTCGATCTGGGCCGCGGTGAAGGCGTGATCCGCCGTGATCAGACTTTGCCCCGCGAAAATCTGAATATGGGCGACCGCGTCCGTTGCTATATCTATGACGTGCGCCGCGAACCAAAAGGCCCGCAAATCTTTTTGTCGCGCGCCCATCCAGGCTTTATGGCTAAATTGTTTGAAGCCGAAGTGCCTGAAGTTTACGACGGTGTGATTGAAATCAAGGCCGTGGCGCGTGATCCTTCTTCGCGTGCAAAGATTGCCGTGTTCAGCCATGACAATTCGATTGATCCCGTGGGTGCCTGCGTTGGTATGCGTGGTTCGCGGGTTCAGGCTGTGGTTGGCGAACTGGGTGGCGAGAAGATCGACATCATTCCTTGGTCGCCCGATCCTGCAACCTTCATCGTGAACGCGCTTCAGCCTGCTGAAGTGACCAAAGTGGTTCTCGATGAAGATGAAAACCGCGTTGAAGTGGTCGTTCCTGATGAGCAATTGAGCTTGGCTATCGGCCGTCGCGGTCAAAACGTCCGCCTCGCCAGCCAATTGACGGGTTGGTCAATCGATATCCTGACCGAAGAAGAAGAGCGTTCGCGCCGCGAGAAAGAAGCCAATAGCCGTACCGAATTGTTTATGGGTGCGATTGACGTCGACGAAATGATGGCGCGCCTCTTGGTTTCTGAAGGCTTCGAAACCATCGAAGAATTGGCCTATGTTGAATTGGGCGACCTGCTTCAGATTGAAGGCTTTGACGAAGACGTCTCGGCAGAACTACAAGCCCGCGCCCGTGACTTTATCGAACGCGCTCAAAACGAACTCAATGCCAAACGCGCAAGCTTAGGCGTGGAAGACGAAGTTCTGGGTCTGCCCGGCGTCACCCTCGAAGTCGCCATTAAATTGGGCGAAGGCGGCGTGAAGAATGTTGAAGATGTTGCAGGCCTTGTCTCTGACGATCTTCGCGGCTGGTTTGAAGTCAAAAATGGCGAAAAGACCCGCTTCCCAGGCTTGCTTGAAGGCATGAGCATGAGCGCGGAAGATGCCGATGGGTTGATCATGGCTGCGCGCGTCGCCATGGGCTGGGTCGAAGCTCCCGTGGTTGAGGAAGCCGAAGCAGAGGCGGAAGTTGCCGCCGATGGACAAGAGTGAGCGTCGTGAAGGCGCTGGACGTGTCCGGCGCTGTGTAGCAACCGGCGAGGTCCAGCCTGAAGCTGGCCTCATCCGATTTGTGGCCGATCCCGACGGCTGGGTTTTTCCGGACCCGGCCGCACGCGCACCTGGGCGGGGCGTTTGGGTCACCTCAACGCGGGACGCTGTTAATCTAGCGATTAAGAAGGGCGCCTTCTCTCGCGGCCTAAAGCGCGAAGTTAAGCCAGGTGAAGATTTGCTGGCCAAGATCGTGGAGGGATTGAGACAGCGCTGCTTGAACCAGCTCTCCATCGCTCGAAAAGCGGGTGAAATTGTCCTTGGCAATGATCAGGTGGCCTCTGCTTTGCGCACAGCCAAGCCTGCTTGGCGCATTGAGGCCGTTGACGGATCGCCTGACGGACGCGGCAAATTAGACGGACTTTCGCTGGCATGGGGCGGGGTGCCAACTGCAGGCTGTTTCACGGGGGTGGAAATGGGCATGGCGTTGGGACGCGATGTTGTGATACATGCTATCTTAATGCCAGGGCGTTTAGCAGACAGCTGGACGACGGACATCAGGCGCTTAGCGGGTTTTATCCCATTAGTGCCCGATGATTGGCCAAGGGACGGCACCTATATAGAGGGTGCAGGACCGTTTGGAACTGGACGAAGCCGATCTTGACCGGCACAGAACGCCCGGGCGGTAATCCTGCTCGAACGGCGGTTTTTGTGCTTGCTGGACCTAATTTTGGGGCCAAAGGCCGGTTGAATTTTTACGACGCGCCAATCAGTGCGCAAGGATGAGCATGAGCGACGGTAACGACAACGAAAACCAATCGGGGCGCAAGCCTTTAACCCTTTCCCGCAATGTGGGCGCTGGCACAGTTCGCCAGAGCTTTTCGCATGGGCGCACCAACCAAGTTGTGGTAGAGGTCAGGAAGAAGCGGACGATCGGTCCAGGCGAAGCACCCGCAGTCGGCGCCCCCGGAGCTGTCCCAAAGCCTGCGTTCTCGCCGCCAACCCGTCCTGCACCAGCGCCTGTGGCCGCAGCACCTGCCCCTAAGCCTGAGGCCCCCGTACCCGTTGAAGAGTCCCGGCAAGCACCCGCGCGCACGACCAAAACACTGGGTTTGTCGGATAGTGAAATGAAGGCGCGCATGGCCGCGCTCGAGCGGGCCCGTGACCAAGAACAAGCCCGCCGCCAGCAGCAATTGGCTGAAGCTGAGTTGCGTCAACGTCGCGAAGATGCCGACCGCCGCCGCGCGGACGAAGAGCGTCAGGTTGCTGAAGCCGACGCGCAACGCAAGCGTCAACTAGACGAAGAGCAAAAGGCCGTTGAGGCCCGTCGCACTGCCGCACAAGCCACAGCCGACGCGCAAGCGGATCTCCCTGCGCGTGGCCGCGAAGAAACCGCTCCGGCGGCCCCTGAGCCTGAGGCCCCTGTGTCTGGTGGCGCTGGTGATGAGGATGCTGGCGAAGCCCCTGCAGGTGAAGAAGGCGAAGACGGTGACTTGCTGTCTGAACTCGGCGGTCGTGTAAAACGGCAAAAGGTTGCCGTTGTTCGTGCGCCCCCAGTTTCGCGTGCCAAGGGCGCGCAACAGCGCCGGTCTGGCAAGCTGACCATTACTTCTGCCTTGGGTGACGATTCCGACCGTCAGCGCTCGCTCGCCTCTGTCCGCCGTGCCCGTGAAAAGGAACGCGACCGCCGTTTGCGCATGTTGAAGGGTCAAGAGCAGACCAAGCAGGTGCGCGAAGTTGTCGTCCCCGAAGTCATCACCGTCGCCGAATTGGCCAACCGGATGGCTGAGCGTCTGACCGACGTCATCAAATATTTGATGAAGCAAGGTCAGATGATGAAGGGTGCCGATAATCTCGACGCCGATACCGCCGAATTAATCGTCACGGACTTTGGTCACAGCGTGAAGCGCGTGGCGGAATCTGATGTTGAAATTGGTCTGGAAGGCGAGGCTGATACCGACGCTAACCAAGTGCCACGTCCACCGGTTGTTACCATCATGGGTCACGTCGACCATGGTAAAACGTCGCTTCTTGATGCGATCCGCTCAACGGATACAGTTAAAGGCGAAGCCGGTGGCATTACCCAGCACATCGGGGCCTATCAGGTTCGTTTGGGCAGCGGTGAGCGCGTGACCTTCTTGGATACGCCAGGCCACGCAGCCTTCTCCAGCATGCGCGCCCGTGGTGCCGGCATCACCGACGTGGTGGTTCTAGTGGTTGCGGCCGACGACGGTGTCATGCCTCAAACCGTAGAAGCCATTAGCCATGCCAAAGCCTCTGGTGTGCCTATCATTGTGGCCGTCAACAAAATCGACAAGCCAGAAGCCAATCCGCAAAAGGTCTTGAACGAGCTTCTGCAATATGAAGTACTGACCGAAGCCGTCGGCGGTGACACGTTGTGGGTGACTGTTTCGGCCAAGGAGCGCACCAATCTGGACACGCTGCTTGAAACCATCCTGTTGCAGTCAGAAGTTTTGGACCTCAAAGCAAATCCAGATCGTGCGGCGGAAGGTACGGTTATCGAAGCCAAATTGGACAAGGGCCGCGGCTCTGTTGCTACCGTTCTGGTGCAACGCGGTACGCTTAAGCGTGGCGATCTGGTGGTTGCCGGGACGCAATGGGGTCGTGTACGCGCCCTCAACGACGAGCGCGGCCAAACTGTGCAGTCTGCAGGACCTTCCCAGCCCGTAGAAATCCTCGGTCTCGATGGCACGCCAGAACCCGGTGACGTGGTTGTCGTTGTCGAGAATGAAGCCCGCGCCCGCGAAGTTACCGACTACCGGATCCGCATGAAGCGGGAAAAGGTCGTCGTACGCCAAACCGCGCGTTCGGGTCTGGAAGCCATGTTGGCCCGCATCAAGGATGCCGAAGTCAAGGAATTCCCCCTCATTGTCAAAGCCGATGTGGGCGGTTCTGCCGAAGCCATTACCGCGGCACTCGAGAAATTGTCGACCGACGAAGTGCGCGCCAAAGTCATCCATCAGGCCGTTGGCGGGATCACCGAAAGCGATGTTCTTTTGGCGAAGTCTTCCGGCGCGCCAATTCTGGCGTTCAACACACGTGCACCCAAGCAAGTACGTGACTTGGCCGAACATGAAGGCGTTGAGATCCGTTATTATTCCATCATCTACAATCTCTTGGATGATGTGAAAGACATTCTCTCCGGCATGTTGGAGCCAGAGCGCAAAGAAACCTTCTTGGGCTATGCCCAAATCTTGCAGGTGTTCAACATCACCAAGGTTGGCAAGATTGCTGGCTGTAAGATCAATGAAGGCAATATCAAACGCGGGTGCGGTGTTCGCTTGCTGCGCGATGATGTCGTCATCCATGAAGGTAAGCTCTCCACTCTCAAGCGCTTTAAGGACGAAGTCAGCGAAGTTTTGGCTGGCCAAGAATGCGGTATGGCATTTGAAGGCTATCAGGACCTACGCGAAGGCGATCTGATTGAGTGCTTTGACGTGCAGATCATCAAGCGCTCGCTCTAAGCGACCTTCCTTTTAGAACAAAGCGTGTGGCAAAGCGGATTATGTTTTGCCACACGCTCTCCATCCCTCCGCCTTGACTGGACGAAGCCAGCATGTGCGCATCAGGTGAAACTCATGGCAAAACGTTTCGATAATTCATCTGGCCCCACCCAGCGGCAATTGCGGGCTGGCGAAAACATTCGCCATGTGTTGGTCGAAATTTTGCGCCGCGGCGATATTCGCGACCCAGCTTTGGTCGATAAAAGCATCACGGTGGGCGAAGTCCGCATGAGCCCGGACCTTAAGCATGCCAATATTTTTGTAGCAGCACTCGGCCTCGAAGATGGCGAAGAGATTGCTAAGGCGCTCAATCGCGCGTCCAAGTTCCTGCGCGGCGAATGTGGACGCGCGCTAGAAAGCAAGTTTACCCCAGACCTGCGCTTCTTGGCTGATACGTCTTATGACGCGGCCCTGAAGATGAATGATCTTTTCAACGATCCAAAGGTTCGTGCCGATTTGATCAAGCCGGCGGATGAGGCCTGATGTCGCGCCGCAAGAAGGGCCAAGACATCCACGGCTGGATCGTTTTAGATAAGAGCCTGCATCTAACCTCCACCGATGCGGTCACCCGCGTGCGTCGGGCGTTTGATGCCAAGAAAGCCGGCCACGCTGGCACTTTGGACCCATTGGCTACGGGTATCTTGCCGATTGCACTTGGCGAAGCCACCAAAACGGTTGCTTGGCTGATGGAGGCTGAAAAGTCTTATCGCTTCACCGTCGAATGGGGTGCTTCAACCGATACGCAGGATCGTGAAGGCAAGATTATCGCCACATCCGATGTGCGGCCCAGCAAAGAAGCGGTTGAGGCGGCTCTGGTTGGCTTTATCGGTGAGATCCAGCAAGTCCCGCCCATCTATAGCGCGATTAAAGTGGCGGGCGAGCGGTCATATGATTTGGCGCGCGATGGCGAGGTCCCCGAACTCAAAGCGCGCACGGTACTGCTGATCGAGGCGCATTTGGTTGATGTGCCCGACGCTGATCATGCCACGATCGAATGCCGCTGTGGCAAAGGATTCTATGTCCGCGCCTTGGCCCGCGACCTCGCAACTGCCTTGGGTGCCGAGGGTCATGTGAGCGCGTTGCGTCGCACGTCGGTCGGTCCATTCCACGAGAGTGCAGCAATAACACTGGAAAAGCTGCAGGAAGTGTGCGATAGCGGCACCGCGTCCGACAGCCTTTTGCCAGTTGAGACCGCGCTGGACGACATCCCGGCGCTGGCCGTAACAGCGGAAGAGGCTTTCAGGTTGCGGCAAGGCCGCGGGATTGTTCTTCTCCCCCACCAGGTTGAAGAGCTGCGCTCCAAGCGCAGACCCCGTGTTGTATCCGGCGAAGACATGAGCCGAGCAGCACTGGCAACCCTTCAAGGCCAAGCCGTCGCTATAGGAGACGCACGCGCGGGACGGTTTGAACCGGTCCGTGTGTTTCAACTCAGTGCGAGCGATTGAACCCGCCGCCAGCCCAAAGGGAACCACGATGTCGGTAGCACCAGAGCGCAAGCTCGAAATCATGAAAGAACACGGCCTCGCCCCAAACGATACGGGCAGCCCAGAAGTACAAATCGCGATCCTGACCGAGCGTATCGTTAACCTGACTGAGCATTTCAAAATGCACAAGAAGGACAATCACTCCCGTCGCGGCCTATTGGCCATGGTGTCGTTGCGTCGCCGTTTGCTGGACTATGTAAAGTCCCGCGATGTGGCACGTTATCAGGCCATTTTGACCAAGCATGGTCTGCGTCGCTAAGGCGTCGTGACAAAACCAATCAGGGCGGTGCGAGATGCGCCGCCCTTTTGCTATTTGCTCCATACCCGAAATCGGGGCCGGAAATCGGCACTTGAGGCAAGATGAAGGATGGTTCTCGCATAGGGTGAGGGCTTTCTCCGGCAAGGACGCCGGACCCCTTGGTTCAGGAAGGCCTGTTCCGAGTTTTGTAGGCGGCGGCATGAGGAAGGCCTCATGATCTGCCAGAAGGAATGATGATGTTTGACATAAAGACTGTTTCGCTCGAATGGGGCGGACGTACGCTGACACTGGAAACTGGCCGCATGGCGCGCCAAGCCGATGGAGCCGTTCTGGCCACCTATGGCGACACCCAAGTTCTCGCGACCGCTGTTGGTGCGCGTTCGGCCAAGCCGGGGATCGATTTCTTCCCGCTGACCGTAAATTATCAAGAAAAATTCTATGCAGCCGGCCGCATCCCAGGTGGCTATTTTAAGCGCGAAGGTCGTCCGACTGAAAAGGAAACCTTGGTTTCCCGCTTGATTGACCGCCCAATTCGTCCCTTGTTTGCCAAAGGCTTCAAGAACGAAACCCAAGTGGTGATCACCACCTTGTCGCACGATCAGGAAAATGATCCCGATATCGTGGCTTTGGTGGCTTCCTCGGCTGCTTTGGTTCTGTCTGGTTTGCCATTCATGGGCCCAATCTCGGCCGCACGCGTTGGCTATATCAATGGCGAGTACGTACTGAATCCAACCGTCGATCAGCTGAAAGAAAGCGACATGGATTTGGTGGTCGCAGGGACCGCTGACGCCGTGATGATGGTTGAATCAGAGATCTACGAATTGTCCGAAGAAGTGGTGTTGGGCGGGGTTTCCTTCGCACACAAGCAAATGCAGCCTGTGATCGACTTGATCATCGCGCTGGCAGAGCAAGCCGCAAAAGATCCTTGGGACTTCCAAGCTGAAGATCACAGCGCCGAAAACAAGGCCGTCAAGGACATGATCGGTGCCGAGATCGACGCTGCTTACCGCATTGCTGACAAGGGTGCGCGTCAAGACGCCGTTGGTGCCGCAAAGAAGCGTGCCGAAGCAGCTTTGGTTAGCTCCGAAACCAACCCAGACGGTATGGACGGTTCGCTGTTCAAGACAGTCTGTAAAGAAGTTGAAAGCGACATCGTGCGTAGCGCCATCGTGAAGGAAGGCCGTCGTATTGATGGTCGCCCAGTCGACAAGGTGCGTGCGATTGTTTCTGAAGCGGGCGTTCTGCCACGTGCACACGGCTCGGCCTTGTTCACCCGTGGTGAAACCCAAGCGCTTGTGGTTGCCACTTTAGGCACGGCCGATGATGAGCAATTCATCGACAGCTTAGAAGGCACCTATAAAGAGCGCTTCATGCTGCATTATAACTTCCCTCCATATTCGGTGGGTGAAGTTGGCCGCATGGGTGGTGCTGGTCGTCGCGAAATCGGTCACGGCAAGCTGGCTTGGCGTGCGATGCAGGCAGTTCTGCCGACCCCAGAGCAATTCCCCTACACCATCCGTTTGGTGTCAGAGATCACTGAATCCAACGGCTCTTCCTCGATGGCGTCGGTTTGCGGTGCGTCTTTGGCTCTGATGGACGCAGGCGCGCCAATCAGTTCGCCAGTTGCCGGTGTGGCGATGGGCCTCGTGCTGCAAGATGACGGCAGCTTCGAAGTTCTGACCGATATTCTGGGTGATGAGGATCATCTGGGCGACATGGACTTCAAGGTCGCTGGAACCGAAAACGGCATCACCTCGCTTCAAATGGACATCAAGGTTGCAGGCATCACCGAGGAGATCATGAAGGTCGCCCTCACACGTGCCCATGCAGGCCGGATGCACATTTTGGGCGAAATGGCCAAGTCTTTGACCGGTGCCCGTGGTGAGCTTAATGCCTTTGCACCAAAGATCGTGTCGTTCATGATCCCAACCGACAAGATCCGTGAAGTGATCGGCACCGGTGGTAAGGTCATCCGCGAAATCGTGGAGAAGACTGGCGCGAAAATCTCGATCGAAGATGATGGCAGCGTGAAAGTTGCCGCAGCCGATCAAGACAAGATCGATGCCGCTGTGAAGTGGGTGAAGAGCATCACGGACGAAGCCGAAGTCGGCAAAGTCTATGAAGGCAAAGTCGTCAAAGTCATGGAATTTGGTGCCTTTGTGAACTTCTTCGGCGCCAAGGACGGCTTGGTCCACATCTCGCAACTCGCAAACCGCAAGGTCGCGACCGTCGGTGAAATCGTCAAAGAGGGCGATACCGTGAAGGTGAAGCTGATGGGCTTTGACGATCGCGGCAAAACCCGCTTGTCGATGAAAGTTGTGGACCAAGACACCGGCGAGGACATCGAAGAAAAGCTCAAAGCCGAACGCGCTGAGCGCGGCGAGGTTGAAGAGGTCGAACAACCCCGCGAGCGCAGCGAACGCCCCCGTCGCCGCCGCGACTAAGCTGTTCTGACTTCCACCTAAATTACCAGCGGCGACCCCTTCGGGGGTCGCCGTTTTGGTTTGTGGGCGCTCAGAGTTTTTTGTCTAGAAGGCTTTGGTGCAGGCCCTGCCTACACCAAAGGCCTCAATTAATTGTTGGTGGGCGATTTGACGGGTCAAGTCCGCTTCGCGCCGCTGCGCGGCAGATTTCTGAAAGAAATCTGGACTTGACGCGACAAATCGCCCGGGCATGCTAGTAACGCGGTTGGGTGACCAGAATGGGCACCAAAGCGCGTCCAGATAAAGTCCCTATTCCAACGCCGTCATCAAGTCAGTTGAGCATGTGAGATGTGGACTGGTTTGAGGACGGCATTTGCGATGGTTACGAGTTTTCGGGCTACGGCGGCGAGAGCGAGTTTTTTTGGTTTTTTGTTGCTGAGAAGGTTTTG
>Ga0247831_1001475_pt1 | contig 43773 bp, 41 predicted proteins | sample LaCruzMarch2015__9_FD_192406 | JGI IMG/M metagenome (GOLD analysis project Ga0247831, IMG submission 192406) | Freshwater microbial communities from meromictic Lake La Cruz, Castile-La Mancha, Spain - LaCruzMarch2015_1m | ecosystem: Environmental > Aquatic > Freshwater > Lake | place: Spain...
GGGTCAAGTTAGCGATCGCGGTCGAGAATGCCATCAAAAAATTGACCGACCTCTACCCGCGCTGGCCCGCACACCCTCAAGTGTCTTCCATCATCCAGGGTGTACCGCCCAGGTCATGACAGTTAGCAAGCCATTTGTATTCAATAGAATCAACAACTTACGAATACGCTACGAACTTTGCTACAAAACTCGCTGAATACTAGGCGCATCATGACGCAAGCTGCTGGCTGAACGAACGCGGAAGCCGGTGGCAGGATCAATTTCAAGCGGCAGAGCGCCGCGCCACTACTCCCACCCACCTCCCTTGAATCGAAGCCTCTTACCGTCGAGACAGCCAAATGTCAGAAACTGAAGTAAGATTCTGAAAACTCGACTCTCGGCCTCCCATGTCCAAGCTGCCCGAATCCATTCTGTTGCACGCTCAGTCGCTGCCTGAGGGCGGCGTGCTTTCTCCCAAGGAGTTCCTGCACCTTGGGAGCCGCGCGGCTGTGGATCAGGCACTTTCGCGATTGGCCAGGGAAGAGCGGCTGCTTCGCGTCGCGCGCGGCACCTATGTCATGCCGGTTTCGAGCCGGTTTGGAACGCGTCCGCCGGCGCCCGAGAAGGTGGTGCACGCCATAGCAGCGCGATTTGGCGAAGTGGTGACGCCCCACGGTGCCAATGCCGCGAATACGCTTGGCCTCACCCAGCAAGTACCGATCAGGGAGGTTTACCTGACCTCTGGTCGGTCACGCAAATTGAAACTCGGGCGTTCTGAAGTGGCGGTCAACCATGTACCGCGCTGGATGCTGGCTCTGGGAACCGGCCCAGCTGGCACGGCAGTGCGTGCCTTGGCCTGGATGGGGCCCGCGCATGCCGCCAAATCGCTTGCCACATTGAGGCGCACGCTGTCGCCCTCAGAATGGCACGCGCTGACATCGGCACGTGCAAGCCTGCCATCCTGGATGGCACGGGCCATCGGCGAAGAAGCCGTTCGTGGCTGAGCGTTTCATGTCCCTGAACAGGGACGACCAACGCGAGGTATTGGAGCAGGTCCGAGCCAAGATCGATCGCCCGACGCATCTTCTTGAAAAGGACGTATGGGTGGTCTGGGCACTGGGCGCACTCTTTGAGTCACCCCTGGCTTCCGACCTCACCTTCAAGGGCGGGACGTCGCTGTCAAAGGCCTACAAGATCATCGAGCGATTCTCCGAGGACATCGACCTCACTTACGACATCCGCAAGTTGATCGCGGACCTGACCGGCGCAGAAGACTTCCTGCCGGCGAACCGTAGCCAGGCCAGCAAATGGGCGAAGGCCGTCCGCGAACGCCTTCCGCAGTGGATTGCAGCGAACGCGCAGCCGGTTCTCGAGGCGGCGCTGGCGCGCGAACAGCTGGATGCCAAGCTGGAGGTCAGTGGAGTGGAACGCGACAAGCTGCTGTTGCACTACCCGGCAATCAAGCATGGCACTGGCTATGTGTCACCCGTCGTCACCCTCGAATTCGGGGGGCGCGCCACTGGCGAACCACACCACGTCATCCCGGTCGCTTGTGACATGGATGGGCACATCGATGGCGTTGTGTTTCCCGTGGCTTCTCCACTGGTCATGAGCGTGACACGGACTTTCTGGGAGAAGGCGACAGCGACCCATGTCTACTGTGCACAAGGGCGGCTTCGCGGCGAGCGTTATGTGCGGCATTGGCATGACTTGGCTGCCATTGGGCGCAGCGCCTACTTTGACGCGGCGATAGGGGATCGAGCGCTCGCCCGCACCGTAGCCGAACAGAAGTCGTACTTCTTCAGCGAAAAGGATGCCTCGGGTGGCGTCATCGACTACTACCAGGCAGTCGCAGGACGCCTTCAAATTGTGCCCGATGGCGCAGCGCGCGACGCGCTGGCCGCCGACTACGCAAACATACTTGCAGACGAGGTCATGGTGGGGAGTGCCCTGCCCTTCGACCAATTGATGCTGGCATGCGCAGAGGTTGCGACACGTGCCAACAGGTCAGCCGGAGAGTAATGCCGGCCAGAAAATCAGGGGGCCGACGCCACCAAATAGCGATCGGTCGCGTGCCACAGAGCCGACAGGTTGCCGGGGTATCCATTTCATGCGAAGTCGCCAATAGTCGGCAGGTGAACCTTGGTTCGGCGAAACACTGATCTCAACGGGACAGGAATCTGCGAGGACAACGCGCTTTGTGAATCTCATCTCACGGCCAGATTCCTCGAGGATGTAGAGCTTGACCAGCGCAGACGTATCGCAGAACAGAGTCAACGACGATCCTCTAGGACCATCTGGCTGACGGACGCTCCGCGCGCTGTCATTGCCACAGGCAATTCGTGCCGAGGCTTGCCGCCGCTCCAGGACACGGCGCCGCAGGCGATCAGGCCGCGCAGTCCAGGCTCGGCATGCTCGGGAATGCCGATGATACGGGCGATCGGCTTGTTGTGGGAGGTGACCTCAATGATTTCGCCATGCTGCGCGCGCGACAGCATGCGCGACAGGCTGGCTTTTAGTTCGCGAACGGCGACTGACATGGAGGACTCCGAAAAATGTGGCCAAACTGTCGATTCCAGTGCGCCGATTATGTCCTCCTGACATGTGCATGGCGTCGGCCGGCAGTTGGCGTCGGACCCGGTGCTTCCCGGGCAGTGCGGCCACGTGGCCTCACGCGCACCGTGCCCACCCAGAGACCTTCGCCTCGAACGTCATGCCCAGGACCAATGCCATAGCCATTGGAGTTCCTACTGGCAGAATGCGGCACGCTTGTATGTGATGGTAATATACGCGCATGATCGATCTGGCCAAGATCAGTGGCTTCGACTGGGATGCTGGCAATGCGCGCAAGAACGACGCAAAACATGGCGTTTCGATGGCCGAGGCGGAGCAGGTCTTTTTCAACACCCCACTGTTGATGCTGGAGGATGGGGCCCACAGTACCCATGAAGTTCGAGTCCATGCTCTGGGCAAGACACACGAGGGGCGTGCACTGCACATCACCTTCACTTTGAGAAAAGCGGGAACCCAGATTCGAGTGATCTCGGCCCGCGACATGCACCGGAAGGAACGCGCGATCTATGAGCAAGCCGCCTAAGACCCCATTGAAGGCCATCCCGAAGTTCGCAAACGAAAAGGCCGAGCGGGACTATTGGGAGTCCCACGACTCTACAGATCGATTGGACTGGACCCAGGCCCGGAGCGCCGCCCTGCCCAATCTCAAACCCACGACGAAGACAATTTCCTTGCGATTGCCCCAGCACCTGCTGGATACCATCAAGTCGGCTGCCAATGCCCGCGATGTGCCTTATCAATCCCTGATCAAAGTCTGGCTGCATGAAAAGGCGAGAAACCACTGATCGGCAAGACACCAAGGCGTTGAGTCCAGGTCAACGCGGCGGTATCGGAGTTTGGACCGGGTACGCCTGAGGCCGCGCAACCGCGTGCACTGTATGAGTCCGAGGCCGATCGTGCAGTCGGGCCCTGCTACTTGCAGAAAAGTATCAAGCTATTCTCTTGATAGCTGGAGAGTCAATATCTATAAGGCTTTTGGAGGCGCGACCCGGAGTCGAACCGGGCTGATCGGATTTGCAATCCGGTGCATAACCGCTTTGCTATCGCGCCGTTGTCCCGTTGCCGTTGCCAGAACCAGGCATCTGCCTTGGTCGACAAAAAAGGGAAGCGTCGGCTTCCCTTTTTGGAATACTGGAGCGGGAAAAGAGTCTCGAACTCTCGACCTCAACCTTGGCAAGGTTGCGCTCTACCAACTGAGCTATTCCCGCATTTCCTGACAAAATTATAACGCCGTTTTTTAGCAATCCCGCCCGGGGTGCCAGAGTTTTTATCCCCTCAGCCGATGTCGCCTTGCACGGCCGTCGTCAATGCTTCACGGATTCAGCGGTCGCGGCCGAACTCGGATCCGTCACCACCGGTGGAATCACCGGTGCAACGACTGTGGCAGGCTCGTCTTCCGGCAATGGCACGGGCATACGCAGCAAGGCAATCTCCAGCACCTTGTCGATCCACCGCACGGGAACAATCTCCAAGCCGTTCTTGACGTTCTCCGGTATGTCCTGCAGATCCTTGGCATTCTCTTCCGGGATCAGCACCGTCTTGATGCCGCCCCGCAGTGCAGCGAGCAGTTTTTCCTTGAGGCCGCCGATGGCCGTCACCTCGCCACGCAAGGTGATCTCACCCGTCATGGCAACGTCGCCACGTACCGGGATGCCGGTAAGGGCCGAGACAAAGGCTGTCGTCATCGCGGCGCCCGCGCTGGGACCATCCTTGGGTGTGGCTCCGTCTGGCACGTGGATGTGAATATCCTTCTTCTCGAAGACGTCGTCCTTGATGCCAAGCCGTGCCGCGCGGCTGCGCACGACGGTGCGAGCGGCCTCCACGGACTCCTTCATGACGTCGCCGAGGGAGCCAGTGCGGGTGATAACACCCTTGCCTGGCATCAATGCAGCCTCGATCGTCAGAAGATCCCCGCCGACCTCGGTCCAGGCCAAGCCTACAACCTGACCGACCTGGTTCTGGTCCTCTGCGCGGCCGTAGGTGTACTTGCGCACGCCGAGGAAATCATTCAGGTTGTCGGCATCCACGACGACCTGTGCCTTCATCTTCTTGAGCTGCAAGCCCTTGACCACCTTGCGGCAGATCTTGGACAGCTCGCGCTCGAGGGAGCGTACACCCGCCTCGCGTGTGTAGTAGCGCACGATGTCGCGCACCGCAGGCTCGGTAATACTCAGTTCCTCGTCCTTCACGCCATTGTTCTTCAGCTGTTTGGGCAGCAGGTAGCGGATCGCGATATTGGTCTTTTCGTCCTCGGTGTAGCCGGACAGACGGATGACCTCCATGCGGTCGAGCAAAGCCGGCGGAATGTTCATCGAATTGGATGTCGCCACGAACATCACGTCGCTCAGGTCGAAGTCCACCTCGACATAGTGGTCCCCGAACTTGTGGTTCTGCTCAGGGTCAAGGACCTCCAGCAAGGCACTCGAGGGGTCGCCGCGGAAGTCGGTGCCCAGCTTGTCGATCTCGTCCAGCAGGAACAGGGGGTTGCGGGTTCCCACCTTGGAAAGGCTTTGCAGGACCTTGCCCGGCATCGCGCCGATGTAGGTGCGCCGATGGCCACGGATTTCCGCCTCGTCGCGCATGCCGCCCAGTGCCACGCGGACATACTTGCGACCCGTGGCCTTGGCGATGGATTGCCCGAGTGAGGTCTTGCCGACGCCCGGCGGGCCGACCAGGCACAGGATCGGTGCCTTGACCTTGTCCACCCGCTGCTGCACCGCGAGATACTCGAGGATCCGGTCCTTGACCTTGTCCAGCCCGAAGTGGTCCTCGTTGAGCACGCTTTCCGCATTGCCCAGGTCGTGCTTGATCTTGGTCTTGACCGACCAGGGCAAGCCGGCGAGTACATCGATGTAGTTGCGCACCACCGCAGCTTCTGCCGACATCGGCGACATGAGCTTGAGTTTCTTGAACTCTGCCTCGGCCTTCTTCAGGGCATCCTTGGGCATCTTGGCCGACTTGATCTTTTTTTCGATCTCGTCGATGTCGGCGCCGTCCTCACCTTCGCCAAGCTCCTTCTGAATCGCCTTCACCTGCTCGTTGAGGTAGAAGTCGCGCTGGTTCTTCTCCATCTGGCGCTTCACGCGGCCCCGGATCTTCTTGTCGACGTTGAGAATGTCGACTTCACGCTCGATCTGCTCGTACAGGTTTTCCAGCCGCTCCTTGACGCCAGACATGCTCAGAACGGTCTGCTTGTTGTCAAGCTTCAAGGGGAGATGCGCGGCAATGGTGTCGGCCAGTCGTCCCGCATCGTCGATGCTGGAGATGGAGGTCAGGATCTCGGGAGGGATCTTCTTGTTCAGCTTGACGTACTGGTCAAACTGCTGCATCACCGCCCTGCGCAGCGCTTCGATCTCGCTGGCCTTGCCCTGGCGGGTTGCCGGCGATTCCGCGACCACCTCGACCGGTGTCACATTGGCGGAGAAGAAGGTCTCGCCCTCCTCGATCTTGTTGACTGTCGCGCGTTGATGGCCTTCGACCAGCACCTTGACGGTTCCGTCGGGCAGTTTCAGCATCTGGAGGATGGTCGAGACGCATCCGACATCGAACATGTCGGTCACCAGCGGGTCGTCCTTGGCAGCCGCCTTCTGGGCAACCAGCATGATCCGTCGCTCGGACTCCATGGCGGCCTCCAGGGCCTTGATGCTCTTGGGACGCCCGACAAACAGCGGGATCACCATGTGCGGGAACACAACCACGTCACGCAAAGGCAACAGTGGCAGATACAGGGGAACAGCGGGGAGAAGTGTGGAGCCAGACATAGGAATCCCTTTTCGTTACCAACACTAGGTGGATGGCATGGCGGGAATTTCAACCCGTTATCGAATTATCGGTGTACCGGGGAAGATCGCGGTCCAAATTGCACCGCATTTCGCCACCAGATGTCCATCTGCGGGACAAACCAGTCAAGCCTTCTTGGCGAGCTCCCGGTAGACGAGCAGAGGCCGCTTGTTTTCCTCGATGGTCGATTCGTCAACGACCACCTTTTCCACGTTGGCCGCATTGGGCAACTCGAACATGGTGTCGATCAGGGACTGCTCCAGGATCGAGCGAAGGCCACGGGCCCCGGTCTTGCGCGCCAGCGCCTTGCGGGCGATCGCCTTGAGCGCTGACGGGCGGATCTCGAGGTCAACCCCCTCCATCGAAAACAGCTTGGCGTATTGCTTGACCAGCGCATTCTTGGGTTCGACAAGGATCTGCACCAGGGCATCCTCACTCAGCTCGGCGAGCGTCGCGACGACCGGCATGCGGCCGACGAGCTCCGGGATCAGGCCAAACTTGATCAGATCCTCGGGCTCGACATCCTTGAAGACTTCCGTCAGGCTGCGCTGCGCCTTGCTTTTCACCGCGGCTCCGAACCCGATGCCGGAAGCCTCGGTGCGGTTGTCGATCACTTTCTCCAGGCCGGAGAACGCCCCGCCACAGATGAACAGGATGTTGGTGGTGTCGATCTGCACAAAGTCCTGGTTGGGGTGCTTGCGCCCTCCCTGGGGGGGCACACTGGCCATGGTGCCTTCGATGAGCTTGAGCAGGGCCTGTTGCACACCTTCACCAGACACATCCCGGGTGATCGACGGGTTGTCGGACTTGCGTGAGATCTTGTCGATCTCGTCAATGTAGACAATTCCGCGCTGCGCCCGCTCCACTTCGTAGTTGCAGCTCTGCAGGAGCTTGAGGACGATGTTCTCGACATCCTCGCCGACATAGCCCGCCTCGGTCAGCGTGGTGGCGTCCGCCATCACGAAGGGAACGTCCAGCATGCGCGCAAGCGTCTGTGCCAAGAGTGTCTTGCCGGAGCCCGTGGGCCCGATGAGCAGGATGTTGCTCTTGGCAAGCTCTACGTCGTCCTTCTTGGCCTTTTCCTTGTGCCGAAGGCGCTTGTAATGGTTGTAGACGGCTACCGACAAGGTGCGCTTGGCAGGCTCCTGGCCAATGACGTAGTTGTCCAGGTTGGCCTTGATCTCGGCAGGCGTCGGCAACTCGCTGCGGGCATCCTTGGCCACCGTGCTGGCGGGCAGTTCGTCACGGATGATCTCGTTGCAAAGCTCGATGCACTCGTCGCAGACGAATACCGAAGGCCCGGCGATCAGCTTCTTGACCTCGTGCTGGCTCTTTCCGCAGAAGGAGCAGTAGAGCGTCTTTTCGCTGGAAGTGCCTTTTTTCTCGGCCATGAAGACAATGCCTTTAACGAAGTTACGCCATGATACCGAAAAGCGATAGCGCCGATCCCGGCGCTGGATGCATTGCCAGAGCCTGCATCAAGACCGCTTGGAAATCACCTGATCGACCAGGCCGTACTCCTTGGCCTCGTCCGCCGACATGTAGTAGTCCCGCTCCGTGTCGCGCGCAATGCGCTCGAGTGGCTGGCCCGTGCGCTCGGCCAGGATCTTGTTGAGCTGTTCGCGGGTTTTCAGAATCTCGCGCGCCTGGATTTCGATTTCGGTCGCCTGACCCTGGCTGCCACCAGAGGGCTGATGGATCATGATCTTGGAGTTGGGCAGGGAAAAACGCTTCCCCTTGGCGCCAGCCGCCATCAGGAACGCGCCCATGCTGGCGGCGAAACCGGTGCACAGTGTCGATACATCCGGCTTGATGAAGTTCATGGTGTCGAAAATCGCCATGCCGGCCGACACCGAACCTCCGGGCGAGTTGATGTAGAACGAGATGTCCTTGTCGGGGTTCTCGCTCTCCAGGAAGAGCAACTGTGCCACAACCAGATTGGCCGTCTGGTCATTCACCGGCCCCACCAGGAAGATCACGCGCTCCTTGAGAAGACGCGAATAGATGTCGTAGGAGCGCTCACCACGGCCGGACTGCTCGATGACCATGGGCACCATGCCCAGCCCCTGGGTCTCGTAGGCACTGTTGCGAAAATTCATGCTGATTCCCAAATATTTGAACGCGGTACCCACGCACCGCCGAGCTTCCAGATGCGGCCTGACGGCGGCACTGCAAGGTACGGGCGGTACACCAATGCTCCCGGCTGTCGAATCAGCCCTGCCCCATCAGTTCGTCGAAATCCACCGTCTTGGGGGCGATCGTGGCCTGCGCCAGAACGAACTCGGTGACGTTGTTCTCGATCACGATCGCCTCGACTTCGGCCATGCGCTTGTTGTCACCGTAATACCAGCGCACCACATCGCCAGGCTTCTCGTAGCTCGCGGCGAGGTCATCGATATGGGCCTTGATCTGCTCCGGCCGGGCCTGCAGGTTATGGGTCCGCACCAGTTCGGCAACCACCAGCCCCAGGCGCACCCTGCGCTCGGCCTGCGGGCGGAACACTTCCTCCGGGATCGGTGCCTTGTCCGCATCCTTGACGCCACGCTGCTTCAGGTCGGCGCGGGCATTTTCGATCAGTCGCTCCAGCTCGGACTGCACACTGGCCTTGGGCAGGTCGAGCTGCGCCTTGGACAAGAGCGCGTCCATGGCGGCCTGCTTGTTGCGGGCCAGCAGGCGGAACTTGACTTCGCGCTCCAGGTTCTTCTGGATATCGCTGCGCAGGCCCTCGACGCTGGCATCGGAAATGCCCAGGGACTTGGCCAGGGCCTCGTCGACCGCCGGAAGGTGGGCGGATTCGATCTTCTTGACCGAGACCATGAAGTCCGCTGTCTTGCCGGCGACGTCCTTGCCGTGGTAATCGGCAGGGAAAGCCAGCTGGAAAGTCTTGCTCTCGCCCAGCTTCATGCCGGCCGTGGCGTCCTCGAACTCCTTGAGCATCTGTCCGTCACCGAGGATGAACTGGAAGTCCTCGGCCTTGCCGCCGGCAAACGGCTCGCCGTCGATTCTGCCTTCGAAGTCGACAGTTGCGCGGTCCCCGACCTGGGCCGGCGCGTCCTGTGCGCGCAACGCGAACGTACGGCGTTGCTTGCGCAGGATCTCGAGGGTCTTGTCGATGGCGGCCGGCGTCACATCCGACGTGAGCTTTTCGACCGCGACACCTGCCAGGTCACTCAGGGCCACCTCGGGATATACCTCGAACACGGCATCGAAGGCCAGTTCGCCCTCCGGGGAACCTTCCTTTTCGGTGATGCGCGGCTGGCCCGCCACACGCAGCTTGGCCTCGTTGGCCGCCGTGGAGAAAGCCTCCCCGACCTTGTCGTTCATGACTTCATAGTGCACGGAGTAACCGTAGCGCTGCGCGACCACGTTCATGGGTACCTTGCCAGGGCGGAAACCGTCCATCTTGACCGTCTTGGCGAGCCTGCGCAAACGCGACTGCACTTCGTTCTGGATCACGTTAACTGGCAGCGTCAAGGTCATCTTGCGTTCGAGCTTCTCGAGGGTTTCCACATTAACAGCCATGCTTTTCTCCTAATTTTTCCGGGGACACAACGAGTCGCCCTCTGACACAGTAAATTCCTGCCGGCCACGCCGGGCTTTCGCACCTTGCCGACGGCCGGCCTGCTGCAAGCAATCCGCAGCCAGTTTCGCGATTGGTGCGCGGGGGGGGACTCGAACCCCCACACCATTGCTGGCGTCAGGACCTAAACCTGGTGCGTCTACCAATTTCGCCACCCGCGCCCGACAACAAAACAGGGCGGCTCGGCGAGCCGCCCCAAGAAATCGGTTAGCCTCGGATTTTAACCTGCAGCGACGGGGCCCCGCCGCACACGGTACCAAGCCGCGTACATTGCTGGCAAAGCCAGCAGTGTCAGCACGGTCGCGACAATCAAGCCGCCCATGATGGCAACCGCCATGGGCCCCCAGAAAACCGAGCGCGACAACGGGATCATGGCCAGCACCGCCGCTGCCGCCGTCAGGACGATCGGGCGCAGCCTTCGCACAGTGCTCTCGACAATGGCCTCCCACGGATGGACACCCGCGGCGCGATCCTGCTCGATCTGGTCGATCAGGATCACCGAATTGCGCTGGATCATGCCCATCAGGGCGATGACGCCTAGCAGCGCAACGAAGCCAAAAGGCCTGCCGAACAGCAACAGTGCGCCGGCAACACCCGCGATGCCCAAGGGCCCGGTCAGGAACACCAGCATCGCGCGGCTGAAGCTGTTGAGCTGCAGCATCAATAAGGTGAAGGTGATGAACAGCATGATCGGGATACCCACGACGATCGAGGCCGACCCCTTGCTGCTTTCCTCGACCGCCCCGGCAACCTCGAGCCGGTACCCGCTCGGTCCGGACTCGCGCCAGCGCGCCTCCAGCGCGCGCAGGGCCGGCAGCAATTCTGCGGTGACCGTCGCGCCCTGCAAGCCCTCGACGATGTCGCCCTGCACAGTGATCGCATAGTCGCGGTTTTCGCGCCACATCACGCCCGGCTCCCAGGCCAGGGAGGGCTTGACCAATTGCGCCATCGGTATCGACGCCCCCGAGGCCGTCGGCAGATAACCATCTGCCAGAGCCGTGATGCTGCCGCGCTCCTGCAGCGGCTGGCGCAAGATGATGTCGATCGACTTGTCGCCCTCGCGGAACTGGCCGACCCGGGTTCCGGACAGGATGGTCCGCGAAGCCTGCGAGACCGCCTGGCTGCTGACACCCAGCGCACGGGCCTTGCTTTGGTCCATGTCCAGTTTCAGGACCTTCACGGACTCGTTCCAGTTGTCGTTGACGCCCCGCATGTTCGGGTTGTCCCGCAGCGCCGCCTTGACTTCATCGGCGCGCTGGCGCAGGAGCGAAGGCTCAGGCCCGGCCACCCGGAACTGCACCGGATACGGCACGGGCGGACCATTGGGAAGCAGCTTGACGCGCGCACGCACCTCCGGGAACTCCTGGGCCATCAAGCCCGGCAGACGCACACGCAAGGACTCACGCTCCCGGAGGTCCTTCGGGATGACGATGAACTGCGACACATTGGTCTGCGGAAACACCAGGTCCATCGGCAGGTAGAACCGCGGCACACCCGAGCCTACCCAGGTGCTCACGCTGGAGACGCCTGCCTCCTGGAGGAGACGGCGCTCGATCTGCATCGTCACGGCCTCGTTGGCCGCAAAGGACGTGCCCTCGGCATACCAGACGTCCAGCAGGATCTCCGGGCGGCTGGAATCAGGAAAGAACTGCTGCTGCACACGCCCCATGCCGGCAATCCCCAGGCCGAACAGCGCCACCGTCAGTCCGATGGTGATCCAGCGGTGGCTGATGCACCAGTTCAACAGCATCCTGAAACCGTTGTAGAACGGGCTGTCAAAACTCTCATGCGGCGCCGGCGGGCGTCCCTGCCCGGGCGTCTTCAGGAGGACCGTTCCCAGATAAGGCACGAAGTACACCGATACCAGCCAACTGATGACGAGGGCCAGCACAGTCACGGCAAAGATCGCAAAGGTGTACTCGCCGGTGACCGAGCGCGCGATCCCGATCGGCAGAAACCCTGCCGCGGTGATGAGAGTGCCGGTCAGCATGGGCATGGCCGTGATCTCGTAGGCGAATGTCGCCGCGCGCACCTTGTCGTAGCCCTCCTCGATCTTTCGCACCATCATCTCCACCGCGATGATGGCGTCATCCACCAGCAATCCCAGCGAAATGATCAGCGAACCCAGCGAGATCTTGTGCAGTCCGATGCCCCAGTAATACATGCCGATGAAGGTCACCGCCAGCACCAAAGGAATGGTGATGCCCACGATCAGCCCCGGGCGCATGTCGATGGTGTAGCGCTGGTACCAGCGCGTGGCATCCTGGCGCCGGTGCAAGCCCAGGCTGACGAAGCTGACGGCCAGCACGATCAGGATGGCCTCGATCAGCACACCGACAAACTCGTTCACGGACGCCGCCACCGCCTTGGGCTGGTCCTGCAACTGCACGAGTGTCAGCCCCGCCGGCAACTGCGTCTCGATGCTGCGCGTGGCCAGTTTCAGCGCCTTGCCCAGCGCGATGATGTCGCCGCCCTTGGCCATCGATACGCCGATGGCGATGACCTCCCGCCCCTGGTGCCGCACCTTGACATCGGGCGGATCCAGATAGCCGCGCCGCACCTCGGCGATGTCCGACAGGCGGATCTGGCTCCCCGACACGCCCTGGATGGGCATGTCCCGCAATTGCGCGAGCGACTGAAACTGGCCGGCCACGCGCACCTGCACCGTATCGAGCGGGGTCTGGAGGTTTCCCGCGCCTTCGACGGCGTTTTGCTGGGCCAGTTGGGCCAGGACCTGGTTCATGTCCAGCCCCAGCCGGGACAACCGCTTCTGCGAGATCTCGATGTAGACCTTCTCGTCCTGAGCGCCGAACAGTTCGACCTTGTTGACGTCGGGCACCCTCAGCAACTGCTGACGGACATCATCCGCGAAGGTCTTCACTTCCGCGGGGGAGAATCCATCCGATTCCAGGGCGTAGATCACCCCATACACATCGCCGAAGTCGTCATTGAAGAAGGGCCCGCGCACGCCCGCTGGCAGGCTGCCGGTCATGTCACCCACCCGCTTGCGCACGGTGTACCAGGCGTTGGGAACGTCGGCGGCGCGTGTCGAATCCTTGAGCTGGAAAACGATCAGCGACTCACCGGGTTTGGAATAGCTGCGGATCTTGTCGGCATCCGGCACTTCCTGCAGCGTGCGTTCGATCCTGTCGGTGACCTGTTCGGCCATCTGCTGGGCGGTGGCACCCGGCCAGAACGTGCGGATCACCATGACCCGAAACGCAAACGGAGGATCCTCGTCCTGCCCCAGCTGGAAGTACGCCGCGAAACCCAGCACCATCAGCGCCAGCATGAGGTAGCGGGTCAGGGCCGCGTGTTCAAGGCCCCAGCGGGACAGGTTGAAGCCCGATCGGGGCGAGGCCACACTCATGGCGTCGTCCTCGCCTTGTAGACCGTGACCTTCTGGCCTTCGGACAACACATGCACACCGGCCACCACGACCTGCATGCCCGGCGCCAGGCCATCCTGAACCACCACCTCATTGCCATCCGCCGCCAGGATCCGGACAGCCTGGGTACGCACGCTCGTCGTTGCAGGATCGAAAACCCAGACGGCCGAACCCTTCCCGTCCTGCTTCAATGCGCTGGTGGGCAGCTTGATGGCCGGAGCTCCCTTCGCCGACAGGCCGGCTGGCGTCACCAACACGGTCGAACCCAGCGGCGGCACGCCATTGCCCGTGATTGCCGCCTTGATCTGGTAGGTGCGGGTCACCGGATCCGCAATCGCAGCCAGCTCGCGCACCCGCGCCGTGTACTGACTGCCTTCGGACCACCGCCGAACCTGCACCGAAGACCCCATGGCGATGTCGGGAAGGCGATCCTCGGCAATAGCGAACACGACATCGCGCGGGCCATCCTGCGCGATGCGGACCACGGTCGCGCCCGCCGAGACGACCTGGCCGGGCTCCGCATCCACCGCGACGACGATGCCCGCAGCGTCTGCCACCAGGTTGGCATAGGCAGACTGATTGCCCTGCGCCGCCAGTTGGGCACGCACCTGGTCCACCTGGGCATTGGCCGCCTTGAGGGTGGCCGAGCGGCGCTCGATCTCGGCATCGCTGATGAAGTTCTGGGCCCGCAGTTCCCTGAAACGCTTCAGGTCGGCGTCGGCGAGGTCCCGGTTGGTCACGGCCGCCTGCAACTGGGCACGCACGGCGTCCGTGGCCAGGCCGGCATCCTGCGCATCGAGCTGCGCCAGAACCTGGCCTGCGCGAACCCGCTGCCCGACCTCTGCCTGGCGCCGGATGAGCTTCCCGCCGACCCGGAAGCCCAGCCGGGATTCGACCCGAGCCCGCACCTCGCCTGCCAGCTCCGGACTGCTGTCCACGACGCCCAGGGTCACCGTCACCAGCTTGACAGCCCGGAGCGGCTCCTGGGCGGGCGGCGGCTTCGAACACGCGGTCAGCAGCAGCAGGGGAAGGAGCAGGGTCAGCGCGGCCCGGGAGATGACAGGATGTTTCATGGGAGACCGGTCACACCAAGGGACCGGGGAGTTTAATGACTATCTGGTCAGTAATTTAGAAGGCCGAATGATATCTGTCAAGCGACAATCCTGCCCGTGATGCGCGCCAACGCCCCCTACCGCCCTCCTTCCGAGCACTACGAGAACTTCCCGGTCGCATCCTGGTTATGCCCCCGGCACCTGCGCGCACCCATCGCTGCCATCTACTGGTTTGCGCGCACCGCCGACGATCTGGCCGACGAGGGAGATGTCCGGGCCGAACAACGGCTGGCGGACCTGGCGCTTTACCGGGCCGATCTGCGGTCGGTGGCAGCGGGCCGGGCCCACGCGGGGCGATGGCCACAGGTGTTCGATGCGCTGGCGCCGGCGCTGGCGCAATTCCACCTGCCACTGCAACTGCTCGAAGCCCTGCTGGATGCCTTCGAACAGGATGTGGTGCTGACAGCCCAGGGTCGGCGCTACGCCAGCGATGCCGAGCTGCTCGATTACTGCTCCCGGTCCGCCAACCCGGTCGGCAGGCTGCTGCTGCACCTGTACGGCGTCCAGGACGCGGCCTCACTGCAGCGCAGCGACCAGATCTGCACCGCCCTGCAACTGATCAATTTCTGGCAGGACGTCCGCACCGACATCGCCCGCGCACGCTGGTACCCGAGCACGGCCCAGATGGTAAGGTTCGGCGTGCGGGATGCCGACCTTCAGGGTGACGCAGACTGCACGGCGGCATCACGCATGCTGGCGGACTACACCGCCACTGCGGTTGCCCTGATGCACCGCGGAGCGCCGCTGGCGCTGCAATTGCCAGGCCGCGTGGGATGGGAGTTGCGACTCGTGATCCAGGGCGGGCTGCGCATTGCAGAGAAAATACAGGCCATGAACCATGCCACCTGGCGCCGGCGCCCCACACTGGGCAAGGGCGACATCCCTCTGCTGCTGTGGCGTGCCTGGCGCATGCCCGACGCACCACCCCGGCCGCTTCCTGCATGACACCCCAAGAGTACGTCCAGCAGAAGGCTGCCGCCTCGGGCAGCAGCTTCTACTATGCCTTCCTGTTCCTGCCCCGGCAGCGCCGGGCCGCCATCACCGCCTTCTATGCGTTTTGCCGCGAGGTGGATGATGTGGTCGACGACGCCACCGACACCGGCGTCGCCGCCACCAAACTGGCCTGGTGGCGCGCAGAGGTCGCGCGCGCGTTCGAAGGCCAGCCCAGCCACCCGGTGATGCGGGCGCTGATGCCACTGGCCGCCGACTACCGCATCGAGCAGCGGCATCTGATGGCCATCGTGGACGGCTGCCAGATCGACCTGGAGCAGACCCGCTACCTGGACTTCCTGGCCCTGCAGCGGTATTGCCATCTCGTGGCCGGCATCGTGGGCGAGGTGGCCGCCAACATTTTCGGGCAGACCTCTGCAGACACCACGGCATATGCCCACCGGCTCGGCCTTGCGCTGCAACTCACCAACATCATCCGTGATGTCGGCGAGGATGCGATGCGCGGGCGCATCTACCTGCCGGTCAACGAACTGCAGCAGTTCGACGTGAAAGCCCACGAGATCCTCAAGCGGCAGGAGCCTGACGAGTTCCGCCAGCGTTTCGTGGCCCTGATGCGCTTCCAGGCCGAACGCGCCCACCGCTGCTACGACGAGGCGCTGGCCATGCTGCCGGCGCAGGACCGCCGGTCCCAGAAGCCCGGGCTCATGATGGGCAGCATCTACCGCGACCTGTTGCGCGAAATCGAGCGGGACGACTTCCGGGTGCTGCGTCAGCGCGTCAGCCTCACACCGCTGCGCAAGTTGTGGCTGGCATGGCGCGTTCAGGCGCTGGGCCGTCTTTGACCCGGACGGCCATGCGGCTGGCGATCATCGGGGCAGGCTGGTCCGGCCTGGCGGCGGCGGTCGAGGCTGTCGCAGCCGGCCACCAGGTGACGGTTTTCGAATCGGGCCGAACCCTGGGGGGGCGGGCCCGCGCATTGCCGGTGACCCTGCCGGACGGCCAACCGGCCTTGCTCGACAACGGGCAACACATCCTGATAGGCGCCTACACGGAGGCGCTTCGTCTGATGCGGCTGGTAGGCGTCGATCCGGAATCCGCCATGCTGCGCATGCCGCTGCGCATGGAGTTCCCCGATGGCCGCGGCCTGCGACTGCCCGACTGGCCGGCCCCCCTGGATGCCCTGGCCGGCATCGCCAGGGCACGTGGCTGGTCCGTTGCAGACAAGTGGTCGTTGCTGCGCTGCGCGATCGGCTGGCAGTTACACGGCTTCACCTGCCCACCCGACACCACCGTGTCGGCGCTCTGCGGCGGACTGACCCCTCGCGTGATGGCCGAACTGGTCGACCCGCTGTGCGTCTCGGCGCTGAACATGGCGCCCGCGCAGGCCGGTGGGCAGGTCTTCCTGCGGGTCTTGCGCGATTCCATGTTCGGTGCCCGGGGCGGCTCCCACCTGCTGCTGCCACGCGCGGACCTCGGCACCCTGTTCCCGCAGTCCGCCGGCCAATGGGCGGTAGCACGCGGCGCCGAGATCCGCACCGGGGAACGGGTGCAGGCCTGCACGGCAGTATCCGGCCTCTGGATGGTCCAGGGTGACCTGTATGACAAATTGGTGATCGCCACACCCGCGCCCGACGCGGGCCGGCTGGTCCGGACGGTGGTGCCCTCCCTGCCGGCGGAGGTGCAACAGTCTGCCCTGGACTGGGCGCGCACCTCTCTGGCGCTCGAGCACACGGCGATCACGACGGTGTATGCGTGGGGCGAAGGCGTGGCCCTCCCCAGTCCGATGCTGGCATTGCGCAGCGGGCCAGACCCTGGCGGCCACCATCCCGCCCAGTTCGTGTTCGACCGGGGCCAGCTCGGCGGGCCCGCCGGCCTGCTGGCCTTCGTGATCAGCGCGAGCACGGGCGACCGCGAAACGGCGCAGCGGCTTACGCTGCAGCAGGCCAGCGCCCAATTGGGTTTGAAGCTGGAGCCCGTCCAGACGGTGGTGGAGAAGCGCGCGACCTTCGCCTGCACACCCGGCCTGCATCGCCCAGGAATGCAGATAGCGCCAGGTCTGCGCGCATGTGGCGACTATGTCGAAGGGCCCTACCCTGCCACGCTGGAGGGAGCCGTGCGCGCAGGTGTCGCGGCTATTCGGTGATCTTCAGATTCTGCGTGCTGACCACATTGCGCCAGGCGCGGTAGTCCGCCTCGATGAATTGGCCCAGCAAGGCCGGTGAGCCTGGGGCTGCCTCCACTGCATCCGTATTGAACCGCGCCAGCACGTCGGGCAGCGTGACCAGCTTGTTGATCGCCTGGTTCAGCTTCTCGACCACCGCCGGCGGGGTGCCGGCGGGCGCCATGATCGCGAAATAGTTGACCACGTCGATTCCGGGATACCCGGACTCGGTCATGCTGGGGACATCCGGCAAGGCCTTGGAACGCTTGGCGCTGGTAACGGCCAGCGCCTTCACCCGCCCATCCTTGATGAAGGGCAGCAGGGCCGGAATCGTGCCCGTCACCAGTTGCACTTGGCCGGCGATCATGTCCAGCGTCGCCGGCGCCACGCCGCGATAGGGTATGTGCGTGATGAAGGTGCCAGTCTTGGACTTGAGCAACTCCAGCACCAGATGGTTCACACCGCCCGCTCCGGCGGAGCCATAGTTCAGTGCAGCGGGCCGTTGCTTGGCAAGGGCCACCAGCTCGCGCATGTTGTTGGCGGGCAGGCTGGCATTGGCCGCCCAGACCAGCGGGCCGCTGGCGATCATGCCGACCGGGGCAAAATTGCGCAGCGGATCGTACCCGGCTGTAGGCAGCGAGGCAGCCACGGTGGTGAAGGGCGAGGCCGCCAGCAGCAGGGTGTAACCATCCGGTGGTTGCTGCGCCACAAATTGCGTGCCGATGGCGCCCGACGCACCCGCCTTGTTCTCCACCACGAAGGTGCCGCCCAGAACTTCCCCCAGTTTCTGGGCGACCAGGCGGCCCATGGCATCCGTGCCGGCGCCCGGCGCGAACGGCACGATGATCTTGACCGGTCGCTCCGGGTAACTCGTTGCCGGGCTTTGCGCCAAGGCCAGCGGGCTGACGGACTGGGCCAGCGCCAGCGCCAGGCCGAGGAAAATCTTTCTGTTCATGGGTTTCAGGTGCATCATGGGTGTTGTCGTTCTGGAAATCGGTTCAGAAATGTGCCGCGACGGCGCAGTGGGGCTGCTCAGTCAGCGCTGCCTGTCTCCAGCATGCTACACAATTGTTGCAAATCGGTGACAGCCAGGTGGGGATGCCGAAGATGCTGCCAGTCCTTGCCGGCACGGTTCAGCCAGACCGTCTGCATGCCGGCATCCAGGCCCCCCAGAACATCCAGTTCCGGATCGTCGCCGATATGCAGCACGGCCCCCGGATCAACACCTGCGGCAGCTGCAGCGGCGTGGAAGATGCGCACATCCGGCTTGGCCACACCAAACAGATGCGCACTCAGGCTGGCCGCGAAATGCGCGCCGATACCGACCCGCCCGACGTCGGCGTTGCCATTCGAGATGGCCACCACCGGAAAGCGACCGGCCAGATAGCGCAAAGCCGGCAATGCATCGTCGAAAAGGTCGACCCGCATCCGGTGCTCGAAGAACACCTCGAAGGCCGGTTCGGCCAGCGTGGTGTCCTCCTCGCACCGGGCCAGGGCCATGCGGATGATCTCGCGCCGCATGGCACTCATGTCATGCACCAGATCCGGACGGGCCTGCGCCAGCTCCGCGCGCAATTGCAGGCGCTGGCGGGTATCGGCGATGGCCTGGGCGGCAGCCGGCGCCCGCGATTGCAGCCACTGCTGGAGTTGCACCTCGGCACGCTCGATGGTGGGCCAGATCGGCCACAAGGTATCGTCCAGATCGAGGCCGATGGCCCTTATTTTGCGCAAGTCCAGCATAGGTGCGGGAGAATACAGCATGCCCGATACCCGATTCACGCCAGAGCCCGACTACCGCCACGGGCAGGCATCGCGAACCGCCATCCTGTACTGCAACCTCGGAACGCCCGATGCGCCGACACCGGCTGCCGTACGCACCTACCTCGGCCAGTTCCTCAGTGACCGCAGGGTGGTGGAGATCCCGCGCCTGCTCTGGATGCTGATCCTGCACGGCATCATCCTGCGCGTGCGACCGGCCAAGTCGGCGGCCAAATATGCCAGCATCTGGACACCCGAGGGGTCGCCGCTCAAGGTCTGGACCGAAAAACAGGCCCTGCTGCTGCAGGGTTGGCTGGCAAGCCGGCAACAGGATGTGCTGGTGCGTCATGCGATGACCTATGGCAGCAGTTCGATCGCCTCGCAGCTCGATGCACTCAAGGCGCAGGGCGTCACGCGGGTCCTGGTGCTGACCGCCTACCCGCAGTACTCGGCCACCACCACGGCCAGCGTGTTCGACTCGGTGTACCGCTGGGCGGCAGCCACCCGGCTGATCCCGGAGATGCGTTTCGTCAACCGCTACCACGACGAGCCCCTGTATATCCAGGCCCTTGTGAAACAGGTCCGGAAGCACTGGCTCGCGCATGGCAAGTCCGACAAGCTGGTCATGAGTTTTCACGGGGTTCCGCACCGCACGCTGCAACTTGGCGACCCCTACCACTGTGAATGCCACAAGACCGCCAGATTGCTGGCCGAGGGGCTCGGTCTGCAGAAGGACCAGTACAAGGTCACCTTCCAGTCCCGCCTGGGTCGCGCCCAGTGGCTGGAGCCCTACACCGAACCGACGCTGATCGCGATGGCGAAATCGGGGGTTCGGAGCGTCGACGTGATCTGCCCCGGCTTCACCAGCGACTGCCTGGAAACGCTCGAGGAAATCAGCATGGAGGCGCGCGAGGCGTTTCTGCATGCGGGAGGGAAGGAATTCCAGTACATCCCGTGTCTGAACGACCACTCGGAATGGATCGCCGCACTGTGCGGGATCGCGCAGCGGCACATGGGCGGCTGGGACATCCAGATGGGCGGCGCCACCGGCGAGCGCGAACTGTCCCGTCAGCGCGCCCTGGAGCTCGGCGCCACGCAGTGACCACCGCAGCGCAGGACCGATCGCCACGCGCCCTGGCAGACCGGTACAGGCGCTGACCCGCAACTCCGGCCAGCCGGTTCCGCCTGCGGCGCCCGCCTGAATGCGCCGTGGGCTGGCGCCAGCGGTGGCCACACACCCGAACACCGGAGTACATTTCGACGACACCACAAGGAACAGTGCCCATGAACCTCGCACTCTGGCTGCAGTCCACGTCCCGAATCCATGGCGAGCGGCCAGCCATCGGACACGGCCTGCGCGTCGTGTACGACTACCGCGACCTGGCCCGGGCGGCGGCGCAAACAGCCGCGCAGCTGCGCCGCCGGGGGGTGCATCCGGGCGACCGTGTCGGAATCTTCATGGACAACGCGCCGGACTACCTGGCCCTGATGTGGGGCGTGTGGTGGGCTGGCGCGGCAATCGTCCCGCTCAATGCACGCCTGCACGCCCGCGAGGCGGGCTGGATCCTGGGCGACTGCCAGGCCAGCCTGTGCGTCTGCGATGCGGGCCACATGGCGCAGTTCGACGAAGCGTCACAGGCGGGATGCCCGATGCTCCTGCCGGCGGACCTGCTGGAGGGCGGCATGGACGAAGTGTCCGATATCACGCCGCGCAGCGAGGACGATCCGGCCTGGCTGTTCTACACCAGCGGCACCACCGGCAAACCGAAGGGCGTGGTCCTGACGCCACGCAACCTGCGCTGGATGACCCTGGCGTATCTGTCCACGGTTCAGCCCGTGCAGCCGGGTGACTGCATGCTGCATCCGGCGCCGCTGTCCCACGGCGCCGGGCTGTACCACCTGCCTTACGTCCTGCAAGGCGGCGTGAACGTGGTTCCTGCCTCGGGCGGACTGGATGCCGCCGAGTTCTTTGCCTTGGCGAGCCATTGGCGCAACGCCTCCTGTTTCGCGGCGCCCACCATCGTGAAGCGGCTCACCGAATGGGCCCGCGCCCACAGGCCGGACACTTCCGGTCTGGCCACGATCGTGTACGGCGGAGCGCCCATGTACCTGGCCGACATCGAGGCAGCCCGCGCAGCGCTCGGCCCGCATCTTGCACAGATCTATGGGCAGGGCGAGAGCCCCATGACGATCAGCGTGCTGCCAAGGCATGTGGTCGAGGATGAGCACCATCCGCAATGGCGCGCGCGCCTGGCATCGGTAGGGTATGCGCAGCCGATGGTCGAGATCGCCATCCTGTCGGAGCAGGGGGAGCGCCTGCCAACGGGAACGCCGGGCGAGGTCTGCGTGCGTGGTGAAGTGGTCATGCCCGGGTACTGGAACCAGCCGGCCGCCACGGCGCATGCGATCCGCGATGGCTGGCTGTACACCGGCGATATCGGCGCGCTCGACGCCCAGGGTTTCCTCACGCTGATGGACCGCAGCAAGGACCTGGTCATCAGCGGCGGCAACAACATCTACCCCCGCGAGGTCGAGGAAACCCTGCTGACCCACCCGCAGGTGCAGGAAGTGGGCGTGATCGGCCGGCCGGACGCAGAATGGGGCGAGTCGCTGGTGGCCTATGTGGTGGCGCGTGGTCCGGTCAGCGCGCAGGACCTGGACCGCCATTGCCTGGCGCAACTGGCGCGCTACAAGCGGCCCAAGCAATACCGCTTCGTGAACGAATTGCCAAAGAACAACTACGGCAAGGTGCTCAAGACAGCGCTGCGGGAGCGCGAAGCAGCGCTGCGCGGCTGAGATGGCCCATGCCGGATAGCCGCAGCGCCCACGGGCCGGTCCATGGCTGGCGGCGCTGGATCCCCGGCCTGGCCACCCTGGGCGAGTACCGCCGGGAATGGTTTGCCAGGGACCTGATGGCCGGGATGGTGCTGACGGCCATCCTGGTGCCTGTGGGCATGGGGTATGCCGAAGCCTCCGGCCTGCCGGCCATTCACGGCCTGTATGCCACCATGCTGCCGCTGATCGCCTATGCCGTTTTCGGGCCCAGCCGCATCATGGTGCTGGGGCCGGACTCCACGCTCGCGGCCGTCATTGCCGCATTGATCCTGCCCATGGCCGCCGGCAGTGTGGAGCGCGCCATCGCGCTGGCGGGCATGCTGTCCATCCTCTCCGGCCTGTGCGCCCTGCTGATCGGCCTGGCCAGGCTGGGCCTTGCAGCCGATCTGATCTCGAAGCCTATTCGCATCGGGTTCCTGAACGCGATCGCGCTGACCGTACTGGTCGGCCAGTTGCCAAAGGTCTTCGGTTTCCCGGTCGAGGGCGGCGACCTGCCCGCGCGTACGCTGCAACTGGTGGACGGCATCGTGCAGGGCCGGACACAGCCACTGGCGCTGGCCATCGGTGGCGGCTGCCTGGCCGGAATCCTGCTCGTGAAGCATCTGCGTCCGCAGTGGCCAGGCATCCTGCTGGCCGTCGTGGCTGTCACCGTGGTGGTCGGCCATTTCGACCTGGCACACACCGCGCAACTGGCCATCGTCGGCCCTTTGCCGCCCGGTTTGCCGGCGTTCCGATGGCCTGCGGTGTCTCTGGCCGATGCGCTGCATCTGCTGCCGGGCGCCCTGATGATCGCGCTTCTGTCCTTCGCCGACACCAGCGTGTTGTCACGCGCCCTGGCGCAGCGCGGCCGCTACACGGTGAACCAGAACCAGGAAATGCTCGCGCTGGGCGCTGCGAACATGGCCAGCGGTGTGTTCCAGGGCTTTTCCGTCAGCGCCAGTTCCTCGCGCACGCCTGTGGCAGAAGCTGCCGGCTCCCGGACGCAGGTCACGGGCCTGGTGGGCGCGCTGGCGATCGCGGTCCTGCTGTTGCTGGCGCCCGGCCTGCTGCGCAACCTGCCCAGTGCCGCACTGGGGGCGGTGGTGGTGGCCGCCTGCCTGTCCTTCGCCGACATCCGCGGCATGGCGGCGCTTCTGCGCATGCGGCCGGTCGAGTTCGCCCTGTCGGTTGTCAGCTTTCTGGGCGTGGCATTTGTCGGCGTGATCCAGGGCATCGTGATCGCCCTGCTGCTGAGCCTGCTGGTGCTGGTCTGGAACGCCTGGCACCCCTACTTCGCGGTCCTCGTGCGGGTCGACGGCAGCAAGGGGTTTCACGATATCGGCCGCCATCCCGAGGGCCGGCAGGTCCCCGGCCTGCTGCTGTTCCGCTGGGATGCGCAGCTGTTCTTTGCCAACAGTGAAGTCTTCCGCAAGGAAGTCCACCGGGCCGTCTCGCTGGCTCCGACCCCGGTGCGGCGCGTGGTCGTCGCCGCCGACGCCATCACCGACATCGACCTGACCGCTGCGGACGCATTGACCGCCCTGCACGGCGAACTGCAGCAAATGGAGATCGAGCTCTGGTTTGCCGGCCTGAAAGGGCCGGTCAAGGACCGCCTGCGCCATTACGGCACCCTGACGGTCATCGGCTCCGGCATCTTCGCGCCCACCGTCGGCAGGGCGGTCAATCTGTACCGGGAGCAGTACGCCGTGAACTGGAAGGACTGGGACGAGTCTGAGGCCTGAAACGGCCCGCCCTGCTCAACCCAGGAAGTCTGCGACCAGCGACTGCTGGGACGGCAGGTTGAGTGCCGGCGCATGGCCGCAGTCCGGGATGGTGACCATGCGCGCGGGCGCAGGCAGCGTGGATGGCATGGGCGAGCAATTCCTTGCCGGTGCCGGTTTCCCCGAGCAACAGCACCGGACTGCCCTGCTGCGCGGCCCGGCGCGCCTGCCGCTTGACCTCCACCGCCGGCGCCCTGGTGCGCATGAAGCTGGCAAAGGTGTACTTGGCCAGCCGGGCGCCGGAGCCACGCGCCGAACCGAGTTGCAGGCGCTGGGTAGCCAGTTCACGCCGGGCGTCGTCCAGATCGCGCTGCATCGGCGCGCACTTGCCGATCAGCGGTGCCAGCGCCGTCTCCGGAGGGTCGAACAGCACGATGCCGATGGCTCCGATCACAAGGAACATGGCCTGGCCGATGCAGGAGAAAGGGGGGAACATTGACCCTGCCGCCGGTTCCAGCATGCATTGCGCATCCTGGGGAGGTCCGCCGGTGGCGCCGGCGGGCATCGGGGTCGGCGGGTCGATCGTGGGCGGCACGCGGCGAAGGTACCGCGCGCCCCCCCGGGAATCTATCAGCGCGGCAGGATCACGGTGTCGATCACATGGATCACACCGTTGTCGGCGACGATATCGGTGGCCGTGACCTTGGCGTTGTCCACGGTGACGCCGCCCATCGTGGCGACCGTGATCTCGGAACCCTGAACGCTCTTGACCTTGCCGGCCTTGACGTCCTTGGCCATGACCTTGCCGGGGACCACGTGGTACGTCAGCACGGCGGTCAGCTTGGCCTTGTCCTTCAGCAAGGCGTCGAGGTCTGCCTTCGGGATCTTGGCAAAAGCGGCGTCGGTCGGGGCGAACACCGTGAACGGGCCCTTGCCCTTGAGGGTGTCGATCAGGCCAGCCGCCGTCAGGGCTGCCGCGAGGGTCTTGAAGTTACCCGCAGAAACTGCGGTGTCGACGATGTCCTTGGCCTGGACCGAGAACGCCACGCCCAGGGCGAGGATGGAGGCAACGAGGGTTTTCTTCATGGGGAATCTCCAGAATGAATGTGTACAGCAGGTGCGTCAAAAATTTGCCGCAACCGGAATGTAAACGATTTGGTATCCTTTTAGACTAAAAGGTTATTTTTATAACCGTTTAGTTACACCTGAGGAAGGCGTGGTCCGGATTCAGGGGGGGGGGGAACACCAGCGTGTCGACTGGCCCCGCAGGTGGCCGGCCTGCGGAATGGACACCAGTGCACCAACACCGGCAGCTTTCCCCCGCAATGGAAACGCCAGATCGGCATACATCCCTGCCGGGGTGGTGCAGAATGGAAGGAACAAAGGTGATCCACTGAATGGAAAAAGTCCGCGTCGACAAATGGCTCTGGGCCGCACGTTTCTACAAGACCCGCACACTGGCGACCGACGACATCCACAAAGGGCGCGTGGAGGTCAATGGCCAGGAGGCCAAGCCCGCGCGCGAGGTGCGCATCGGCGACACCATCCGGCTGCGCCAGCGCGAAGGGACGCGGACTCTGGCGGTGCAGGGTCTCAGTGACAAGCGGGGCAGCGCGACCGTGGCGCAGCAGCTCTACCTCGAAACCGCCGAGAGCCTGAAGGCCCGGGCCGACGCGGCGGACCAGCGTCGCATGGGCACCGAGCCGGCGCTGAGCCTGCACCATGGGCGCCCGGGCAAGCACGAGCGCAAGGCCATCGAGAACGCCTGGGGCGAACGCTGGAGCGCCTCGGTGGACCGCTGAGTCTGGCCTGCGCCCAAGTCCAGATTCAGTGGTTGCGTGCGCTCGAAGTCCACAGCCGCCTCCTGATCGGCAACCGCATTGAGCCATTGCTGCCAGGCCTCGGCGCTGTCCTCCACGACCATCTCCGGCAGAGGCAGCGGCTGGCCGAACACGAGATCCGGCACAACCGTGGAAACATCCCTTGGGGGTGACGCTTTTCGTTTCTGCCAGAACCATCGCACGCCGGCAATTGGGTGGAACGGAGCCGGAAAATCGCCGGCAAAAATGTCAACCATACCCGCCAGGCGGCGCATGCCGCTTTACCGGAAAACAGCCGACAGGGTTGCTACCGGCGCAAGCCCTGCAACGCGGCCGCCAGCTCGGGAAGATACAGAATGCCCTTTGACGCTGCCCCGCGCCGGTGCAGGGCCTCCAGTGTGACCACCAGCGCCTCGCCGGATTCACTGCGGCCGACCCGGCTCCGTGCGCGGGCGCGGGCGATGGTGAAATCCGCTCAGAGGAAAGGTTCCGGGGCGGTATAGGCCGCCAGCTTGCCGCAATACCGCTCGGCGTCGTCTCCCTCTGCAGCCTTGGGGGCGGTGTTGACCGTGCCATCTGTCTGGTCTCCACCTCCTCGGGATCAAAGGCGTCGTTCAGGGCGGCATACCCGGTGAGATCGGAAAACACCACAGTGGCGTGGTGCCGCTCGCCCCCGTCGTCCAGCTTCCCCGCAGATGCCGCGCCGGCGGATGGCGCAGGCGGTACGGCCACCGGGTCCGCAGCCGTCCCGGACATGGCTGCCGGCATCCGGGCCGCTGGCCGGAGCAGGCGCTTGAGGTCACCCAGCGAGACCACGCCGAGCTCCCGCAAAGCGGCATCGGAGAGCTCGGGCAGCGGGTCGGGGGAAATGGCCTGCGCGAGAAACGCGTCTGCCTACCTTTCCGGCCCGAGTGCGGAAAGCCAGTTGGGCATGCGAGTCATGGCATCCGCCCGGGGTCGACGCGGCCCGGATCCACCAGCAGCGCACCAAACCGGCTGGCGATGCTGCGGTCGCACGCCACGCCATGTGCGAGGTGCACGTTCATCGCAAATCCGTCAAAGGCCATCAGTACCACCGCCGCGATGCCGGCCGCCTCGTGCATCGAAATGCGCATGCAGGAAGCTATCCACCCAGCCACTCTTGCCTGGAAGAGCTCGCGCAGGCGCGGGCTGTAGTCACTGCTGCCCGCGCTGGTCGACACCGCCTGCATGACGTTGTTCGCAAAGCCGTTGCTGTCTCGCGGCAGGTCCCGCCACAGCGCCATCAGGATGCGCTCGAGCCGCTTGCGCGGGTCCTTGATGCGCAGAATGGACGCCTCGAACCGGTCCAGGCGCTCCTGCAGCCAGGGCTCGTAGAGCGTGAAGAGTATCTCGATCTTGGACTGAAAGTAGATGTAGACGTTCGCTGTGGAGAAACCGGCGCGCCGGGCGATGAGGGGGATCGACGTCTCGCTGTAGCCGCGCTCGGCGAACAGGTCGAACGCGGCTTCCAGAATCGCTGTACGGACCTCGTCCTTTTTTCTCTGGGCCATTCGACAACCCCTTTCATGTGGCAGGCACCCTGCCCGGTTGCCCGACTATTCTGGCAGCCTTTTGCGACGGTTGCCACAGCGGAAAATGGGCTCAAAAAGAAATGGCATTCACTATTGACACCCCGATTCCAAGTCCATAGACTGGCGCGCAAACTGCGCTGATGCTTGATTCAGATCATTGGCAGTGCGCCACGCTGCAAGACAAGGAGCCCCGCATGCAATCCGCCGTCAGAGTGCCTTTGGTCAACCCCGCCCGGCTGACAGCCCTGTTCCGCAAGCAGTTCGAACTCTGCAAGGTCGGTCCGGGCCAGACCGTTGCCGTCGTCAGCGACCTGGGCACCCGCCCGGAGTACATCCAGGCGTCCTTCGCCGCAGCCGAAGAGATGGGTTTCGACATCTACGACATGCGGGTCAACACCATCCCCGGCTGGACCAAGGTCGGCGTGCCCACCATCGGGCAGTGCAAGGGCACCCTGGAGGCCCTCATGGCGGCGGACATGATCCTGATCTTCCACATCCCGCTGTTTTCGGCATGGCTCCGCAAGGTCATGGACAAGGGCGTGCGGGTGCAGATGGTCATCGACTCGCCCGACGATCTGCTCAACCTGCAGTCGCCCCCCGGCCTGAAGGATGCGCTGATGTACGCGCACCACCTCTACGAGAACACGCGCAGGGTCCACGTGACCAGCAAGGCCGGCACCGACCTCACCTTCACCCGGGGCGAGTACCCCGTCATGACCCAATACGGCTTCGCCGACGAACCCGGTCACTTCGACCACTGGGGCGTCGGGCTGCTGCACACCTTCCCCGACGAGGGCAGCGCCAATGGCACGGTCGTCATCATGCCCGGGGACATCGTCATACTGCCCTACTGCCGCTACGTGCAGGACAGGATCCACCTGCAGATCGAGAACGGCCATGTCACCCGCATCGAGGGCGGCCTGGACGCCATGCTGATGCGCGACTGGCTGGAGGAAGGCAAGACCAGCCCCGAAGACCGTGACCCGTACGCCGTCTCCCACCTCGGCTGGGGCATGAACCCGCAATGCCGCTGGGACAATCTTGCACTCAACGGAGACATCCCGGAACACAACCGTGCCGCCGCGCGCAGTTTCCCGGGCAACTTCCTGTTTTCGACCGGCCCGAACAGCCAGGGTGGCGGCAAACGCACCACCCGGGGCCACTATGACGTCCCGATGCGCAACTGCACGATCCGGCTGGACGACAAGACCGTCGTCGAGGACGGTCGGCTGGTCGACCCCCGCATGATCGTGCAGCGAGAGGCGCGCTGAGTCTCCCCCGCCGTCGGCCCCCCCGATCCGTCCGCACCCACCTGCATCACCATGTTGATCGAAGGCCAGTTCTCCGTGCCGGCGGATCCCGAGCAGCTCTTGCAACATCTCTTCGACGTGCGCCTGATGGCCTCCTGTCTGCCGGGCTGCGAAAAGATCGAGCCCATCACCGATGCCAAGTACCGCGCAGTGCTTGCGATGGCCATGGCTGGCATCAAGGCTCGGTTCGACCTGGAGGTCGAAATCACACGCCGGGATGCAAGCAATGTCTGGGCCACCACCCGGGGCGAAGAAGGCGGGCGCGCCAGCACCTTGCAGGCAGAAAGCCGGATCACGCTGCAACGGACCGACGACGGAACCCTGGTGTCCTACGAGTCCGACGTCGCCATCACCGGGCGCCTGGGGCGCTTCGCCCTCGGGATGATGAAAAAGAAGGCACAGAGCCTGGGCGACGAGTTCGCCGCGAACCTGCAGAAGAAGCTCGGGGAACTCAGCGCCCCTTGCGCACAGCCGCTGGCGGCCGATGCCGTACCGGCTGCCAGCGACGCGCTCACGCCCCCCCCAGCCCAGGCTGAGCCAACCGCCCCGATGCCCGAAGCCGTGTCTGGAAGTACGATGCGACCTGCCTGGTGGCAGCGCCTGTGGTTCTGGCTGACCGGCCGCAGCGCCCCCGCCAAGCCCGCCAGCCACTGAGGAGCCCCATGCTGCAAGGTTTTTACCGCCCCCGCACCGTTGCCGAAGCAGCCACCTTGCTGGCCGGCGACCCAGACGCCAAACCCATCGCCGGCGGTGCCACCCTTGTGGCCATGCTCAACGCGCGGGTCATCGAGCCAGCCGCACTGGTCAGCCTGGCAGCTATCGACGAAATCAAGGGGATCTCCGTGATGGCGGATGGCCGGCTGCGCATCGGAGCATTCACGCGCCACAGCGAGACCGCAGAATGCACGCTGCCCATGGGCGCTTCGGCCGTGGTCCGCCATGCAGCCTCGGAGATCGCCAACGCCACCGTGCGCAACATGGGCACCATTGGCGGGTCGATCGCTTTCGCCGACCCCGCGCTCGACTATCCCCCCGCGCTGGTGGCCGCCGGGGCCGAGATCGAGATCGCATCGACCCAGGGCACGCGCCATGTCGCTGCCGCTGAATTTTTCCTCGACTGGTATGTGACCGCCCTGGAGCCCGGTGAGCTTGTCACGGCCGTCCTGTTGCCCGCGCCCCCTGATGCATCGGGTCGGGGCGTCTACATCAAGCATGCGCGGGTCGCCGGCGACTATGCCACCGCGTCCGTTGCGGCCTGCCTGCATGCCGACGGCACCCTGCGCGTGGCGGTCGGTGCCTGCGGACCGGTACCCATCACCGACGACACTGCGAACGCCCTGCTGTCGGGCGACCGCAGCGACGCGACCATCCGGCGCGCCGGAGAACTTCTCGTTCAACATGCCGATCCGCTCGACGATGTGCGCGGCAGCGCCGATTTCCGGCGCCAGCTCATACCGCGGCTTCTGTTGCGGGCGGTGCGGTCTGTGGAAGTTCCAGCGGGAGGGCGCTCATGAGTCTGTCGAAACATGCACTGACGCTGTCGGTGAACGGTTCACCCACCGAGGTCCGAGCCGGCCTGCACGACACCTTGCTGACAGTACTGCGTGATCAGCTGCAGTGCACCGCAGCCAAGCGTGGCTGCAACCAGGGAGTGTGCGGTGCCTGCACGATCCTGGTGGACGACCGGCCCGCACGCGCCTGCCTGAGCCTGGCCGTCAACAGCGAGGGGGCGGACATCCGCACCCTCGAAGGCCTCAACGACCAGCCCGACATGCGCCTGCTCCAGCAGGCGTTTGCAAAGGCTGGAGCCTTCCAGTGCGGCTTCTGCACGCCCGGCATGCTGGTGAGCGCGCAGGCCTTGCTGCGAGGCAAGCCCGCGCCCGATGCGCAGGACGTCCGAAAGGCGCTGTCGGGCAACCTGTGCCGGTGCACGGGCTACACCAGGATCGTATCGGCGGTGCTGGATGCAGCCGCCATGATTCGCAAGGAGCCCGTCGCACCATGATCTCCGCACAGAATCCACCAGCCAGCCCCGACACGGGGGCCGAGCGCATGCCCCCGGGTGCAGTGGGCGCATCGGTCCCCCAACTCGATGGCGATGAAAAACTGACCGGGCAGGCCCAGTTCATCGCAGACCTGTACCGCCCCGGCATGCTGCATGGCGCTATCCTGCAAAGCCCGCATGCCCACGCGCGGATCCGGGGCTACAACCTGCGTGCGGCGCTGGCCTTGCCCGGGGTGCGCGGAATCGTCACCGGGGATGATCTCGACGCCCGCCACCGCATGGGCGCATTCATCAAGGACGAGCCGGCTCTGGCCAAGGGCAAGGTGCGCTACAGCGGCGAGATCGTGGCGGCAGTGGCCGCGGACAGCGAGTCCATCGCGCGCCAGGCGGCCCGGCTGATCGAGGTCGACTACGACGTCCTGCCGGCGGCGCTGGATCCGGCAAAGGCTCTGGAGCCCGGTGCGCCGCTGGTGCACGACGATGCCGCGTCCTACGTCAGCGTGTTCGACTCCGGGACGCAAGGCAATGTCTGCTCCCGCACGTCCCTCGTGGAGGGTGACGCGGCGTCCGCCTGGGCCCAGTGCGACGTCATCGTGCAGGACACCTACCAGACGCAGGCCCAGGCCCACCTGTCGATCGAGCCCTGCGGCGCGCTGGCAGAGATCGATGCGTCCGGCCGTGTGACGCTGTGGTCTGCCAACCAGTCCGTCTTCAGGGTACAGGCCAATGTCTGCGAATCGCTGGGTCTGTCGATGACCAGGCTGCGTTGCCTGACGCCGCGCATCGGCGCCGGGTTCGGCAACAAGATGGAGGCCCATGTCCAGCCTGCCGTGGTGCTGCTGGCGCTGAAGACCCGCAAGCCCGTGAAACTGATCCTCAGCCGCGAGGAAGACTTCGAAACCGTGCGCGCGCGCCACCCCGTCACGATCCGCATGAAAACCGGCGCACGCCGCGACGGCACCCTGGTGGCACGCGAGACCGAGCTTCTCCTGGATGGCGGTGCCTACGGCGACGACAGCCCCGGCGTGCTGGGGTATGCCCTGCTGATGAACTGCGGCCCGTACAACATCCCGCATGTATCGGCCCACGGGCGGGTGGCCTACACCCACAAGATGCGCTTTGGCGCCTTTCGCGGTTTCGGTGTGCCGCAGGTGACGTTCGCGTCCGAGCAGCAGATCGACGCGATCGCGCGGCAACTGGACATCGATCCGATGGCCATGCGGCGCCTCAACATCAAGCGCGATGGCGATCGCTGGTTCGGCGGGCAAGGGATCTTCTCCAACGGCCTCGCCGACTGCCTCGACGTGGTCGAGCGGGAATCCGGCTGGAAGGCAGCCCGGGCCGCCAGGCTGCAACCGGCCGGCGACCCGGCGCCCGAGTTCCGCCGGGGCATGGGGCTGGCTGTCTCGGCCCATATCAGCGGCCTGCTGGCCACCGGCGCCATCGTTCGCATGCTGGAGGACGGCACCGTCCTGCTCAGCACCGGTGCGGTCGACATCGGGCAGGGCAGCAACACCGCCCTCACCCAGATCTGCGCCCAGGCGCTGCAGGTGCCGGTGGACCGGGTGGCCATTGCAAGCCCCGACACCGATGGCTCGCCCTACAACTGGGGCACCACCGCCAGCCGCATCACCTACATGACCGGGCGCTCGGTGGTTGCCGCCGCCGCCGAGGTGGAAAAGCAGCTCAGGAAACATGCTGGCGCCATGCTGGAATGCGCCGAGGATGATCTCGAACTGCGTGCCGGCGGCAACATCGGCATCAAGGGGGTTCCGGGGGGCGGGGTGAGCTTCGCCCAGATCTCGGGCTACGCCCATTGGGCCGCCGGCGGCCCGATCATCGGCTCGAACAGCTGGGTCTTCGACCAGAAGACCGTCGATCCCAAGCGGGCGGTGGCACTGGGTCTGCCCTTCGGCAAGATCGGCATCTTCAGCTTCAGCGCACAGGTGATCGAAGTCGAAGTCGATACCCTCACCGGCAAGGTGCGGGTACCGCGCGCCTGGACGGCGTGTGACATCGGTCGCGCGATCAATCCCACCCTGGCCATCGGCCAGGTCGAGGGGGCGCTGGTGCAGGGCATGGGATTCGCCCTGACCGAAGAAATGGTCTGGGACGGCGCGCGGCTCGCCAACCCGAGCCTGATGGACTACAAGATACCCACCTTCGCGGAAATGCCTGACGAGCAACACACCTTTCTGGTGGAGTCGGATGAGCCCACAGGGCCTTTCGGAGCCAAAAGTGTGGGCGAGATCGGCATCAACACCGTGGCGGCGGCAATCGGCAACGGCATCGTCGACGCGATTGGCACCCGCCTTCACAAGTTGCCCTTCACCTCCGAACGGGTGCTGGCCGCCATGATGCCCCAGGAACAGGCATGAACATCGCAAACTATCCGGCGCAAGACCCGCTGTCGCTGCCAGGAGCCGCCTACCAGCAGCGCATCCTGGCACTCGGCGCCGGCCTGGCCGGCGAGGAACACGCCTATGGTCCGGACCCCTACCAGTCGCTGGCGGTGTTCCGTCCGGCACAACCCACTGGCGAGGTGCTGGTGTTTTTTCATGGCGGGGGCTGGACCAACGGCTACAAGGAGTGGATGTACTTCATGGCCCCGGCCTTCCAGGCGCAGGGCATCACCTTCGTCAGTGCCGGTTACAGGCTGGCACCGATGCACTTCTTCCCTGCCGGCCTGCAGGACTGCGCCGACGCCATCGCCTGGGTGGCCCGGCAGCTCCAGCCCGTCCCGGGCCACCCGGCCAGGCTGTATGTCGGGGGCCACTCTGCGGGTGGCCATTACGCAGCCTTGCTGGCCGTGACGTCTGCTTGGCGGACCCAGCGGCAGCTCGCTGCCCGCGTCGTTGCGGGCTGCCTGCCTGTCAGCGGTGTCTACCGTTTCGGCCCCGACAGCGGCATGGCCATGCGCCCGCGTTTTCTCGGACCGGTACAGGACGGTCTGGCCGAGATCGCTGCATCCCCCCTGCATCAGATCGAACCTGGCGCCTGTCCGCCCTTCCTGCTGACCCATGGCTCCCGGGATTTCCCGCACCTGATCACACAGGCCGGACAGATGGTGTCTGCGCTCAGGGCTGCCCATGTGCCTGTGCAGGTAGAAATTCTCGAAGATTGTGACCACTTCGAGGCAAGCGTCGCCTGCGGTGACGCCACCCGGCCCTGGGTGGCGAACGCGGTGACCTGGATCCGTGGGCCTGGTCGGTAACCTTTTATTTCTTCTATCACTGGAGTCAAGCGATGAAATTTCCGAAAACAAGCCGCCGCAAGGTGGTGGGCGGCATCACGGCGGCCATGCTGGCCTTGGCCAGCGGCACGGTGACGGCCCAAGCCGACAAGCCCCTGCGCATCGGCTTCTCGATGGCGCGCACCGGGATGCTGGCCAACGCCACCCCCTCGCAGCTCAACACCTACGAACTCTGGCGCGAACAGACCAACGCCCGGGGCGGCATGAACGTGGGCGGTACGAAACGCAAGGTCGAGTTCGTGATCTTCGACGACCAGTCCAAGCCCGACCAGGCCGTCCGCATCTACGAGAAGCTCATCACCGACGACAAGGTCGACCTGCTGCTCGCGCCCTGGGGCACGCCGTTCCATCTGGCCATCGCGCCGGTGCTCGAAAAGTTCAAGTTCCCGGTGGTGGGCAACACCGCCGCCTCGGTGGCGCTGCGCACCGTCAAGCCCGGCTACATCTGGTTCCCGACCTCGGCCATCCCCGACCGCATCGGCGTAGAACTGACCGCCATGCTGAAGTCACAGAACGTCAAGTCGGTGGCCGTGTTGTCCAACGTGTTGCCCTTCACCAAGGAGATCAAGAACTTCCTGGAGCCCGAGCTCAAGAAGGCCGGAATCACCGTCAAGGTCACGGCGGAGTACCCGCCGGACATCAGCGACATGACGTCGACCCTCACGCAGGTCAAGCAGGCCAACGTGGACGCTGTGCTGGCGCTGGCCTACCCGGGAGATTCGGTGCTGTACGCCAAGCAGGCCAAGGAACTGGGGCTGAACAACCCGCTGCATTTCGTCGCCATCGGCCCGACCGACGCGTTTTTTGCCAAGGCCGTCGGGGCCACCTCGGCCGAAGGGGTGGTCTCGATCGCCCACTGGTCGCCACGCGCCGAATGGAAGGGCTCCCAGGCCTTCTATGACGCCTATGTCAAGAAGTTCGGCGAAGACCCGGACTACCTCAACTCCGCACTGGCCTGGATGTCGCTGGAGATCCTGGAGACGACCGTCGCCAAGACCGGCCTGGACAAGGAAAAGATGCGCGCCATGATCAGCAGCACCACCTTCGACACGATCAACGGCAAGGTCAAGTTCGACGGCGTCCAGAACTCCATCACCCCGACCGCCTTCGTTCAGACGCAAAAGGGCAAGCTGCAGATCGTCTGGCCGGCCTCGCTGGCCAGTTCCAAGTTCGAGGCCAAGAAGGGCTGGTAGTCGCGCAATGACGGTGCTCGAAACCCTGCTTTCGGGGCAGCTGCTGTTTGCAGCGCTCGTCACCGGTTCGCTCTACGCGCTGATCGCGCTGGGGCTGAACCTGGTGTACGGCACCATGCGCATGCTCAATGTCGCCCATGGCGACCTGGTGATGCTCGGCGCGTACGGCGCGTTTGCGGCATTCACGCTGCTGGGCATCTCCCCCCTGCTGGCTGCGCCGGCCATCGCTGCGGTGGGCGGGCTGCTCGGGTATGGCCTGTACCGCGGCATCTTCCGCAAGATCCTGGCCGGAGGTTCCTCCACCACTGCGGTACGGCTGGAAAGCAATTCCCTGCTGCTTTTCTTCGGCCTGTCCATCATTCTGCAGAACGCCACCGCGCTGGCCTTCACGCCCAACAACCGGGCCTACAACTACCTCGACACCGTCTACCGGGTCGGCGATGTCGCCATGACGGGCAACCGCCTCGCCACCCTGCTGATTGCCGGCACCCTGTGCATCGGCATGGCGCTTTTCCTGGCGCGCAGCGTGCTGGGCCTGGCCATGCGCGCAGTGATCGAAAGGCGCGAGGCCGCACACATCGTGGGCGTCAATGTCGACCGTGTGCAATGGCTCAGCTTCGTGCTGGGCTTCGGGTCGGCCGCGCTGGCCGGCGTGCTGGTCTCGATGCTGGGGCAGTTCTCGCCGTTCTCAGGGTTTCCGTTCACCATTGCCGGCTTCATCGTCATCATCCTGGGCGGGCTGGGCAATGTCATGGCCGGCCTGCTGGCGGCCGTGTTGCTGGGCCTGATCGAAACCTACGGCGTGGCGCTGACGTCCGCGAACATGCGCTCCGTCCTGCTGTATGGCGCCTTCGTGGCGGCGCTGCTGCTGTTCCCCAACGGTCTGTTCGCCCGCCGGGCGGCTGCGCGATGAGCCCCATGCACGCATGAAGGACCTGTGCCCCAACCATGGGTGGACACTCCTGTGGATCACCTGCCTGACCTGCCTCGGGGCCTTGCCCTTCCTGGCCAACGACTATCTGGTCGGCGTCGGCCTGACGCTGCTGATGTGGCTCGCGCTCACGCAAAGCTGGTGCGTGCTGTCGAAGATGGCCGGTTATGTGTCACTGGGCCATGTCGTCTTCTTCGGGCTCGGTGCCTACCTGGTGGTCGTGACATGGCAGCAGATACCGCTGGTCCTGGCGGTTCTGGGTGCCGGCGTGTTGTCGGCCTTGGTGGCGGCCCTGGTCGGCCTGCCCGTGCTGCGCGTGCGCGGCCCCTATTTCGTGATCCTGACCTTCGGCCTGGCGGAGCTGGTCAAGTACACACTCACCTGGATCGAATCCGCATCGGGCATGGCGAGCCGGATCCTGTTCGGCGCCCCCGACCTGCGTGTCATCTATTTCTCGATGTTCGCGCTGGCGCTGGCCGCCGTTGCGCTGCTCACCTGGGTCGGCAACTCGCGGTTCGGGCACGGCCTGCGGTCACTGCGCGAGAACGAGGAGGCCGCCGAAACGCTGGGGGTGCCGGTCGTCCGCTACAAGCTGATGGCCTTCGTGCTCGGCGCCGCCATTCCCGGCATGGTGGGCGCCATCATGGCGCTGCGATCCACCTACTTCGTGGTCGGCCAGGTGTTTGACCCGATGATCTCGGTCACCGTGATCGCAATGGCCATCCTGGGCGGTGGCGACAATGCCCGGGGCCCGCTGCTGGGGGTGATCTTCCTGACGCTGCTGTCGGAATTGCTGTGGGCCAATGCGCCCCTGCTGTACATGGTGATCCTGGGTGCCATCCTGATCGTGTTCGTGCTGCTGGTTCCCAACGGCCTGATCGGCCTGCTGGAAGGACGCCGGGCCGCAGCATCGGCGTCTGCGGGCAAACCGCCATGACGAAGCCGCAACTGTCGGTCCGGGGTCTGGGCAAGTCTTTCGGGGGCCTGGTGGCCCTGCACGACGTGTCGTTCGAGGTCGCAGCGGGACAGATCGTCGGTGTCATGGGAGCCAACGGTGCCGGCAAGACCACGCTGTTCAGCCTGATCGCCGGCAATACCCGGCCCACCGCAGGCGAAGTCCATTTCGAGGGCCGGCCGATCACCGGCCTGCGTGCCGACCAGATCTGCCGCCTGGGCATTGCCCGCACATTCCAGATCGTCAAGCCGTTTCCGATGCTGACCGTGCTGGAGAACCTGCGCACGGCTGCGATGTTCGGCAAGGCCCGGATCCACGACCCGCACGAGGCCGATGCAGTCTCGCGCAGCGTGCTCCAGGAGGTGGGCCTGGCCCCCATGGAACACCAGCTTGCGGCGACCCTCACCCTGTCCGGCCAGAAGCGCCTGGAGATCGCACGCGCGGTGGCGACGGGCGCAGGGCTCATCATGCTGGACGAGGTCATGGCGGGCCTGACCCCCACTGAAGTGGCGCAGATGCTGCAGACCTTGCGCCGCCTGCAGTCGACCCGCGGCTTCACGCTGCTGGTGATCGAGCATGTGATGCGTGCCCTCATGGAACTGTGCGGGCACATCGTGGTGCTGCACCACGGCGAACTGATTGCGCAGGGTACACCGACCGAGATCGCCGACAACCCGCAGGTGCTGTCGGTCTACTTCGGAGACCAGAAGTGAGCGCCATCCTGGACATCGAGGGCCTCGTCAGCGGCTACGGTGCCACCGAGGTGCTGCATGGCGTAAGCCTGCAGGTGGCGCAGGGGGGCGTCACCGCACTGCTCGGGGCCAACGGTGCGGGCAAGACGACGCTGATGAAGACGCTGGCCGGACTGTTGCCGGCGCAGGGTGGCCGCATACGGCTGCTGGGCGAGGACATCACGCGACACGCCTGCGATGTGCGGGTGGGTGCGGGCATGGTGCTGGTACCCGAGGGCCGCATGGTGTTTCCCAGCCTGAGCGTGCGCGAGAACCTGCGCCTCGGCGCCATCAACCCGCGTGCCCGCGCCGGCTGGCAGAAGCGCCTCGACCATGTATTCCATGTGTTCCCGCGGCTGCTCGAACGCGAGTCCCAGATGGCCGTGACGCTGTCAGGCGGCGAGCAGCAGATGCTGGCGATCGGCCGCGGACTGATGGCGCAACCCACGCTGATGCTGCTCGACGAACCGACACTCGGCCTGTCGCCCCTCATGTCGCACCAGATCTTCGCGCTGGTCGGCCGCCTGGTCGAAGGCGGCCTGACGCTGCTGCTGGCCGAGCAGGACGTGCGCAAGGCGCTGGACACCGCCGACCAGGCCTATGTCCTGGAGAACGGCCGGGTCACCATCGAAGGCGACGCCAGCGCCATCGCTGCGGACCCGCGTGTCAAGAGAGCCTACCTCGGACTCTGACAGGCCCCCCCCACCATGGAAACCCTCTACCGCATCCCCGGAACACCCCGCCTGGCCGCCAGCCTGGCCGGGCGGGGCCCGCTGTTGCTGTTCATGCACGGCATCGGCGGCAACCGCAGCAACTGGCGCGCCCAGCTGCCTCACTTCGCAGAGCATTTCTCGTGTATCGCCTGGGACGCCCGCGGCTACGGCGACAGCGACGACTATCCAGGTCCCCTGGCCTTCGACCAATTTGTCCTGGACCTGCTGGGGGTGCTGGACCATTTCGGCGCGGAACGCGCGCACCTGGTCGGTCTGTCGATGGGAGGCCGGATCGCGATGCGCGCCGCGCTGCTGCACCCCGCGCGCATCGCCACCCTCACGCTGGTCGATACCCATGAAGGTTTCGAAGCCTTTTCGCCCGCGCAACGCCAGGCGTTCGTCGACAGCCGGCGGGCGCCCTTGCTGGCCGGCAAGGAGCCCCGCGACATTGCCGACGCCGTGGCCCGCAGCCTGGTGGGCCCGAATGCCCGCCCCGAGCACCTGCAGCAACTGGTGGACAGCATCGCGGCCCTGCACAAGGACTCCTACATCAAGTCTTTGCAAGCCACGGTGGAGCAGGTCGTGCTGGGGGACATCTCGTCGATCAGCGCACCAGCGCACTTCATCGTGGGCGCGGACGACAGCCTCACGCCGGTCGCCATGCACCACGAAATGGCCGCGAAGATGGGCGGCGCTCCGGTGAGTGTCCTGCCCCGGGCGGGGCACCTCAGCAACATCGAGAACCCGGATGCATTCAACGCTGCGGCGATGGCGTGGTTGCGCCCAAGGGCGGCTCTGGCCCACAGGCCTGCGCACTGGCCCGCCTGAAGCCAGCCAGGCCTGCTGCCCTGCGGGCCATGCACTGCCGACCATGACCCACCGGCCAGGCCCCTGCAATTGTCCCATTGACAGAACAATTGGGGTCATGCATCATCTTTTCAAAGGATATCCCCCATGGAAAACTCCAGCCTCACCAGCCGGCAGCTCTATGCTGCCGTCAAAGCCAACCCCACCCGCAAGCGCTTCGGTTTCGGCAGGAAGCCGGCCCTGATCAACATCGACCTGCAAAAGGCCTACACCTGTGTCGGCGAGTTCGCCACCGCCTACGAGACCGACCCCCGACAGCTGGAGCATGTCAACACGCTGGCGGCCGAGTTCCGGGCCCGTGGTTTCCCGGTGGTCTGGACCTACGTGGCCTACATGGCATCGGGCGAGGACGCCGGTGTCTGGGGCACCCGCACCAACACCCCGGACTCGCTGCAGAACATCAAGGTTGGCAGCCGCCGGGCCGAGTTCGACGACCGCCTGGTCATCGACCGGCAGCGCGACATCATCATCAACAAGCGCATGGCATCGGCCTTCTTCGAGACCAACCTGGGGTCGATCTTCACCTTCCACGGTGTCGACACCGTCGTGGTCACCGGCGGCTCCACGTCGGGCTGCGTGCGGGCCACTGCGGTCGACAGCCTGCAGCGCAGCTTCCGCACCATCGTGCCCGAGGAATGCGTGGCCGACAAGCACGAGGGGCCGCATTTTGCGAACCTCTACGACATGGCCCTGAAATACGCAGACGTCCTGTCCATCGAGGAAACCATGGCGCAACTGCGCCAGGTGGCGCCAGCCGCAGGAGCCGGCCAGTGACCCGACGCGACCCGGGGCTGTACGACTACCTGCCCTACGCCGACCGCCCACCCATCCGCTGGCCGGGGGATGCCCGGGTCGCCTTCTGGGTTGCGCCCAATGTCGAGTTCTACGAACTCGCGCCGCCGAAGAACCCGGCCCGTGCAGCATGGGCCCGGCCCTCGCCCGATGTCCTGAACTACGCGTACCGCGACTACGGCAACCGCGTCGGTTTCTGGCGGATGCTCGAGGCCATGAAGCGCTGCGGCATGCGCGGCAGTGTCTCGCTGAACGTGGCCATGTGCGAGCACCACCCCGAGATCATCCAGGCCTGTGCCGCGCAGGACTGGGAGTTCTATTCGCACGGCACCTACAACACCCGCTACCTGATGGGCATGAGCGAGGAACAGGAGCGTGCCGTCATCCAGGACTCGATCGACACCATCCGCAAGCACACCGGCCAGCGGCTCGATGGCTGGCTCGCGCCCGCCCTGACCTACACCGACAACACCCTCGACCTCGTGGCCGAGATGGGCCTGACCTACATCTGCGACCTGTTCCACGACGACCAGCCCGGCCCGGTGAAAGTGCGCAAGGGCCGCCTGACCAGCGTGCCCTACTCGCTGGAGATGAACGACGTCATCGTCTACAACATCAACCTGGTGCAGCCGCGCCGGTATGCCGACATCCTCAAGCGCCAGTTCGACAGGCTTTACGCCGAGGGCGAAAAGTCGGGCACCGTGATGTGCATCCCGCTGCACCCTTACCTGGTCGGGCAGCCCTACCGCATGGCGGCCTTCGAAGAAGCGCTGTCCTACATCACCAGCCACGACAAGGTCTGGCTGGCCACGGGCCGCGAGATCGCGAAACATTTCAACGACCACTACTACGACGCCTTCGCCGACGCGGCGCAGCCGGTGGGAGAGGCACCATGACCGTCGGCAGCGAACACCTCGAATACGGCCAGCGCCGCTATGGCATGGACCATGACCTGTACGACTGGTCGATCCTGCCGCGCCGCGCCCCTGTCTCCTGGCCAGGTGGCGCGCGCGTCGCCCTGTGGGTGGTACCGGCGCTGGAGTGGTTTCCGCTGAACATGAAAGGCGTGCCGTTCAAGCCCCCCGGCGCGATGCAGACCGCCTACCCGGACCTGCGCCACTACAGCCTGCGCGACTACGGCAACCGCGTCGGCATCTTCCGCATCATGCAGGCCCTGGAGCGGCACCAGATACGCGCGTCGGTCGCGGTCAATGCAGCGGTGGCGGTGCGGTACCCGTCACTCATCCGGGAATGCACAGGGCGCGGCTGGGAGATCATTGCCAATGGCCTGGACATGGACCACCTGCACCATGCCGGCCTGCCGGTCGACGAGGAAAAGGCGCTGATCACCAACACCCTGTCCATCCTGCGACAGGCCAGCGGCCAACCCGTACGCGGCTGGTTGTCCCCCGCAAAATCCGAATCGATGGCCACGCCCGGCCTGCTGGCCGAAGCAGGGCTGGACTATGTCTGCGACTGGGTCAACGACGACATGCCTTTTGCCATGCGCACGCCACAGGGAGCGATCCATGCAATGCCGCACCCGATCGACATGGACGACCACACCATCCTGGTCCAGAACCACCACACCGAGAACGACTTCCGCGACCAGCTCTGCGACCAGTTCGACCTGTTGTACCGGGAGTCTGCCACGCAGGGCGGGCGCATCATGGCGATCTCGCTGCACCCGTGGGTGATCGGCCAGCCCTACCGCATCGGCGCGCTCGAGGAAGCCCTGGCACACATGATGCGGCACAAGGGCGTCTGGGCCGCCACCGGCAGCGAGATCCTCGATGCCTGGATTTCCTCTTCATCGCGCACCCCCGCAGCACCGGCCTGAAACCGGCCGCGTCGCGGGTGGCAGCCGTCGCTCAGGTGGCAGCGCCGTGTGCCGGCATCACCAGTGCCAGATCGTTCCAGACGTCCTGGCGCTGGATCAGCCCGTCGCGGATCTCGAACCGGTCGACAAAACGCACGCCGTCGAATGCCGAGCCATCCAGCCAGACGCCGTACAGGGTGCCGGTGCAGTACACCACGGCACCCTCGCCGCTCCAGACTTCATCGAAAGTCACGAACACCTTGCCGACGCTGCGGTACCGCTGGCGGCTCCACTGCAGCAGTTCCTCCAGGCGGTACATCGGCCCGCTGCCCGGAAAGTGCATGCTGAAACCGGGCGCGAGAAACGCCTGGGCCGCGTCAAGCTCACGCGCCTGCATGCGCGCCAGAAAGTCCTTCACGATCGCGCTGGCGTCGGGGCGCTCCGCCCCGCCCACACTGAAAACCTGCCCGTCGCGCTGGTAGGTGTTGGCATGCTGCACGAACACGGTGGTACCGGCCGACGACGCGGCAATGACCGAACGGGCTGCCACGGCCACACGGCCCACCAGGCGCTCCTCGGCTTGCCGGCTGTACCCGGGCAACAGGGTCACTGAGATCACAGGCATCGCTGGTTCCTTCATTCAAAGCAGTTGACAGATCCTCACCCGAACAGCGCCATGCAGAATGCATCCTCCACCCCGACAGCGACTGCGCCACCCCTTGAGCGTATCGCATACTCCGCCGCACCGGAACGCCTGCCGCTGCGCTGGCCCGGTGGCGCGCGCGTGGCGCTCTGGGTGGCTCCCAACATCGAGCACTACGAGTACCTCCCCCAGAAGGTCCGGGTGCGCAACCCCTGGCCGCGCATGCCGCACCCCGACATCCTGGGTTACGGGCTGCGGGATTACGGCAACCGGGTCGGGGTCTGGCGCTTCATGGAGGTGTTCGACCGCTTCAAGCTGCGCTGCACGGTCTCGCTGTCGAGCGCAGTCCTGCAGATGTACCCGGAGATCGCAGACGCCATGCTGAAGCGCTCCTGGGAGCTGATGTCGCACGGCCTGTACAACACCCGTTACCACTGGAGCCTGTCCGAAGACGAAGAGCGCGCGTCGATCGAGGAGTGCCAGGAGATTCACCGGCGCATCGCCGGCAATCCTTTCCAGGGCTGGTTCTCGCCTGCCGCCTCCAACACCCTGCACACCCCGGACCTGGTGGCCGAGGCCGGCATCCGCTACCTCTGCGACCTCTACCACGACGACCAGCCGACACCCGTGAACGTGCGCCAGGGCAGCCTGTTCTCGCTGCCCTACAGCATGGAGATCAACGACAGCATCTGCTGGCGCCGCGGCATGGAGGGCGCAGCCTTCGCGCAGAAGATCCGCGACGAGTTCGACACGCTCTACGCCGAAGGCGCCAGCCACGGCAAGGTGATGAACATCGCGGTGCATCCTTTCATCATGGGCCAGCCCCACCGCATCGAGCACCTTGAACGCGCGCTGGAGTACGTCCTCTCGCACAGCGGCGTGTGGTGTGCAACCGGCTCGGAGATCATCGACTGGTATGCCCGACAGCCACTGGCGGCGCAGATGGCCGACCTGTCCAATGCGAGGCCTGGGTGATGCCTTGCCTGAGCACGATGGATTTGGTGTTGCATCTTCCCGGGCCTGTGGTTGGCTTATCGTCGCGTCGCCCCAGGCCTGTGTGTTTGCTTTCGCGTCGCCCCAGGCCTGTGTGTTTGCTTTCGCGTCGCCCCAGGCCTGTGTGTTTGCTTTCGCGTCGCCCCAGGCCTGTGGGGGCCGGGTGCGGCGCTTCGGTGGGGCGGTCGTGCGCTGAACGCGCCGACTGCGCTGCGGTGCTCGGTCTTGCGGCCCATTGCGCAACTCACTGCGCGCGCTTTGCGCGCTCCGTTCAGACAAGCGCAATGAAAGTGTTGACGAACGCGCTTCGCGCTGGCCGCAAGCCCTGTGCTCCTCGCCGCCCCACAGGCGCGCCGCACCCGGCCCCCACAGGCCTG
>Ga0247831_1001476_pt1 | contig 43761 bp, 36 predicted proteins | sample LaCruzMarch2015__9_FD_192406 | JGI IMG/M metagenome (GOLD analysis project Ga0247831, IMG submission 192406) | Freshwater microbial communities from meromictic Lake La Cruz, Castile-La Mancha, Spain - LaCruzMarch2015_1m | ecosystem: Environmental > Aquatic > Freshwater > Lake | place: Spain...
CGTTTTGCGTCACGCGCGCAATAAGTAATTCCTATTTAATTCTAATAATTATTGGTTGGGCCCGAAATTTATTAGATTTAGACCACTTGATATCTCTGCCAATATTCGACTTGCAAGAAAATGCCAGTATACAAAACTCATTTTCTCTATCCCGTCTATCATGTTCGTTAAGTAGTCGAAGCGAAATTCCCGAGTTTTAAAAACCGATCTACATCTTGACCCCAAACGTACTGTAGGTTGGATGATACATACAAATAATACATACAACGATACGATACTCTGAGATGAGCAACGTCGGAGTGAATGAAGAATTGGGAGGATCGTCATCATCATTATCTGCCGTCAAAGCGTCTCGATTGTTGTCTGATGTCGGGGCTGGCGTTGCAAAGTCCAAAGACGACGACGAGGAGGGAAATGAGCAGCCGCCGCTGCAGCAACAACACGAGGGTCCACTTCGTACCCTAATTGTCTACTCTGGTCCAACGTCGATGGATAGACATCAAGATAAGAATGGAATGTATATTGACAATATGAATTACTTTATTGAGCATGGAGTGTCCTGCTTTGACGATTCGCCGCTCCCGCCGCCGCCTCCTCCGCTTCCGGGCGATGGTAGCGTGAATGAAAATCCCGTACCCGTGGCAGAATCCGTCATTGTCAACTATGCCTTCGTATTGACACAGGAGGTGGCCGACTATTATAATTCGCCGCACGGACCGCTAACGAAGAAGATACAAGAATGTCAGGCGGCCGAGAAGGGGGATCGTACGACAGCTAATACGGGAGGGAAGAAGAACAATGACAGTCCACTAATACGCGTAGTTACGCGATTAGATCGATGTTATGATATGGAATCGATACGCATGGTAGTCACCAGTATGAATGTTCAAGCATTATATGATAATTTATTATTCATCAATTGTGGTCTCGTGGGACCAAAGATTGGACCTGGCTCACCAAAGCTAATCCCAAAATCAACCAACAACAATGCAAAGACGAAGAAGAAGAACAAACCTCAACAGCAACAGCAACCAATTATGGTCCCATATGCGCATTGGAGTCAATTATATACATCACGACTAAGTGATTCTGTACGATTAGTCGGGCATTCGATTAATACGCATTTTCATACCTTCTTTCCACACGTCCAATCATTCCTTTATGCTATACGTACGGACACTGTGCCTATACTATTATCCTCGGGTGCTATATATGATTGTGGACTATCCCAAATAGAATTGGCCGCAGATCCTGAAAAACGATTTGAATTAATACAAAAATATGAAGTCGGTATGAGTACACAATTATTAAAACGTGGATATAAAATTGCCACCGCATTTGTAAATAGGTATGGATTTGGTAAGTCCTTGGTCTATGATAAGGATAGCACATGGGGGACAGAGTTAGATGATACTATTAGTGACTTGTGGTATGAAGATGGGATACGTAACTTGACGGCAACGCTATCGAGTCCTGTGCCTAAATTTTGGCATGCATATGATAGTGAGGATGACGATGAAGATGGGAGGAAAACTACTGCCACCACTAATACTGCCATACGTGGCTCCTCCTCCGCAACTAATGAGGATACATTTGACTATCACCAGTACGACATGTTACCATGGGAGTATTTCATTTTCTTCAAGGTATCACGATTAGTACCAGAGGATGTCCAGCATATAATGAAGTATGATATTGATGAATTAGCCAAAAGTAATGTGCATGTAATTTCGAATGATCCACGTAAATCGCCTAGTATATATTGGTTAAAAAAGACGGGTGTATACGTTGAACCAACATTTACTCTACGTACATTATCAATTGTTGGGTGTCTTGTGGCTATCATTGGTATGGTAGTACTGGCCAAGAAACAGAAACGTCGTATTAGTATCCCATGTCGTGGAACATTATCACCACAACGCAAAATGAGACAAATGCTTCGTCGAAGATCTGCACATGATCATGAGAAATGAATAGGCTTGAGTTTGCGAACCCCACAACATTATTGTCCAATATCATTCTGAACATTATGAAATAAATGTAATGCATGCTCGTACAATGCAACATCATATCTATTTCGTTCTAATAATATTTTCCAAATACGACCGCCTTCATCATATAATTGATGTTTATGAGCATTGTCAGGGTGTTGCATTACACGTGTGACACATGGTCCACGATTCTTCATTGGTACAGGTCCATGATAGTCATTATTCGCCCAATCAAAGTAATTCATAAAACGTTTAAAGGAGGGTAAGAATTCCTCCATTATGCCGATTAGACATTTACTTTCTAATATTTGTTTTGCCACAGTAAGATGATGATCTGTTAATATGTCTGACATTTCATTGCTTAAGAAACGGACCATCCAATTCTCCTCGGAGTAGTCAGATGATGCATATTCCTCAATTGTCATATTCTTATATATTTCATTAAAGGTGTGTTCCCAAGTGGCATTCTTCAGGTAGTAGAATAATGAAATGGCACGCCGTATTGGATGACGCAACAGTGTGAAGCATCTACCCTTGTAATGATCACTACTGTTACCACTACTCGTATCGAAAATAGATGCTGTTTCATCAAGCCAGGAGGTAATAACAACATCGGCCATGCCACTTGATGCAAACCCTAGATCGGCAGCGTGTGCTATCCCTGCTAGATTTGACATATCAACATTGACATATCGACTACCATCGTCCATTGTTATAACTTCTAACTTGTCAGTTAGCTGTGACTGTGAGGCACCAACTTCATTTGCACCCACCAGTCCAATACAATGCATTAATAAATCCTGTAGTGTCGTGCCGCCACTTTTAGGTACGTGCCAAAATATTGGAAGCTCGTGTTGACTATCATATGGTATTGACATTTCGGAATATCCAATTAGTTGATCCCATAATGCATCAATTTTAACAACACCCGTAGCTTCATGATAATATTTGCTGCTACTCTGTTGTATATTGCTATCATATTCATTAATTTCATTCTTCTCATTGTACGGGGATTTTTGTTTGTTCTTGTTGTTGTAAAGAAGATTTGCAATCGACTGACTATTATAATATTCATCATCATTTGATGGAATTCTTGCATCCTTGTAGCCATTGTAGGAATAATATGGCTCCTTCTTTTTTTTCTTTCCACTATTTGCAATATTTTCAGATTCATGTATCGATCCATCATCGTCATCACTGCTGAGAAGTAAAACAATGATTACAATAATTCCAATTATAATCCAACCTATCTTCACCATTATTCTCTTGTTAGTTGTTGAATCAGCATGCACAACAATATTACTTTCTGAATAACCACGGTCATTATTGTTGTGACGGAGTATCACAACAAGTTCTTCGTCATCATTTGACACTGAACTTTCCTTGTGCTTCAATTGTTTGTTTTGCTTCGAAGTAAATCTATCATTATTTTTGTACAAGATATTGTCGTCATCATCGAGTCCAATTTCAGCCAACACCTTCCTTCGATACCGTTCATGCGAAGTCAACTCAATTTTATCACTCATCTTATTAATAGCTCAACCCTATCCGTTATTCTCAAATGACGGTTAAATCAGCTATCGTACCAAGAGGGAATCGTACCATAGCCAGCCAAACGTACAGTCCCAAACGTTTGGACTTAAACAGCAACCCCGAAATAAAAAAGAGTAAGAGGTAAATGTACCTAGATACATATCACTGATCTCATCCTCATCACCATCGGCTGATAATGGCCTACAACACTGCGCCGCCACTAACGGCGCCATCATCGTCGCCATCGTATTACCATCCACCTCCTCTAGCAGTGCCGTTTGCGGCGGCCTCGTCCTTGTCGGCACATCCACCTCCTCGTGATGACTACGAGGAAATAAGGGAACAGGTAAATATTATGATTATGGCATACAATAGCGGGACAATTACGGGACACATATGATTAAATGTATATTAGATGACGAGTCCGAGGCGCTTTAGACAACCATTCATTGCTCTAATTCACCATTCATCATGACGACTCCAAGTACGAGGCATTTGTATGATGGTTCCCACCCCAATTTCTGTCTTTTAATCTTGGCATTAATTGCATTTGATACTATCGTTTATTTTCTTGTCTAACTTCACAATCCATCCATTTTCATTCATTCAATCATTTATTCGTACATTCAGGATCGGTACCTCCCCATAGCCAACATATCACGTATAATGAAGATTGTACTACCTGAACCAACCAAAATTTCTAAAGAGTCAAAAGAAACTGTTCAGGAAGCGGTCTCTGAATTTATTTCCTTTATTACCTCTGAGGCAAGTGACAAGTGTATGCAAGAAAAACGTAAAACAATTAATGGGGACGACTTACTCTGGGCAATGAGCACATTAGGATTTGATAGATATGTTGAGCCGCTGAAGGTATATTTGGCGAAGTATCGTGAGGCTGTACGTGGGGACAAACCAGAGGGGGGTAGTGGAAAGGCTGGTGGAGGCCACACTGGGCCTGGGAGACCACCAGCCATAGCAGCATTGGCTGGGGAAGGGGTTGGTGTTCCACCACAACCGCCAAATAAGAAAGTCAAACGGGAGGGTCAAGGCAGGTAGCTGCATCATAGGCAATATACACATCAGTGTACAAGGTAGATGCAATATACTGACTTCTATTTACATATTTAATTTAATTCCAACATTATTTCAGCTCTGAGTGTTTCCAAAGCAAACAATGAGATACATACTATTAGTTATAGCATGTCAGTAGGTTCAAACCTGGTTGAAAATAAAAACTCTGTGGGGGATTGATGGAGAGCTTTAATCCCAAATCCTTACAACAATGCTAATAGAAGCCTATTAATGAAATTGGAGCTGGCAGAAAACTTCTTGATTCCAGCAAATGCAATAGAAGGCTGAAATTTGAGTAGTAAGATGCAAGCCATGCTGATGGTGGCTTTAACTTTACCAAGACATCCTTAAGCTTAAGCCACTAAAAATGCAAACAAATAACCTACTTGGTACCCGAACACATTCATGCGCAGGCATTAGGGATGGCATTTAGGCAGCTAGCACAATGAGACAAACAAAATCATAATTTGCAGTAGCCAGGAATGTGTAGCATTTTTATTTGCAATTGCAGTGGCAACAGTGGTGGTGCAACAGGACAACAAAAGCACGCAAAGAGCATTGACAATATGGGAAACAGCAACAGCGGCAGTATCAGTATCAGTGGCAAAGTCAGAGAAATGATTACATAGCCAAACTTTTACATTAATTTGGAAAAGCACTTTGATGATGGCAGCTATTTGCATCAAATTGACGGCACACCATGCAACAGAAACTCAGTTTAAATGACAACAATGGTAATGGTAATGGTAATGGGGGTGGTAGGGTGTGTTCCCCAAAGCTCCCGCATAAAAAAATCGCATCTGCCGAAGTGCGAAGAATCCAAAGCAAAAACGGCAAATTTCAAATTTGGCAAAGATTGATTTCGGCCCGCTAGCATTGTTTAATTCGCCAACTCGCTTTTGATTTTGGCCAATTTTTCGTGAGAAATCATGAAGTAATGCAACTTTTACGTCACGATCACGCCGATCGATCACCATTGCGTCAACTATTCATGCTGTTCCCACCCTCAGAACAACACCCGGCGCACACAACAATCAACTAACATACTATTAAAGGCAGCAGCATTGAATTTCCCCCGGTCAAGCAGTAGAATGGATGAGGGGCAAGCATGGGGGTTCTGAAGGTGGGGGGAGATGATGATGGCAGTCGCCTCATTATCATGGACTGTATGGCCCAGTATTGCATTACTGGCGCAAGAGGAAGTCGCCCATTGATGGCAATGTTATTGCAGATGTTAGCCGGCTGGTGGGGGGGCGGGGGGAGGAGTGGAAGACATCATGGATGGGGTGGAAGTAGTACCCCCCTACTCAACAATCAACATTGGATAGGGAGAAGTACCAACACAACACAACAATCAACTATTTATTTGGCTGTAATGTCGGATATATGCCATGAAGTAAAACATGACCGGAGATGGGGAGGATGATAGTTGTAGCAATTAAATATTAATAGTAGCAGCAATAGTAGTAGTAGAGCAGTAGAAGTAGCATCAACAGCATTAGGTAGTTGATAGCAGTTGTTACTATTGTTGTTGTTTGTTGATGTAGCAGCAGTAATATAGTATCAGTAGTAGTAAATATTTTGAGGTTGAGTTTGTAGTCCAGGTATGAGTAGGCCATGGCCTCATGTGAGTCCTGGCCTCAGCCATGTCATGGTCATGGTGATCTTATCATATACTTCATCTCCAGCAGCATACTAATCTCTAAATATAAAAATACATTCTTTAAGCATCTTCTTGATAGGCAATATTGCATGTATTAGCATATACCCAGTCCTCTGTTCTGTATGTGGCTACAGCATCAGGCTAAAATCTTGGGCCATGGCTATGGCAATGGTTATGGCTGGGGCTCCTGGGTCCTGGCAGTCCTGGGTATAAAGATAAACCATATGTTGTGCTTGGGACATCCCATCCACTTCATCACATTCCATTCCATGTCCAATTCATATAAGATATTTGACATTGGATGTACTGGGTGGCCAAGTATAGATTGAACCAAATGGCAGTAGGTGATTTACTTGGTTTCTAACTTTAACTTGGATCATGCTGTAGATTATGATATAGTCACCCCACCTACTGCATACTCATAGCAGGTCTATTATATATATACGTATATAAAGAGTTTCAGCACCTGCTACAGTGGCTATGGTAGTGGTCATAAGGATGCAGTTCCAGCCTGATATCTTCTTTATGTCAAACACCAAGCTTGTTGGCCAAGGCTTTTGTGATGATAGTGGAGGTGGAGTAAGGACACACTCATATGACTGCTCACCTCATACAAAGTATGTCAAGCGCTATATATATGTATATAGTGGATCTGGTATGAGTATGAAGTGGATGAGAGGACCCTATCATTACATAACAGTATGTCGGTTCTCATCACCAGTGAGAACCCAACTCAAAATCCCACATCCCACAACATTGTCTAGAGTGATGGTATGGTTTGGTGCTGTGGCATTATGACTGCCAGCCATGGTTGAAGGCCTTTAAACACATTATATAGGTATAGAGTGAATCTAGTATAAGAGTATGAAGTGGATGGGAGATCCCAATCATATCCTACAGCATGTCCCGAGTGAGAAACCAACTCAAAATCAAAATCCCACGACATTGCCCACCCCTTCTAGAGTGATGGTATGGTATGTTGCTGTGGCATTATGACTGCCAGCCATGGTTGAAGGCTTTAAACACATTATATAGGTATGAAGTGAATCTGGTATGAGTATGAAGTGGATGGGAGGTCCCAATCATATCCTACAGCATGTCCCCAGTGAGAAACCAACTCAAAAAATCCCACGACATTGCCCACCCCTTCTAGAGTGATGGTATGGTATGGTGTTGTGACATTATGACTGTCAGCCATGGTTGAAGGCTTTTAAACACTTTCTATAGGTATGAAGGGGATCCGGTAAGAGTATGAAGTGGATCCTAGCCTTAACTTTGTCATGGTGAAGTACTGTAAGTTTGATCACTCAGAAATGATTTTTGGACCATTTGAAAAATTGACCCACATCAGAAGAACAAACAATACTTTAGTCCTCATCCTCACCTTAGCTGGGAATGTTGCAGACATGTTGCTGGTGGCCCAATACGGAAATAGCAGCTGATTTTCCTAAAATGTCTGCCGGAGCCAACATGAATGAGCCCTGACAGGCCCTGATTTGTGTATAACTGCCGACATGGTCAAATCAGTCTAAACATACAGCAGTAAACCACCCAACTCAACGATGATCAACATATCCCCAACAAACATCTTTATCACTATTATGCTACAGCTACACTGATCATGTCTTTGTTAAAGCCGTGATTTCCCCAGAGCCGCCACCCAAGAATATATTGGTCCCTGCTTTCTTTACTTGCTGGATCTGTGCTCATGACGTTTGGACTTAAACCAGCAACCCCAGGAACCAGGTCATGCTGCATTGCAGATATTAACCAAAACCAATATCAATCTTGTAAATTATTTAATTGTTTCCATCACAATTACAATGAGAGACTATCACTGCTCTCAGTGAAGTGATGAAGTGAGCTGATATGGTAATGCCTCTCACACTCAGGCGCAGAGGATAATATCAGTGTGAAGTTGCATCATAATGGAGGCTACTAGCCATAGTAGAAGGTGCGGAAACACATTATATATGTATGAAGTAGATCTGGTATGAGTATGAAGTGGGTAGGGCGCCCCAATCATTACATACTGCTTGATCCAAGTGAGAAACCAAGTGAATCTCCTACTGCCGACTACCGCCACTGTGACTGTGAGACCAAGTATATATCAGGTGGGGGTTGCTTTCTTATGACCACTAGCCATAGTAGAAGGTGCGGAAACGCTTTATATATGTATGAAGTAGACCTGCTATAAGTATGAAGTGGGTAGGGGGCCCCAATCATAACTTACTGAGAAACCAACAGAATCTCCTATTGCTACTACTAGTACTGCTGTCACTGTTTGTGAGATCAAGTATTTATCAGGTTGGAGTTGCATCCTATGACCACTAGCCACAATAGAAGGCTCTAAAATGCATTATATATGTATGACGAAGACCTGTTATGAGTATGAAGTGGGTGGGACGCCTCAAAGATTACCTACAACATGATCCAAATGAGAAACCAAGTGAATCTCCTACGACCTACGACTGCCATCGGGACTGTGAGACCAAGCATACATCAGGTTGGAATTGCATCTTACGGTCAGCTGCAATATAAAATGCTGAAACACATTATATATGTATGAAGAAGATCAAATGTGAGTTTGAAGTGGATCGGGTGCCTCAATCATATCTGAACTCATGCTACAAGCGAAAGACCAAGTGAATCGCCTCCTACTGCCACTGTGACTGAGAGTCCAAGCATATAGATATCAGGTTGTTGAGGCTGCATCCTTACGACCACTAGCCGCAATAGAAAGAGCTGAAATGCATTATATATATATGACGAAGACCTGTTATGAGTATGAAGTGGGTGGGACGCCTCAAACTCAAACATAACCTAGTACAACATCATCAAATGAGAAACCAAAAACCAAGTGAATCTCCTACGACTGCCTACTGACCACTAGTCACAGTAGAAGGTGCGGAAACGCTTTATATATGTATCAATAAGACCTGATGTGAGTATGAAATGGGTGGGATACCGCAATCATAACCTACAGCATACTGCAAGTCAAAAACCAAGTGAATCTCCTACGACTGCCACTGCGACTGTGAGACCAAGCATATATCAAATATCAGGTTGGAGTTGCTTCCTTACGACCAATAGCCACAATAGAAGAAGCGGAAACACATCACATATGTATGAAGAAGACCTGTTATGAGTATGAAGTGGATGGAGTGCCTCAATCATATCTTTACTCATGCTTCAAGTAAAAAACCAAGTGAATCTCCTACGACTGCCTTTGAGACTGAGAGACCAGTTGAGACTGCATCCTTATGATGGCTAGCTGCAATAGAAGGTGCTGAAACACATTATATATGTATGAAGACAATCTGCTATGAGTATGAAATGAGTGGTGTGCCCCAGACATAGATAACATTCAGCACATTCCAGGTGAGAAACCAAGAGAATTGCCTACTATCACAGTCAAGTGTGAGACCCACATAGCTGGGGTTGCGTCCTTAGCCGCAGTAGAAATGGTGATTAGATATATTGTTATATACGTGGACATTAAGCCCTAGTGTTGACTTCAAAAAATCACTTACACCACTAGATATTAATAGATGAGCTGGTAGGTTGAGAAAGAAATGTTTGGAATGTTTAAGATTGTAGAATAGCCACATGCTTCAATAAATTTCTCAACTAGCAAACAGGAAACAAAGTTTGCTCTATTTTAAGTTTGTGTCATCATTCATGCTGTGTAGGAAGCCATCCACAGAGAAGCTAGAATACTCCCTGATACAAACATTGTCATCCAAGTAACTGAGGACATTGTCGTCAGTCGTGCTCCCACTGCCCCCGCTGCGGCAAGTAAAAATATCCAACAATTTATCTGTGCCATTGCTGTATATGGTCGAGTTGTCAGAATTAACCACAGCATCACTGGTGGCCATTTTGCGCCGTTGTAATTCCATAATCTTCTCTTCGATTGTACCGGTCGTAACAAGCCGGTAGACATTAACAGTCTTGGTCTGACCTATTCGGTGTGCTCGGTCCATTGCTTGGAGGTCGACAAAGGGGTTCCAGTCGGATTCGAGGAAAATCACCTTATCCGCCCCTGCGATGACCAATGAAGAAAAGATCCACGATTAGTGCACACATAGAAGGTGTTACGAAAACAAAACTAAGTGTTACCTCACCTGTTAAATTCAGACCAAGACCTCCAGCTTTGGTAGTGAGGATAAGGACTTGGATGTCTGCATCTTGATTGAATTGGTCTACAATTGCACAGCGCTGATTTTCTGGAATGCTTCCATCGAGACGAAGATATCGTAATGTTGGCATGTGCGGTTCAAAGAGCAAACGTTCGATAAGGTCTAGACTTTGTGTAAACTGGGCAAACACAAGGCACTTTGAAGCACTCCCCACCCTTACAGAAGTATTGTCACTGAAAGTATACGAGTTGTCATTATGGAGGTAATCATCATCACTGCCATCAGCATCAAAGACTTGGTAGCAGGATTCATCATTGTCGGCAGCAATCGTCCCAGGCTCTGTGATGCCAGAATGACATAAAAGGTCGTGCAATGCCAAAAGTTTCCCTGAGCTCTCGAGACGAGCAAACGAAAGATTACTGTCCTCATTAACCAACCGTGAAGAAAATAGACTATGGAGAAGGGGGTGGGTACAAATCAATCGCAGTTGAAGGAGAGATGCGAAAACATGCCCACCACCTATATTTGAATCATAATCGTCTGATTGAGCTCCCAATATTGATTTATCAACTATTTCGAGTGCTTCCTTCATCCCAGACCTTCCCAAAATTTGCTGGTACAATATGGATTGCTGTTTACTGAGTGAACACGGTACATCCGTAATTATCTTAGGAGGCAGCTCTTGAATTACTTGAGACTTCACTCGTCTGAGGATGAACGGAAGTACTTGTTGGTGAAGAAGTTTCAAGCACTCCATACCTTGGTACGTATCTGCCGCAGATCCTTGGCATGATTGGCCTTTGAGAATCGGCTTGGCAAATTCATTCATGAACTTGGATGTACTTCCGAGAAAATTTGGTAGCAGGAAATCAAACAGTGCCCATATCTCGTGAACATTGTTTTGGATGGGAGTGCCTTTGAGCGACATAGACAAGATGAGGAAGTGACAAACACAATGCTAAAATGTAACAGAGCAGTACTGACCAGTCAAAATTAACTTGTGATGAGACTTCAATCTTCTTGATGCTTGGGCTGTGACTGGATTTGGAAATGCAGGGATAAGTTATGTTGTAGGAGGCAAAACCATGTATGAAATTACTTACATGTCTTGGGGTTTTTCAGCAAATGTCCTTCGTCCAAAATTATCCATTCCCATGATTCATCCTCTAGTATATTTATATCATTTCTTAGCACGGAATAACTGGTGACGACAATGTTACATTTTTGGAATGCTTCGAGCCAATTACGGCGTCGAGATCTCGCATCTCCCACAAAATTAAGAGGGGCAAATATGTCATTGCCCGGGAAGAAGCGCTGAATTTCACTTAGCCAATGGCCAACAACAGATGACGGACATATCACCAATGAACGAGGTTTCGAAGATACGCAAGCAAGGTGGGACATCGCCACAGCCACCAAAGCTTGCAATGTCTTTCCGAGACCCATGTCGTCACACAATGCTCCATTCAGATGCATGTCTGCAAGGAATCGTAACCATGTGATTCCTTCTATCTGATATGGTCGCAGCATTATGCCTCTCTTTTCAAATTGAGATAATATTTTTACAGGCACAACACATGGAGGCAAAGGCTTCCCCATAATTAAATGTCGAATTACGTCTTTCGATTGACTCTCTCCAAATGGCAATTCGTACACATCATTCTCCAACTGACTTGCCGCAAGCGGTGCAATTCGAACCAAAATTGCAAATGCACTGGCTGCTGACTGTGAACACGCTTCAACTGAATCAGTCATTAAGCGCATAGAAATTGGCAAAAGTACTAGGACATATGGAGATGCTAGGACTTCAAAGTCACGAAGAATGGAGAGAAGCAGATGACAACCTCCTTCCCTGCCTAAATTGTTTTGTATCTCCGTCAGGCGAGAACGCAGTGGAGGCACAATCAAATCCATAGCTGAGTTGAAATCAATCTTGCAGAAGTTTCCGATTGCTTCACAAGCCTGTAATCGCAAGGGTTCCGAATCGCTTAAACAAGCAACTTCAACAGCTGATCCCATGAATAGTTCCAGTATGTAATCGAATGAATGACATTTCTTCGACATGGCTTTAGCTATGATACGTAGCATGTAAATGGATTCATGAAGCTCTTCAACCAACAAGTTTGGACAAGGATTCTTCATCAATGGCGAAAGCCGTTGCCAGATCGGAGTAAAATCTTCAAGGTTGGTCATGCCTCCAATGAGTAAGTTAATAATGTAATCCACGCCTGTCTGGTTAGCTTCTGAGCTACATGCAAGACCACACACGCTCTCCAAGAGCTTTGTTCTAGTTTTGAAATACATGGGCCTCTCTGATAAATGGGACAACAGCTTTGAAATGTAGTGGCATGTTTCAATCCTCCTTGAGTGACATGCTTCATTATTCAGCGATGTCATCAAGGCACGAATTAGAGGTGTCACTTTCAATGGTAGGTTATGTGAGCCACAAGCGATCAAAGCACCGGATGCTAATGCGGATGTCCTCATTAACATTTGCGACCTCGATGTAGTAGAAGAAGAGCGATGTCGCAAATCTTCACGATCAATACCCGACACGGTAAATATTGTTTCCTCCCACACTTGCACGATGTTATTTGATTGGCGATGTTTTTCTTTATCCAATAATTCAGCAAGACAAGAATCACAAGCTGACTGCACTTGGACATCACTAAGAGCTACGTTGAATCCAGCGTGTGATTCTAATTGGGTGCATATTGGATGAATTTCAAGTGTTTTCTTCATAATCGGTAGATACTCTGCAAAGAAAGGACAATCCAACTCAACTGAGGATAACATAGATATATGAAGTAAATACCCAGCCTCACATTGTCTGAACCAAGGTGATTGCAGCGTCGAGCATATTAAATCTGAAAGAATAAAAGGATTTTCCTTCAAATACAGCATATTGAAGATCTGTGCAAGCGCCCGTGAAGATGCGAGCATGGAAAGGTATGTGACACCCTCTCCAACTCCATGTGGGTGGACAAATCTTGTGTAAATATATAAATTTGTACGATTGATGTTATCTGATGTTGTAGGCGCCAATGATCTGCAAATTCCAAAGTACTGAAGAACCAAATCATTAAATGTATTGTCAACAACAGACCGATCAAATACTGAGTTAGACCGTATGACGAGGGCAATTGCTTTAAGTATTGCCGACCACGCTTGATTTCGATTGTTCGAAAGTTCTCCGGCCGATATGTCGTAGGCTGGGTCACCTATTGGAATATATTCAGGTCTTGAGTAGGTGCCAAATAGTCTGGCGAGAATTCGAGACAGCGTGGTTGCATAATCGCTGATGGACTGAAACCTGATGTCGTAACTATTGAGAATGGCCTTCGTCATTGGTTCAGATACCAGACGAAGCGCACAATAACAAGATATCTTGACGTTAATTGCATCGTCATCAATAAAATCTATCAACTTATTCAATAGAGTCGAGCCAGGTGGTATAGATCCCCCCACCTCTTGCAAACAATGGATGAATGCCGTGCAATCTCGAGAGAGTAATTCAGCGAGTAAATGCAATAGATCAGCTGTACACGAAGATAACCCTCCTCTAGTGGAAGTGATTGCCTGCCACAGTGGCTTTGATGATTCCTTCGCTATATCAATGCCATGTGAACTCGCGTCAAGGAGGAGGGAAAGTCGTATGATCTGTGAGGAAACGGCTCGATTGTCATCGCTATAATCGGACAGCCCATTTATTGCTTGTCGAATGATACCATCCAATGTCGAATTGCCAGAAGGCTCATTTAATGTCTTTATATTCGTGCCAAACGTTATGGCCATGTCGGTCAGTAACGGCGGCAAAACTTGCGATCGTCCAATCCCATTAGAGTGAAATTTTGTCATGGCAAAAATGTACTTCCATGTCAGTAGGACCCCGTGTTTCATTTCCCATCCATTACTCCTCGCTACCACGTCATCGTTAACGCACCGACGAGTGTAAATTTGCATCAACAGGTCGTAAGCACAAATTCTGGTCTCTGGGCTTGCGGCCTTCAAGAGAATCGAAATGATTTGAGCAGCTGTCTCACGTACAGGCGCGACAACTGCGCCACTGGGCAGTACGCCATCTCCATCGCATTTCTCTTCGTCACCACCAACACCAACACCGCAAGAGAAGCCAGAGTAGTCAGCGAACTGATCCAATGCCAATATGCAGATACATCGCGCTAATATATCCCGAGGCCATAGGCCAAATAATACCTTTTTTCCCTCACTCGTGGCTGAGTGGACCCGCCATGCTCGTAGCAATGACAGTGTGCCAAGGAGAGCTCCATGTCTGACCGACCAATCAGAATCAAATGTTCGGTATGCCAGCTCGGAACCCAACAGCATTTGTGGATTACGATGATTCGCTCGGACGCGGAGTGAGTGATGATCGAAGCCCGACGATATCTCCTTACTTGACGTTCGTTTGAGTTGTTGGATGAGCAATGCACGTATACTAACTTTATTAGTTTTGACATTCACCAACAGTTCTGATTCAGCTTTTTTTCGAGGATTCTTGGAAGAGCTTTTGCTCCTAGTAGTCTTCTTCTTTTTATCAATACAGGAAGATTTCTTCGGTGCCAAATCATCGTCATCGACAAAAGTTGGAACACTCACGTCACCAAGGATTGGGGCGTTTAGTATGTTCCCTAGACCAAGTCGTCGTGCTAGTATCTGTCTCTGTAGGGCGACGCGTTTTGCCAAAAATGAATCTTGTAGCTCCGAAGTGATTATGTTGTCATTGATAAAATTATCTCCAGCTATCATCGTCGACGCAGAGGTTTCGTCGAGACTAGCCAGCGCCTCACGCTCACGTATATATTCCCTTGTCGCATCGTCGACGTCCCAGTCATACTGCTCTCCAGATGACGATAGCAGGGATCGTCCGTGAGCCATGACGACATCGAGTTGATTTGTTCGCTCTCGATCATCTGCGAGATGACAGCCTCCGTCCTCTGTCTCAGTGACACGACGTAGATCATTTACATCGAGCCAGAGCGGTACCTTGTCCTTATCCTCTTCATCACATTTCAACAGAGGATCTATTGTATCTACGCTGACTCCGTCGTTATCGATTCCTACGAAAAAATGGCGTCTGTCATCTAAAGGCAGGCACCGTGACACGAGTTCCAGCGCCAAAGCGCAATTAGTTCGGGTCGACCAATTCGCATCGAACAGTCCGCTGCACTGTCGATTGTTCTTCTGTTTACATTTGTTACTTTTCTTAGCTCGTCGGCGCTTCTTGCCTCCACTGGTCACCTCGTTGTCGTCGTCATTGATTTCGTCGTCAGCATTGCCATTGGTATCATCTCCTCCTACCAACCTGCCAATAATATCCCAAATTAAAGTTCCAGGATCGCTTTCTCCCACCACCTCAATTTCCGCTTTCACATCATTGTCGTCCTCTCCATCGTCCTCAATTTCCACGCCACTGCCACGACAACAGGACGCGGCATACCGTCCGAGTAGGATCGATGCACGAGAAGCGTGCGACGGCGTGCCCTCACGGATGAGTCGAAGCAGGCGAATAACATGAGGGGGGTGAAGCTCAGCAGCGTCCATAGCTGTGTGTGGTTTTTGGCCTAACCCTACGGCTACATTTTGGCGGGCTCACTGGACGGAGAGATGGGAAATAAAAAGAAGAAGGATCTTCGGTAGAGATGTTGGCATGATGAGTAGGAGCGTAATTGGTTGTAGTGCGATAGAGCCTCGCAATTTTCCCAATTTTCCAGGATACTAACTTCTGATCTGGGTATTATATTATTAAGACCCAAACCAGCTGTTTTATACTGTTCTTTGTAAAATAATATATATAGCTTCATTTCTAGACCAAACATTGATCAATGATGATTGTCAAGCCCCAAATAAAACACCTTCCGCTTCATTTTAAGACCAAACATCGAGAATATTGTTTCTCTTTGCATGAACCCAATTGTGTCAAGCCCCATTAAAAAACCTCTGAGACATTAAATTCGATCAGGATTGCACAACTCCTTTAATGTTTTACTTGCACTGAAACTTGGGACATTTAATGCTCTGATATCAATTTCCTCCCCTGTCGATGGGTTACGACCTTTGCGAGCTGCACGGTATGACAATTTGAAGGTGCCAAAACCAGGAAGAGCAACTTGTTTCCCAGCGGCTACTTCCTACCCAATATGGCATTAACATGGTGTGCGTGTGCATATAAGAAACTAGATAGAGAACAAAGATAATCCTGATTGAATCGCGCAATATATATATAATAATGATACTCACAGTAGCAAGGACATCCAATACTGCCGTCATGGCCAATTCGCTCTGAACCTTTGTCATCCCCGTCTTCTCTGCAACAGCCGATACGAAGTCTGCTTTTTTGAATTTTTCAGCTGCATCATCGTCAGTGGCCGATTTCTTCTTTGTCGCTACCTTCTTCTCGGCAAACAGTGTCGTGCGGGATGATGCAGACGAGGACGTTCCCTTCAGTGGCGGCCCCATAGCTGATTTGAACGCGGTGACATGAAATGATGATACTGCAAAGACAGCAACGCAAATGATTATTATTGTAAGGTATACCATTCTTGAGGGTTAGGGCGAGCAGCTATTGCGGAAGGAACCTTTACTATGGCGACAATAGAGTGGCGTGGAGTGTTGTTTGTTGTGGGGGTCTGTCCGTCGCCCGGGACAGACCGATTCCGCATAGTGAAGTAGAATATGACGGCAACGTTGACGTTAACACCCCTCAGTAGCGAGGAATGTATCGCGCTCCTCCACAAGAAGAAAGGGAGACCCCTCACGGCTCATTCTGTTCCATTGGAAGAGTTGGAACGCGTTCGTAACGCCATTACTCTCACGCTCTGTACTAAACCCATCATTGGTGAGGATGTGTATCTTCTTGATAAATATTTGTGACATATCTATGAAACCTCAATTTTACAGACCTTGACGATGGCGAAGAGAAAGACTTTGAGCCAGAGGATCCGTGCGTAAAGTATGCAGTCAACTGTGAGGATGGAAGCAAAGCCGCGATGGCAATTCTGGGAAGACAAAAAGTAACAGGAATTAAATGGATTGGTATTTCGCGTGCACTATGCGATGTTTCCTTGGTAGAACGATCATCGTCGGTAGTCGCATCGATGCGTATGCGAAGACCGCCCAATACTCTCCTTGAGTACAACAGTCATCATGTATTTCTCAATGGGATATTGGTTCAAGCTCCGCTGGGAGCAGAGCTCCCGCTGACGAATGGAACCATCATCGCTCTTTATGGACCAACCGGATTTGCCTATCAAGTCTCCATCTGTCAAAATATCAAAAATGCCAATGCCACTGTAACTGAAACTGCAAACATTGCTTGCAATAGCAGTCCTAAACGACAAAAAATAAACAATTCAGAGGGCACGTCGGGTAACGAATATGTTCCGACAGAACGCGAACGTATACGCCAACGTGCATACAAGGTAATGGAAGATGAGTTCAAATGTGCATTATGCACAGATATACTTGTTAAGTCCACCTTTGCCTTCCCATGTAGTCATGCGTTCTGTAAAGATTGCTCGGAATTATATGCCACCAAAAAGTCAAGAAATAAAGTTGGAACTTGTCCTACATGTATGGGCGATGTGTTATCATGGATGTCTGCAAGGTCGTTCGATTCACAAGTTTGGTCATTTGCTCTACAGGGTTGTTTCGAACTTTCAGATGCTGAGGAGTATCTCCGACGGAGAGAAGAGGCTGGTGATGATGCCCCAACAGAGGAGGAGAGGGGATCCATATTAAACAGTTCCGAGGGAGGAGAGAGAAACAATGATGTAACAATATCACGGTCGTCGTTGCTGATTAATAAACAACCCGAGACAAATTATGTAGTGAAGACTTTGCCCCCTATGAATTCTACCGATATGATCAGCAATGCCAACAATGGACTCATAAATGTCGACAAAATGTCCGCTAATTAGCATCCACCCCAATATCGGCTAACAAATGATGGTACCATTTGCATCGACTAAGCTGTGGGGATCTTAGCGATATGTTTAGAAATTGATGTGGTATGTAGTAAAGGCTACAAGAATTAACACTCTTGGGATACTCATTATTAAACTTAAAAAACGATGAGTAAGCACCTAAGAATTGGCATTAGGTTTTTCGCAAGTTTCCATAGCAGCTAAAAAATGGGAATGAAATTTGGATCCTTCAATATTCTTGGGACTTGACTTCAAGTATTGCAGTAAGAAGATGGATAAGTTCTCTTTTAATTCACTGAGATCTTCCTTCTTCATTTTGCCAGATTTAGCAGCAGCATCGACATCATCATCATTATCGTCTGATTCAGAATCAACTTGCTTGGATTTACGTGCTCCTGATACATCTGTTGCAGTGGTGTCGTGGGCAAAAATCCTTTTTGTACTCTCAACATCACAAGACTCAAAAATGGTAGTCATGAAAATGGTTAGAAAAAGAATTGCCATTTCTGACATGTCCGTTGGTGAAAAGTCAATCCGTTTCAGCACACCAATATTCGTATATTTGTTATCGGCACTAACAAAATGTGCCAAAAGCTTGGCAAGGTTGGCAACCTTCCTCGCCGTGAAGGTATCGAACTGCTTAAATGCATCCCAAAATGTGAGCATTAATGTAAATCTTGACTTGGCCTGATATTCACAGCACCGAGTTGCCAGGTAGGCATAGAATGGATTGTACGCCTTCTCCTCTCCACAGCAGTGTATGAGGACTCGGATAACATCACGTTCAACCTTTGGCTTAAGCATACCCCCTCGTACAAGTTTCTCGAAGGCATCATCACAATCGGTGCTGCCCATGACAACACAAAATATCGATCGGCGGGTGTCAGTGTTCATCCGCTGTGATGATGCCAAGGCTAGTAGGCTGTCCTCGTTATCATGCGAACCATTTTTAGACGAGGATGAATTAGTTCTGCTAGTGTCCGTGGTGACACTGTGTTCATTATTCTGTTCATCTTCTGTTCCCCAGAGCAAGTCACGGTCTTGGTTGCCAGTCCAGGATGCACCGACCATCCACCATCTGCCTTTTAACTCGGCATCTAATACATCTTGGAGTGTCACACGTAGACATGAGCCATTTTTCTGTCCCACAAGTGACTGGGATGTCGAGTTCTTGATCCGGCCTACAATCTTTTTCAGTGCATTCGCCTTCTCTCGGATGACAGCATCTTGCTTCCTTGGTTTGTTGTTTTTCAACTCTGTGATGCTATCCACCATGTACTGTATTCTCGACGAATCGGCTATATTCGTTATGTCGTCTCTGCTATCCTCTGCCGTCTTAGCACGATCCTTAACCATGAGAACTATTTCTCGCAGTGCTGTTGGATCATCCGACCGCAGCTGTTGCCCACAATGGCTGAGTATAATCAACAGTCCTTCAACATCAATTTCCATGAAGTTGCGGATAAAATCTCGCACCAGATCATAAATTAGCGTACAGTGAATAACGCCATAGTTGTACAAGTAGCATACAATCAATATACAATTGGCGGCTTCTTTGTTAATAACATCATGATCCAACTCATCTACCTCATTAGTACCGTCGTCATCTCGTGCTTTCCTTATCTTGATCAACGAATCAAATAGATTCGTTACAGACCACTCCACCAAGCACCCCCCAATCTGACTACCGTCACCAGCAAGCCAATGTACACCAGCCATGGCTCCAATGTAGAGTGGTATTAGACCACTCATGATCATATGTGAAGGGATGCATGAAATGTGAATATTCTTCCATAAACAATCATTCACATCGCGGAAGGCAAATAATGAGTACACTGCTGCAATAGATTTAGACACTGATTCTAGTGTTTGATCGGATAATCGATTGAGAGCATTGTTTATTTGTCGTTGAATTTGTATCATGATTTCGGGATCAGCAGCAGCTGCTATGGTCGTCGTTGCATCATCCTGATGGCTCGACCTGTTGCGTAAATGTGGAGGTACATACTTGGATGGCTTGGATGAATCATTACGAGAAGGATCAATTGTATTTCCATAAATATCTTCACCAGCGATGGGTCGGTACGTTAAGGCGACATCATGATCGGATGTATTTTCTAACAGAGCGTCCTCTCCAGATTCAGAATCCGAGAAATCACTGCCATTATTACTACCGTCCTCAGAATTATCATCACCATCGTCATCATCGCCATCATCGTCATCATCGCATGACGACAAAGCTTCCTTATCTCCTCCTCCTCCTCCACGCCTCATGCCAGTCTTTTGACCCAACGTATCCAACTCGTCTAGAAAATCAGCAAAGTCTTCACCATAACCCGAGAATGCACTGGCATACTCCTTCCGTAGCTTCTTCTTTGCCTTAGACGAGTTTGTGGCAGAGGATAGACCAAGTTTTTCTTCGAGGGCTGATATCTCGGCATCATCGTTACGCAGTGCAATAGCGGTTTCTTCGTCGATGTTTGTGTATGAGTCTTCGTCATCGTCATAATTTTCGTTAATGACACCACCCTCCTCCGCGATCGATAGATCATCATCATCATCGTCCTCACTATTGTCGTAAGAGTCCACATCAGAATTCTTCGATTCTGTTTTATTCATATTAGCTTGACCAGCATTGCTTTCGTCATCATCGTTGCTACTTCCTAATGGTTCACTGCTACTATTTCGATCTTCATTATTATCATCAAATCCTCCTCCTCCGCCAACACATCGATCAACCAAGTTATCAAGATCCATTAAGAAATCACCAAAGTCAGACCCGAATCCTTCATTATTGGCATATTCACGGTTTAATTCCTTCATCTTAAACTTTGTTATGCCAAGATTAGATTCTAAAAATTCAATTTCTTTATCATCTCGTAGTAGTGCTAATGCAGTCTCTTCATCTAGATGCTCATAATATCGTTTAGCATTACTTCTTTTCGTTTTCTTTTGTTGCTGTTGATGATGATGATGACTTGAGTCATCTTCTCCCTCATCATCGTCATTATCACGATTCTTGACCGACGGCTTTCCTTCTAGAGTGTTCGAAAATTTGACTCGTTTGTTAGATCGTTGATTACTATCGACATTATCATTCATCATGGTCTTCTTTTTACTATTTAACCGAGCAGCAACGTTGGTATCCTCATCTTGAGAGATGTTCGAAGGTGGAGGAACTTCTTTGCCATCACTAGTATTGCTGCTATGATGACGTTGTTTCTGTTTCTTTGCGTGTCTCATCTCCTTCCGTCGTGCCTTGCGATTGACAGCTTCGACAACGATACCACGCCCGATGATGGATGGCTTCGTCATGGTGGATGATGTTGTTTGTGTAACATAAATGAAAGGAGGAGGAGGAAACCGCCAAATTTTAGTCAGGTACTTAAGAGATGACATCCAATAATGACGGCGGCGGTGTTGGTGGAGACAATCGACTAGGATATGATACCACAATTACCCTTGCACCATCTCCGGTACGACGGAGCCGCCCTCATCCCCCGTTACAGCCGCAAGAGCAGCCAACATTTGTGGCTCGGGCCGCCATCGGTGTTCAACAACAACAACAACAACAAAATCCTCCTCCCGAATTACAGTCAACCGATTTCAATAACTTCCACGGCCATTCTTCATCTCCATCTTTTTCGTCACTACCACCGACACCTCTTTGGGAGTTACAGCTTCGTAGCGGCGGCAAGAAGGGGCAGCATTTTACATTTCCCGATGATTCACAACAACAACCACCAACCACCACAACCAGATAAAGGAGAACAGCGATCAAATAACGAATGGAAAGAGTTATTCTCACCTACTGCCACCACCCATAACGACGTAGACGAAGAAGGACGGGTCGATGATACGAGTATATCATGCCATTTACAACCAACAGCATCATCACAATCCACCTTTCCATTCGGACCAGTATTTACCGCACTCAACAATTATCAAACAAAGCATAATACATTAAACATACCAACATCACATTCATCCCATCTATCCATAATTAATTACCTAACAACAAATAATATTGAAGATGCAATTAATAATGTTTGGGAATATCATTATACATTACTAAAAGAATATAAGAACCGTGCGGGTGACTGTGATGTACCATGTACAGATAAAATGTTGGGATCATGGGTCATATCCCAACGCGAATTTTATGCACGATATTGTCCAAATGAATTTAATTCTTCCTCAACTACCACAACTACTGCTGCCGCTACTACTACTACTACTACTGCTAACACAATGAATAGTGTACATTCTGATCGATTTGAGCGTTTACGTCAATTAGACTTTGACTTTGCAACGCCCATGTGGGACACACGGTTACAAGAATTAATACGATACAAAACAATTAATGGACATTGTTGTCCACCACTATCCTATCCAAAGCTGGGTATATGGGTAGTTAATCAACGTTTGAATATTAATAACATGCCCAAGGAACGTATTGCAGCATTAGATTCCGTTGGTGGTTTCATTTGGAATCATAATCGTAATAATCGTAGTAATACAAAGTGGACAAGGAAGTATATGGAATTGGTTGAATATTACAAACAGAATGGACATACTAATGTCCCACCCACACATAAACATTCACCATTAGGTTCATGGGTGAATAAGCAACGTGAGGAGTATAAAAAAATACAAAACAAAGCACCGTCTCAACTAGACAGGTATCGTATTGACAGGTTGAATGAAATTAATTTTCAATGGTCAATACAAAATTATGATATTATATCCTGGGATGATCGATATAAGGCATTGATGGAATATAAAAAAATACATGGTCATGTAAAAATACCAAGTAACCATACTTACTTTGGGAATTGGCCATCGTATCAAAAGTCACAATATAATCTGTATCTAAATGGGAAGAAGTCAAGACTAAATGAGGATAAGATTCATAAATTAATACATATAGGATTCTTGGATGCAGTACCAGTAGCAACAACAACGAAGGTGGATGATGAGACGGTGTGTCATTTGGAAGAATAACACCCGATATCGTATGGAGCCTTTTATATTGTCATGCAGGTTTGATGAAATGGATATTAATATGACAAGAGAAATATATTGTCATGCATTTAATGAACATAACTCTTGTACCTTACACATAAAGTCTAATCAATTACATTAGATAAACTGGACAAAAGATTGTGCATGTTTGTGTTTTTTTAACTTCATACAATCTACACCACGCTTACTTCCTCCTACTCTCTCTCAATATAGCATACTGTCTCATCACCCTCTCTCTCATTGCCTCCATCTCCTGCTTCTCTTTTTGTATACGTTGTGCTGTGGTTACTGTTTCTGCATCGTCGCAGCCATCACCTTCTCCTCTTTCTCCTCCCGATGACATTTTCGTTTTTTGATTCTTGGCTAATTTGTTTGCCCCACGTGGTAACATTGTAAATGTCGGTGGACGTTCAACCTGTATATTAAATGCCACAGATCGTGCAGCGATCGTGTCTGAATAATTCTGTTGCTTGACAATATGTTTCTTGTTGATTTCTGTAGTCTTATCAACGTCGGTGCTTGAACTAATGCTGTAACCATGAATGTTTGTGTCGTCATCATCAGATTCATCATCTATTCCACCCCGTTTATGTTTTTTCTTCAACTTTTTCTTTTCAAAGAATGCCTTACGTTTTTCCTGCTTCATATTTGTTCCATCATCTATATTATTGCTTTTGTTTTGCATCTTGGACGATGTGGGGTTGGAGCATGATGCGATGATTTCACGAATTGATGTTTTTGCAGTAATTGGTGTTGTTCCATCATATGGTAAATTGTCCAGTTTCTTTTTGTTGACAATAGTTTTGTCTTCTGGCATTTTATTGTTCTTCTTCTTGCTTGTCACATTACCATTATTAGCTGACGACGATACTTTGGTATAAGACGATACTGGAGTTGATAACTTCTTTGCCGTAGCATCATCTTCCAAGAGTAATGACATCAATTTGTTTCGTTTTTGTTTCTTCACACTTCCCATTATATCATTCATGTCAAAATCATCTCCCCCCTCTGGTGGCAAATCATACCCCTCGTCATCTCCCCATCCGTTGCTCCCGCCGCCTTTCCTCCCGACAACATCATCATCATCCTTCTTCTTCTTTCCTCGTCGTTGTAACTTGTTAATCTTTTGTTCTTTCATTTTAAGTGCCGTCTTACTCTTGCGCCGAACACGTTTGAGAGTGGCACAATCCCCAGCATCGCTCTTCCACGAGCCATTTTTGGCAAATGGGTCGATGGATTTAACCTTCTTGTAGCGTGCTACCCGTCCCATGGCTGACGGGAACGTTTGGTGGAGGAGAGAGTGGGTAGATTCTCGTTTAGGCGGGAGTCTGCGGGAGAGGGGGATGTGAAGATGAAGTCTTCGATAATGGGGAGATCCATCGCGGCATCGACCTTCGTCTTAATTCTGGTCGCACATCCGTGCATATCTTTTGTCCCTTCACCACCCAGCAGTAGGTCTGCAAGGAGCAAATCATGGTCATTGGGAATAAAATCCGAAACAAAGGAGGATACAACTAAGAATCCACTCGAACTGGCATCCTGGTATGCCGTGGAAGCATTCGGAAAGGTATTTGGGTCCAACAAATCATCTCCCGTCTTCGATGGTCAAGCAGGGGGAGTCAGCAGCGAGGTCACCATTGATTTCACAAAGAAACCGTCATCATTGCAGGAAACACTTACGCGTATCCAGATTGACAATGACAGATCATACTTCCTATCAGGTGAAGTGGATGGATTGATATATGACGAGAAGTGTACCTTTGCAGATCCGTTCGTTAGTTTTGATGGTAGAGATAGATTCATTGATAATCTGTCGAATTTAGGATCATTCATTACAAATTATGATGCAAAGTTGATTAAATATGATGTCGTGAATGACGGAAGAGAAATTGTAACAAAGCTAATGGTCAAGCTTGAATTAAATTTGCCTTGGAAACCTATCTTGGCTTGGCCATGGGGGGTGACATACCTGATTGATGAGGACACAAATTTAATTACGAAGCATGTTGAATCCTGGGACATTGAACCGTGGAAAGGAGTGCAGCAGATTTTACGTCGCCCGACAGTGAAGATTAGCAAGAAATAAGTAACATTTAGAGCTAGATTGGAAATCAAAAATATTCACCGCTTTACATTCAGGATAATTCACAGACGTTTCTTTGAGCTTATTCAACGTCAGCACTTCCACCCCCCTCCACATCCCAAGATAATTTCAAAGTATCTTCGACCTCTGCGTTGACACTTAGCCTCACAGGAATACCAATCTCATTCCGCCTAAAAATGGGTAGTGTGTATGGTGGATTGTACTGCAATATGACATGCGGGACGGCTGAACCATGTGGGACATCAATCTCTACCCCATCAATTGCCATACATGTCATGAGTGCATCTTTCTGCCGAGATACCTCCCCGTCGGTAACAAATCCTGTAAACTTTGCCACTGCCAGCGTTGCATTTTGAATTTCCTGAATCTTCACCTCGCCTTTGGCATTGAATGCCTCATCATTCTCAGCAACTGGTTGGGGGAAGCTACTACTACCACTATCCCTCTCCTTCAAATAGAATCGCATCTCGCCAGCGGAAGTCGTAGTAACTGGTGTTGTCATTTCCATCACCGCTTTCTCATCATTTGCACCAAATAGGTATGCTGCTAATGCATTGAATGCCTCACCACTCGATGCTAAATCATCCATTGCATATTCCTCACCGACCTTTGACATGAATGTGGATGCCACTGTGTACGATTTGTATTCACGTATCTCGTATCCAGCAGCCCTGGTTAATACACGGTAGGATGGTCCGACCAATCCCTCGGGTACCTCAGCAAACACATTCCTTGCCTCTGCTGCTAGCTCAGCAGTTTGCTCCTGAATACGCGTAATCCCACGCAATGGATCACCTGCCATTATATCCTCCTGCAAAACCTTGAGATTTTTCTGTGCCTGATTTGATATTGCATTAACAACACGTGAACCAATCTTTGGCACTACTGTAGGCATATCTTCAAGAAAGACATCTACGGGCGATTTTAATTCCTTTGAGCCGTTGGGTGCTTTCGTAGCACCAGCAGCCACGGCAACGATACCTGGCAGTATATCAGACGTGATCTGTCTTTCCACTGCTCGTATTCCATCTTGCACTCTTTTTTGTGTGGGTGTTAGCAGACCATCAATCTTAGAATTCCAATATTTGATCACGATATTCGTGTTGAGTCGGCATGTATAGTTAAGATAAATTAATGATACGATTAATGAATACAATAATAAAACTAACCTTTCCCTCTCGCAAAGCTGTCCTTACACTCTTCTGTATCTGATCGCGTGAACTCAACAAGTCTGAAAAAACGATTTGCCGCTCAGCAACACTTGTGTCGGGGGCCAATAATACATCGAGATTCTTCTGCCAAGTGGAATAGTTTGCACTAGCATCATCATCCACGATACTGGTTTCGGCGATGGGCTTTGTTGAAGAAGATAAATCTGGAATGGCAGTTTTGCTTACACCGAGAGGAGGTAACTTGAACCGTGACGACACCTTTACGATTTGTTGGATTGGTAACGTCGTACTGAACGCATCGACTGTGGTGCAGATGCACAGTGCCGAAACGCTCAATCGTATGGAGACCATGCTACGATGTTGACGTGTGAAGTTGATGGACGATGATTTCGATTTCTGCAGGGGTTACAACATTTGAGCTCTGACAATTTGGCGGGTTTCATTTTGTTTGCCGTTGTGTTGCTAATGAACATCATCATTCATAGCTCATAGCTTCTCTGGTCACAACAATGTCAACGTTCGTTGAAGAATATACATCCCTTTCACACGGCAAAACTTTTATCCGCTGGGATAACGTTCAGACGCCTCCACAAAGCAATAATTGCCCCATTCTACTTTTTATTCACGGTGCCACAGTACCCAGTTGGCAGTTTGACGAAATTGTGCCCGAACTTCTTCGACATACCGAGCTGCAGCATTACCGTGTCCTACGTTTAGATTTATGGGGACACGGACGAAGTGCACGTCCTGACACAGAGTACAATTTAGACTTGTTCGTAGCACAAGTTATAGATGTCATTGATCGTTGCTGCACCGGATGCAAACATATCATTGGTGTAGGACACTCAATGGGAGCGGCAATATTGAGTAAGGTGGTATCTATGAAACAAGAGAATTTTCGCTACCTCGTTTTAGTCGCTCCAATGTTAGATTACAGGTCTCTCAATCCACACAGTCGTCTGCTGTCGTTGCCAGTCTTTGGGGAGATATTGATGAGAAATTCAATTGTCCCTGCATTGAAGAGGAGACGCGCTGAAAAATATAGTGCCATCGATTTGCCTGAATTAGGAGACCAATTTGCTTCCGAAATTCAAGAGAGGGATGGTGAATTATCATTCTCCGATATGCTGCTAAGAATGTTTCGTCATGGAGCAGTTGGTGACCAATCGAGTGCTTACAATGGATTGGCGGAATCTCGAAACAGAAATCGAACCACTGTTAAAGGCAATGGGAATGATGACAAACTCTTGTTGAATATTCATGTGATGTGGGGAGAACTTGATGCGGTAGCCAACGAACAACAAATACTTCGTATCTTGCGTCGATTGGGTGATATTGCTGATGTGAATGAAACTCAGATGAGAGGCAGTCTGGAAAAAAGTGGAGCGGGAGTATCATACAAGAAATTTGACGGTTTTGAGCATGATCTTTTATTGAGCCATCCAAAGGAATGCGCAGAGGAGATTGTGATGTTTCTGAAAAGAGCATCAGTAGCTTGATTCTCATTTTGATTATGTAAATTACTGCTCCTTACTCAACATATATAGTTGTACATTTTACTCTTTAGTGCTACACTCTAACTTTTCTAACTTCTAGGAACCTTTATCACACTCGTCTCTAGCTCTTGTCCTTGTTTTACATTGAGGTCACGCTCAAGAGAAAAGAGCAGTTTCTTCAATTGTCAGTACTATGTTTCAGTGCCTCCAGCTTCTGTAGAATTAGATCAACCTTGTTATTTGTCATTGCAATACTCTGTTCTATCATTTCCATTCGGCTTAGCAAAGATTGGTCTATGTCCGTTGAGAATTGGGTCCTACCGCTACTTGGAGCCTCTACTATGTTGCCACTGGGGGCCTCATCACCACCACCAATTATATCCAGATATTCCTCGTCTGATGTATTGATATCACCAAATACAGAATTTTCAGATGCTTGACTACTGTTGCTCGTATCGCTGTTGTACTTAATGCCTTGTTTCTTTGCCATTTCTCGTTTCTTTGTCTTTGCCCCAAGTCTTCCTGCTTCAGCCTCAAATCCCCATGTTAACATCGAAGCAGGAATCGCAAACATGGCAACTGAAAAAACACCTGTTAAAAGTACCACCATCTGCGTGTACCATGGAAGATTCCCGCTAGGTCCTCCCTGCCCGGTCAGCATTAAGGTTGCTAAAATGATAGTACTGGGAATGCTCTGAAAATCTGTTGGATCATCGATAAGTTTCACATCTTCTCCGCGAGGGCGAAGGAAATACATAAGTATCGACGTAATCAATACCAGATACACTCCAAGAATGCCAGCAACAGAGAGGATCTCGCTGTTGAAATAGAGAACCCTACCCACCGCAGCCATGGCTTTGGAGGAAGAACTTGAACGTGTGATACGAATCATTCGAAAGACACGTAGGAATGTGAACGTTGGTAGATCATACCCACTCAGAATCTCAATGAAGAATGGAAACGTGGAGAGTGCATCGATTATTGCTTGCGAAGTAATCATGTACTTTAGCCGTCCATTGAATGGACCATGTTTGCCATAGCGTCTCATCTCGGTACAAACTATGAGACGAGCGATGTACTCAAATGCAAAGATGACAGATGACACAGCTTCAGCGCCATAAAAAACATTTGAGAGGTAGAAAAGACTCGGCTCTGTAGAAATAATAAAGACAAGCACATCAAGCGTGATAATGAAAGTGATTAGTCGCCGATACAAATGAGCTGATGGTGTCTGGCTCTTTGGGTTTAGTGCAATGTACAACTTTGAATGCTTGAAGGTTTCTGTGAGTGAAGTATGGGCGAGATTGGCAAGAGCTCCTTTCATTGAGCCTGAATTCTTCGTATTCTTCTTTTCCCGCGATGCAAAACGCAGCTTTGCCCGTGTTTTCAAGAGCTTATCCTTCATTCCAGCGGCATCATAGTTTGGAAGTAGTAGACTGGTCTCACCGCGATCCGTCATTCTAATATTGTTTTGTAATCCTCCCCGTCCCGTACGATATTTTTTGAGAGTAGATATGTGACTCCCAGCATAGGAGGACGACGTCCACGAGACCTACCAGAGATGATGGAAGTCACAAGGAAGAAAGAGTGCCCTAGCGGGTAGATAGTATCTCATTTTTTCCCGCCGTCAAACAATTCTTCGAGTATCGTAACACGGGACTCGTCGCGGACATCAATACCCTATGTTTTTCGCTCGAACGGCTAGCCAAGCTCTCCTCCGTCGGACCGCTAACAGCTGTGTGCTGGCGACCACCAATAATGGCCGACGTGGCTTTTCCGCGTCGGTTTCATCGCCATGGGCTTGCTTTCCTCTGGCGCCGCCGGATCCGATCATTGGCTTAAATGAGGCATATAATGCTGATAGTTTTCCCAACAAGGTTAATGTGGGCGTTGGGGCCTATCGTACCGATGAGGGGAAGCCATTTGTATTGCCCGTGGTTAGGGAGGCCGAAAAGGCCATCATCGCAGAGGGGATGGATCATGAATATTCAGGCATTGCGGGTGATCCGGCATTTGTTAACTTGGCATTGAAATTCGTATATGGCGATGATTGTCAGGCATTGAAAGAAAAACGGATTGCGGGTGTCCAAACTCTCTCGGGTACTGGTGGACTACGAATCTTCGGGGAGACTCTTGCTACGTTTGGTCATAAGCATATCTATGTCCCAAACCCGACATGGGGTAATCACATACCAATCTTTACCAATTCTGGCTTGGAGGTTCGTAAGTACAGATACTACAACAACGACACGTGCAGTTTGGACTTCTCGGGTTTACTCGATGATATGCGTTCAATGCCCGAGGGTAGCTGCATCCTTTTGCATGCTTGTGCTCACAACCCAACAGGCATGGACCCGACCATGGAACAGTGGAAGGAAATCAGTACCATCGCGAAAGCAAAGAATCTGTTACCCTTCTTCGATTCGGCATACCAGGGATTTGCGAGTGGTGACGCACGTAAGGATGCCGCTGCGGTCCGGATGTTTGTAGAAGATGGACACCAAATTTCCGTAGTTCAAAGCTTCTCCAAGAATTTTGGTCTGTACGGTCAACGAGTGGGGGCGCTATCGATCGTGGCGGGCGATCCACAGGAGGCGAAGCGGGTGGAGAGTCAATTGAAGGTGCATATCCGACCTAGTTACTCCAACCCCCCACGACATGGTGCACGCATTGTTAGTAAGATCCTAGCCGACCCTCAAAAGACAAATGATTTCGTTGATCAGTGTATGGGTATGGCGAAGCGTATCGATGGGATGAGGTTAGAACTACGACAGGCACTTGAGGACCTTGGTTCAAGTAGATCATGGGATCACGTTACAAGTCAGATTGGTATGTTTGCCTACTCAGGCTTGTCAAAGGATCAGGTCGTTGCATTGCGAGAGAAGCATCATATTTACTGCACTCTCGATGGGAGGATCAGTATGGCAGGTGTCACATCCAAGAATGTCCAATACATTGCACAAGCAATTAACGAAGTTACTGGTGGGAAGTGAAAAGATAGCAGTTGGAATAGAAATGATAAAGGATTAATCATATTATGGAAATTTTTTCACTTCTCTTATTTGCCTGACATGACATCATTCACTATTTCACGCAATTCGTCTAAGCTACGCTCGCCGGGAAATAACTTGCCTCCTATTTCCCACGTTGGATATCCTGGGACCTCTCGTGCTTTACAAACATCTCTCTCGTTATTGTAGCCCTCACGATCGCATTCTACATAAGGTATTGATCTCATCGCCTCATACCCAAATGCTTGCTTTTGATCGTAGCAATGTGAACACCAAAAGGCACCGTACATGCGTGAGTTCAACGACTTTAGGTCCGTGGCAAGAGTGAGAGCAGTGGCAGAAGATTTTGTTGTAATGCGTGGAGGAACATTCTTCTGGAATCTATTGGAACTGTCGTCAGATGATGATGCTAACAGTGTATTACTGCCAGTAAGGGCTAGCGAAGAAGAGGATGATGCAGCCAGCGAATAATTCTCATCAGCTACATTCAGGAATAAACCTAGAGCCGTTACGGTTGCAACACCGACGGACGATGCACCCACTATGACACCCTTTTTTCTTAGTTCTATCAATTCCGTTGATATTGATTCAATGTCCACATCTTCTCTTGACGCTGACGATTGCAATTCTTCGAAACTGGGTAACATCCCCCCGAACCAACTCAACGCTGCCATCGAAGTCGATAGACCTGCTGATATGAAACAAAATAGACAGGATGTATGAAGTACCCCCACCAATAATGTAACAAGGTACATGGAAAACGATGCCATGAGAGTAGTCCCACCGAGAAGTGCTATCCGATTACCACTATCCAAGACTGCTCTATTGTCATCAATACTTTCAGATATGAAAAGTGGTTGGATTGCTAATACGAATATTATCATGTAGGCAATCATGCCCAACGACGATAAAGGGACGTCCAACGTCTCTCCTAAATGAAATGATGAATATGGTCCATGTAATATATCACCACAAGAAGATGAGGAACTACCACTATCATTGTCACTTGCTGTGCATAATGCTGATACCAGAGACGATGTCGCCCCACCCGATGAAAACGTAAGTTTGTCATGTGTCAAGTACGCTGTTTCGATTGTACCAGTGGCAGATAAAATACCCAGTTGCTTCCGCAGATTGGTATTCCAACATATTGACGATCCATTATCGCATGAATAATTTAAGTCGTTGTTATTATTGTCTGGCGAAATAATACCTCGTAGCCTAGTAAGTCTGGGTGATATTTTCGTTTTCGTTCGTGGTGTTTGCAAATGATTCTGACGGTGCAATGGGCCGATTCCACCTACACCAATTCGACATGGTGACGACGAAGATGATAATGATGATGAAGATGGCGTGAATGCATAGCCAGCGGCTGTGCCATGCGCGAGGAGTACGAGCATCCGCATATGAGGTGGGGAGGGGAACACTCAAAACGCGGGGGTTGCCCTATTAATTCCCGCTCAATTTTCAATGTTTTATCGATTATCGTTTACCAAGATTATTACTGAAATTGGTTCCTATATACTGGTTCCTATTTATACTATGACGACAAGCTGCTGCGCCGAGTGCGGCAAGGAGGTGGAGGGGGAGGGGGAAGGCGTTGCTAGTCTCAAGACATGCAAGTCTTGTTTGCAAGTCAAGTATTGTAACGAAAGACAAGAGAAGAAAGAAGTAAATATACCTCAACTAAATGTAAGCGATAAATGTGAATAGACATAATGTTAATCATTAGAACATGGTATAGTATGATTCAGTGCAAAACAACTATTATCATCAAAATGGTCAATAAGAGCAATTATTCGGGGGTGCAGGATGTTTGGGGGTGGTGTCAGTCGCGCCACACGTTCGGTCAACAATCATCTGTGCCAATGAGAAACTTTCGTCCATAAGCTTGGTGCAGTAGGTCGTCCATCGTGGAATTGGTTTACTGTCAGTCGCTGCTGTAGGAACTTCATTTGAATTGATCCGCGATGCAGCATTCGATCCAAATTTTCGACCAGAGAATGATAATGATCCCATGTCACCTGACACACTCGATGAGAGTGTAGTATTGTCAACATACGACTCATCGGTTTTGACTGTTGTCACGGTACAACATTGGTCCGACGATGGTTTCTTGTCTTCAACACCAAACAAGTTCCGTTTTGTGCATACTAAATCAGTCTTGAACTCCAATTGACTCTCCTCCATATCTTCACCTTCGTGCAAACATTTGTTATCATTAGTTTTCACAACAGGGGGCGTGAGACCTTCGTCGTTCGATAATACATGACGAATGGGAGACATGCCAAAAAGATACGATGCATCATCATCAACCGTCTTGGCCATTCGAATTGGGCTCATTTGTGGTGATGGACATGTATCGGATTCTAGACTTGATAGGAGTACGTTTCTGCCCTCTGCCTCATTTGACAAATCTACTCCAAAAGATGTATCGTGTATTAGTTGTAAGTTGCTTGACTTTATTGATGTAGCACATGAGACCTCATCATTGTTCTGCTTGTCAATGCGGCTGGTAGTTTGTAGTAAATCTGAACCCATCAACGTTTCTTTAACTGCCATTTCTGCATTAATTAGTTCTTGTCGACCAAAGGAGGATGTAGATGGAGAAGAATGTTTACTAGTACAACTGGTGACGAATGATGCATCAGCCAATGCTGTTCGTTCATTGAATTCATCCTCATGGTAACGCAATGCCGTAGCAAGGCGTTGTCCAAAATACACCCGATCAGGGGAGCTATTATTGGACGACTGATTCGGTGAGTCATCATCAAGGGAAGAATCGTTATCATACTGCAAAATCCCACGCTGTGTTGTAGTTGTCATTCCCCAAACTCTTTCATTCTCAATATTATTTCTAAAGTTACATATAATCTTATCTGGAGTTCGTAAGCATTGTATGATTGACTTATCAAAGAAGGAACTACCACCAGAATCATTGCAATCAATGCTGCTACCAGTCGACGAGGGTGGTGGCGATGATCGACATAGTCTTGATTTGTTGCGCTGTTGCGAATTGTTCTCCTTCTTGGTAGATTTAGTCACAGCAATATCCATGGAGGATGATGAGGACGAATTATCGTTCGATACATCATTTTCAGGATCCATGATACAATCCCAATCATCATTTCGACTATTATCATTACTACCTGTGCCTTGTTGAGAAGACTTGTCGATTCCATACTTTTGTACCTGATAATGATGATGTGCCAGCTCAGCCAAACCTCCAATGGACATGTCGATGGATAAATCCAAGATTTGATCTTGTTCGCACACCACCGCTATTGTTGATTGGAGGCTGTGTTCTGCTGAGGAATCTTTGACTTCATCATTGCCAGAGTCGACGTCGTCAATGACGAAGAATTCGTCGAGCGAAGGAAAGTTGGTGCGGTCTCCGACAAGGAATGGATTCAATCGCTTCTTCCTAGGGCTGCTCATGGTGCCGAGGCACTGTACCATACGCACTTCCCAACCAGCGTCAACAACATCATCGATAATCGCGTCTTACCCGAGCCGAGACCAACGACGCTCTTTTGGATTTTGCCTTTGTGTTGTAGATACTACATAAATACGTGAATGGCTTTTGGCGCAATGACGAGGCCGAAGAGGAATCACGTAGTTGCGGGGACAAAACGCCGTCGACGACGTCGCTGCAACAATTTGAGGATAATATTGGTGGTAGTGTTGAAGATGATATAGGAGGCACAACGATGACCAGTACTACAACTACTATAACTCCGCAATGCCGAGCAGTAATGTTGACAAACAGTAATGATTCTTCACCCATCTCCATCCAATGCTGGGCTCATAGCCGAACCGGCAAACGCTGCCAAGCCAAGGTAACCTCACGTGAGGGCGAACCAATACCTATCCCATATTGTAATACACATTTAAAACGAGGGGATGGTGCATTAAAGGTGGTAAATCATCCATTGTTTGGTAAAGCATTGGTAGCACGAATTGACCTACCCAAGGGATATCGTATGGCATATTGGGGCATACGAGGACGATGTGGTGCATGTGATGTCGAGGATCGTGCTATATCATACTATCCTCCTAATCCAAGAACTGGAACGAATATAGACGAGAATGTTGTGGGTGGGAGGACATTAAAGAGACATAATTATAATGGAGTACTTAATCCTGGTGGGACCGGGGATATTATTCAATATGCAGGCTGTCCTGGTCCGAATGAACGACAGAATATGAGATCGACATTTCAATACTATGGTTTACGGAATGGTAAAATTGGTGGCTTAGAGTTTATTACTTTGATGCCAATTAAGAAGCATACACAACTTTTGCATTGGTATGGATCGGGGTGGTGGAAGGAGCGAGGAATTAAGAGACAGAATGTTGGCACGACAAAGTACCCTGCACCACTACGATTGGCGAAGAAGGATAGTGCTGTTTGAGGGGAGAGATGAGTAGTATATTTCATATCATCTACCGTCCTTCTTAATTTTGTCCATTCGATCTCGCGGCGGATGCTTGCTGAGCTCCGATATGTTCTCTTTGAACATGACATCCCCCAAATACTTCTCCTGCACATCATTCAACACACCCGATGCCCATTCACTATCCGCTACAATTGCCGAAGAAAACATAGATTGCATGTTGTTATTTCTGTCACCGTCCGATATCTTTGCACCGTCATTATTATTAGCTTTGTTCAAGAACACATATCCATTGCATTTGTCAACTCTTGCGACGACACGTCCAACACTCTCGGCATCCAGAATTGACAGTGGCAAGAACGATAATAGACTAAACTCTTCTACCATGTCACACAGCTCATGATGCAGCTTGTGATACTTGCGATGAAACTTCGATGATCGTGTGCGTTCCTGTGCTTTTCGATAGTCTGGGTCTTCCATGTAGTCAAATAATGGATCGGTAATAGTGCCATTCGACGCAAAGTCCATAGGGTTGGTGTCTAAGTAATCCACAAGACGATGTAGATCGTGACATTGTGTGAAGAATTCAAGGTTGAATGGTAACGGAGAAGTAAAGGCAGTGTCATGATATTCATTACCATCATATTCACCGTCACTATCAATGCCATCATCACCGCCGCTATGTTTCGGTGGCATCTCTTGTCCATCCATACCCGAGCTCTTGGTTTGTTGTTGTTGTTGCTGCTGCAATAAATCCATTTTACTCAACACATTCACACATGGCAATTCAATCCTCATCATACTTGCCGTACAGACAAGTGCGGCACCAATAAATTTCGACACATCGGGTAAACAAACGGCAGCATCGACTAATTGGACACACACCAATCTTATATCTAATTCACGCACGAGACGGTGTGCGATATGTGATATTACATTAGAATGTGCTGTTAATTCAATTTGTCCTGGTAGATCAAACAGTAGGTAGGCACGTGACGACGCTGATGATTGCTGTTGGTGTGTGCCACTAGTGCTGCTGTTAATTCCCAACCGTTCCTTGAGGAGCGTTAGTACCTCACTTAAATGATGCTCAATGTATTCCATACAATATAATAACCCTCCATTCGGACCAAGATTAAGTTCCGACATGACAGAGTCGAGACTAATAACATCCTCGCATACATCAAGGATGGTATCGTATGGGAGTTGTGAATTACCCATTGTCCCTAGTGTCGCAGTTGTATCATTGCCGCCATCACCCTCAACTTCATTCTTCGTCGACTCTGGAAGAGGAGGAACTTCGTTCGCAGGATCGAGATTTACAACGTGACAATCACGACCAAGAAGCTTGAGGTATTGCTGCATACCATCACAATACGTCGTTTTACCAGCTCCGGGTGCACCGATTACAATTTGTCCATACAGCACCATCTAAATCAACTAAAAAAAGTGGGATACGCAGATCCCGCCATGTCCTCATCTCACCTAAAAAAAAAGGTCGACTAAAATATGAGAACGTCCAAGATCATCGGCGCGATATTAGTAGTCGTCTCATCTTTCCTTGTTGTGTTTCCATCCTTTGGTAGTGCAGTATCCGATGGTGCAACTGCAGAAGCAACGATTGAAGAAGAAGAGCCAACATGCTCCCTTGGTACTGCTGCATCATTGGATGGCGATTGCTCGTCTGATGTGAATGATGCAGTGCAACAACAAGTAGTAGCAGCATCTCCAACAACGTCCAACAAGGACCTTATTGGCCAAGTTGTGTCACTAACAGATGATAACTTTGATGAACTAACATCAACCTACATGCCATCGACATGGCTTATTATGTTTAAAACGAATGCATGTGGGATATGTAAAAAGGCTTTGCCTGTGTTTGAATCTTTATCAATTGATACAGATATCCTGACACACAATGATAGAGAATTGAGTAAGAGTATCAACACACTAAGAGACGAGGCTAAATTAGTACAAGAGGGAGGGGTGCCCTCTGGACCAATATATATTTCCACAATTGATGCCGCGTCGTGGTCAAGTAGTGACATAACTAAACGTTTTGACGTAGAGGCCACCCCTACAATAATCCTTATACGCAATGAAGGGTATATTACATCCGACAAACATAGCAATACAAACAACATTGATACAAGGTCATACTATATCTACAAAGAACAACGTGCCATATATCCGTTGCGAAAATTTGTATTAGGAGAATTTATATATCGTAAACGACACGACATTCCTCCATTATTATCAGTGGAGGAACGCAAAGTACGTACTATCGTAGGTCGAATTGAATATTACCTAGCACCGGGTATTAAGTGGGCAGGTGGGATAATAGGCAAATTACTACTTGTTTGGTTTATATTTATTGGTGGACTAGGAATTTTTTTACGTGTACATAATTATGCCTGGGGCAAAGAAGAGGATGGTGATGATGATAATGGAGTTAATACCTGGCGAGCACAACAGGAGAAGGAAATTGAAATTGAAAAAGCAAAAGGTAGGAAGGAATGGGAGGAAAAAGAGAAGGCAAGGAAGGCAACGAATTCTGATTGTAATAATGATGATAATGAGGAGGATGAAATGAAAGGAAAAGGAGTGTCAGTGAAAAAGACGGGCGAAATACCAAGGAATGTTACGAGACTTGCAAATCGTCGCAAACCCAAAGTCAAATAGAGAATTCAGTGTTATGAAACACCCCCCCTTTTCCCACGCTTTGTTACATATTTACACAAATTAATGTCTAAAATTATACTCTTTTTCATTCATTGTCTTATTGAACCACATATACTACAAGCCAAGGCTAATGGTTTATCATTCAAATAGGTACAACTGGTGCAACTCCACTCTCCAGAAGCCGACGCTTGGGATGGTGTAAAATGTGCTAATGATGGTCTTGACAGTATGTTGTCAGATTTTTGAGTTTTGTCCTTCGTACCACGAGCAGCTTTTTGCCCTGGTGTGTCTTTTTGCATTTCATCAGATGATGGCATTTTACTCCAGCTACTCAAAAGTGACGTTTGTCCTTTATCCACCTTCACTCTCTTAACAGTACTACTGAAGACTTTCGGCTTCACTCCATCTCTATCCCGAGACTTTCGACTACCAAGTTTAAGGAATACCTGTTCGGCTTCTACCTTTGTACTTTCTTGTTTTCTAACTGCTGATAACTTGTCTTTCGCTTGTTTAGCTGAAACCTTTTCATCCACGATAGGAGACGGATAGTAGGAGTAGGTAGATATGCTCTCTTTGCTATGTTCAGGAATATTAGATGTTTTGCCATTACAACTGCCAATTATCACCTTATATTTCTTCTGCATACTTGCAGGCATGTTGTATGGTTCATGAATGTAATTGTCGGGACAATTTTGCAACTCGGGAACATATCTTCGAATGAAAACCCCATTCGGATCTTGATCCTTGGCTTGCTTTGTTACATTGTAAACTCTCATTGCATTGATTCCAGTTGTACCAGCTTGCATTTGTAATTGAGGATAGTGTATGCCAGGTTCATAATCTAGAAAAACCCTTGCAAGATGATGTGATATTCGTTTCCAATCCAACCAAAGGTTGTACGTTGCAAATGATACAAGCATTGCTCTCATCCTAAAATTTAGCCACCCACAGTCTACTAAACATCTCATACATGCATCAACGAATGGGAATCCAGTACGACCTTGACACCAGGCATCATAATATTCTTGGTTAAAGTCATTCGGTTGTCTTCGCAAGTGAGAGAATGCTAAGCATTGATCCTGCTCCTCGATGGATGGCTGAGACTCAAGCTTTTGCATAAAATGAGACCGCCAATGCATACGCGATTGGAACGAGGCCAACGAGCGTAACCATGGGCTTGGAGAGGATGATGCTTTCTTTACGGCTCGTAGCTCCTCTTGTTTCCTTTTTGTATTGATAATAACATACCTCAACGAAAGTTGTCCCCAAGTAAAATATGGGGATAGACGACTTCCTGAAGTCCACGACGTGTTTGGTGACGAAATTCCAGATGAGTAATGTGCCCCACGGAGAGAGAGAAAGGATTGAAACCAATCTAACGCCCTGCCTTCTCCTCCATGCTGTCGATTTGATCGATCATTTCTATGTTCAGCTGGGATTTCCAGTATGTCGTCTGGATTCAATGGTGAAATACATATCCCGTGCAATTGTACTCTCCCTACAGTGCCGACGTCAATCAGTCTCTTTCTCATTTCTCCAAGCAACTCTAGGCTGGGGATTTCAGGCATCGGTTGATCTAAAAATTTGTTAAAGTTTGCACTAAAATCGTCCCGACTGGAAAGACATCGAGTAACACCAGTTTGATTAAACTCTTTGATTGGTATGTTGTTTAATCGACACCATCGTCTCACCGCTTTGTCTCTGGCAAATGATTTCATATGTGACGTTTCCATGTGACAATAGATTTGATGTATCGGACATTGTCGATGAAGAGTTCGTAATGTAAATACCGCTCCTGCATGACATACAGTAATGCATTGAAATTTATGTTGATACACATTGATATGATCGTTGGAAATTCCGGATAGGCGTAAATCTAAATCGACTAGTCCTTCGTTGACAAAGGACACGTGAGATCCATGCACGGTCTTCTCGCTTAATTGATCGGGTTCGTACACTATTTTATTGTTTGGAGTGAGGGAGTGAATAAGTACACAATAATGTAATTGAAAATGAACGATGGCGGCGGGATGAAGCAGTAGGTTACTCACGGTACAATATTATGCACGGACGACTATTGTTACGAGCCGCGATGAGCGATAATGGAGCATGGTCATGCAGTCGAACATCTTTCTTTAGCCAAACGACGTCCATGGTGTTTTCTGCACACGCACACCCCGAAGACGTATCGTAGGTAGGAGCGGAGGTGGTATCGTGGTATGTGCCGATGAGTGTATGTAAGGAAGAAAGAGATTCTTTACTCTTCTCAAATGCATTTCTTCTTCACTTTCACTGATTTATCTTCTGGTTAAATGGGGCAGAATTTTGGAGCAACGCGATATCCAATCTAACCATGAACCGGCGTATCAACTTTGCCATCTTGACGGTCTCCTCCTTGGTCCCCACCTCTGGAGCTACCGTCTGTCGCCCCCTCTACTCCCCGCGAGCTTACGCGAGAGGGGAGCAGGTGTCATCAATCGATGACATCTCAGATGAACGATTCAACTATCTTTGCGATTCGAATCTTTGCGAGACTTCACCGGGTATTGATCTAAAATGGATAATGGACGGGATTGGTCCGTGCCTTGCCATCGATGATTCGACTAAGGTCGATGGAAGTGACGACATCGAGGATATGGTTGAGCAAAATGAGCATGTCGCAACATTGTTGGCGTTTAAGATTATGCTGGAGGGGGAGACTGGAGATATTTATGAATCTACCAAAGAAGAAATGGAGGAATTGGACGAGATTTCGTTGTTAAATGATTTGGAAGAGATAGAGGAGCTGTCGTCGGCGGAGGTGAGTGAAGATGGAGATGATATGGAAAACCCAGCGTCTGACATACATTCCATTTCTCGAAAATTGCAAGTGACAACCGCACCAACTTCATCGAAGCCGATGTCCAATCCAACAACTTCCACGCCCACTGAATCACCTAAGACTTCCAATCCCAGTAAATCACCTACTTCTTCCACTCTGACGACTTCCAAACCGACTTCCAATCCGACGACGTCAACACCCAGTAAATCACCCAATCCGACAACTTCCAAACCGTCCTCCTCGACGACAACTGCAACAACTCCGACAACTGCTACGCCGACAACTTCAAAGCCGTCAGCTTCACCAACTGCAACGCCCACCACATCCACCCCCACTAGTACCTCACCAACACGCCAACCAACATCGAGCCCTAGCCTCGAACCAACACGCAAGCCATCTCGTACTACACGCAAACCAACTCGTAAGCCTACGCTGGAACCAACATTGAGCCCTAGTATTGAGCCAACTCGCAAGCCAACTCGCAAGCCAACTCGCAAGCCAACACGCAAGCCATCTCGTACTACACGCAAACCAACTCGTAAGCCTACGCTGGAACCAACTCGTAAGCCAACTCGTAAGCCAACTCGCAAGCCAATTCGCAAGCCAACTCGCAAGTTAACTCGCAAGCCTACGCTGGAACCCACATTGAGGTAAGGATCATAGTCTAGTGCTATTGATTTTTATGAACCCTTTTTTCATCTTACTGGCATAATCATTGGTCTATTCCAGCCCTACTCTCGAACCAACATTGGGCCCTAGCCGCAAGCCAAAACGCAAGCCAAAACGCAAGCCTACACGCAAACCAACTCGCAAGCGGCGCAAGCCAACACGGAAACCATCGAAGAAGCCTACTAATATTCTGGCACGTAAGCCAACGAAGAAGCCTACTGTGTTTAAGGCACGTAGACCAACGAAGAAGCCAACGCGTAAACCTAACCTTCCAATATTCCGAAATCAAAAGCCAATGTATGAGTCAAACCCCTTTCTTATAGCTGTAGCTCAGGGAGCAGCAGATTTATTCTAATGAAAACTGTATTATGGAGGAAGTTTACAAGAAACAAGGGAATAACAATGGGGGTAAATGAGGCGGTGTGCGCTGGAACGACTTGTTGTTAATAAATTTCCCAGGTTTGTCCCTGAAAAAAAGCGAAAAAAAGCTAGCTTTTCACAAATCAATGTAATCCCATTGTAAATTGACCCATTTTAATATTGCCGTCACTTCACGAGTTCCTTTCCATTCGCTAGTAACCGTATATCGTCATGTTCCTCTCTTGGAGCCTCACACATTTGTCTATTCTCCAGTGCGAAATTCCTCTTCGTTTTCGAAAACGAGGCTTGCCCGCCCCAGCTCGCGAGCCAAATCGACCCATTTTAATATTGACGTCTCGCCTTGAGATTAATTCCGTTTGCGAATGTCCGGGTAATGCCATGTACCTCTATCCAAGCCCCACAACATTCGTCTATTCCCCATTTCAAAATTCCTTTTCGTTTCCAAGAACGAGGCCACCCCGTCGGCGGGACTGCCCCAGCTCCAGCTCGCGAGGCCTGACTCTCGAAAACGAAGAGGAATTTCGCGATGGGGAATAGACAAATGTTGTGAGGCTCCAAGAGAGGAACACTGTGATATCAGGCGTTAGAAAATGGAAACGAATTCGTGAAGAGTCGGCAATATGAAAATAGGACGATTTTGTATGAAAATACATAAAAATGAAAAAGTCTAGGTTAACCCTGGGGAAATTTATAACAAGTCGTTCCAGCGCGCACAAGGGAAAATGGACATGTCTTACCCCCATTGTTATTCCCTTGCAAGAAATAATCATCAGAGTCACCAATGACTTTGAATCAAGTTTAATTGCGAGCATCCATGTATGATTAGTACCATATCTAGTTCAATCAGTGCCTTGTCTGCCCCCCTTGTTATTCTTCTTCTGTTTCAGCTTTTCAGTTGATCCCATGTCCTAAACAAATTCTGCTACAATATCACAATCCTGTACCTTTGCCAAGGCCAAGGCAACCTTTTCTCCTCTTGGTCTCAATAATCGAATGGGATTGTACTTCCCAATGTTAATGCACTGTAATGCTTTAGTTCAGTTTCTAATACTGCTTGATGATTGGCAATGTCTAAAAATTTAAGATGCATGTGGTTGTGTAATCGTGCACCGGGCGGTATTATCTGTTACTGCTAGTTGTATAAAAAAAACTGCATTTTCAGATATATCCACAACATATCAAATGATCATAATCCCAATGCAATAAACATCCATGTGGGTAGGAATGCAAAAGTTATTTGGAAGTCAATTGCACCTCCTACTGATCGTGTAAGTTTATTCGAAGGTGGATGATTGGGGAAGTGTTACACCATCCACCCAACACGTGAACCAGTCCATCAAGGATCGAAAATCAACAACGTTGCAACTCCCCAACATCACAGCAGCCACGAAAACAACCCTCCATGGATAATTAAGTGGCAAAGTGGAATCTGAAAAAGCCAAACCAAACAACAGGTACCAAAAAAAGGGTTACAATTGATATATAGTATTCTGACAATTTGCTCACACATGAATAAATAATTTCAAATTAGACAATGAAAACAGCTTCGCTCGGGCTTTTGGAGGTGATGGTGGTACGTGTGAATGCCGGGGGGGATGCCCCCCGGACCCCCCCTCTGTTGGTGACGTCACGGGCTCATTCCCCCTTTCTTTGTTTTCTT
>Ga0247831_1001478_pt1 | contig 43711 bp, 43 predicted proteins | sample LaCruzMarch2015__9_FD_192406 | JGI IMG/M metagenome (GOLD analysis project Ga0247831, IMG submission 192406) | Freshwater microbial communities from meromictic Lake La Cruz, Castile-La Mancha, Spain - LaCruzMarch2015_1m | ecosystem: Environmental > Aquatic > Freshwater > Lake | place: Spain...
GAGTATTGGACTTAAACATGTTTGAAATGACGCCCATCGAAGCTTTACACGGCAAGCCCGTTGAACCTACCGAGTTATCGGATTATCCTGTCCAACAAGAACTGTTCCAAACGTTGGGACAGTAGTGACACAATATACCTAAAAGTTTATTGGTGCTTGGAATATTGGTAATGGGGAAATTGGTGATGGGGAAATTTTGGGCTTTAGTGTGAGGGAAAGCTGAAGATGATCTGAACTGAAGATGATCTGAACTGAAAATAATCTGAACTGAATGAAGATAATTTGTGGTGCCGACGGCGAGACTCGAACTCGCACAGCTTTCGCCACTACCCCCTCAAGATAGCGTGTCTACCAATTTCACCACGTCGGCTTTATGTGGTCTAGATAAGCCAAAGATTGTAACACGGTGCCACAATCTTTGATTTTAGTCTCAGCGCATTATTTGCTAGCTGGTGCAGCTGGCACTGCGGGAATGACCGGCACGGTCGGTGTGGGTACAACTGGCGCTGCGGGGACTGCAGACATGCCTGGTACAGCGTTCAATGGCGCAGCTGGAACGCCAGGCACGGTGGGAGCGCTCGGTGCAACGCCAGGTACGGCTGAGCCAGCAGGCGGTGCAACGGAAGGCGTTTGTGTAAAGTTTTGCATGATGCCAGTGTCCTGACCCGTGTTGCCACGGTTTGCCACGTAGGCCAAGCCAATTGTGCTGATAAAAAAGACCACCGCAGCCCACTTTGTAGCGCGCGACATGAAGTTGGCGGCACCTGTCGCGCCAAACAAACTACCTGCTGAACCGCTACCAAAGGCTGAGCCCATATCAGCACCCTTGCCCTGTTGAAGCAAGACGAGTGAAATGATGGCAAGCGAAGAAAGAATCTGCACAACCAGCAGAAGATTAAACATCAAAGACATTGAAACGCTCCGAAAACTAAACAACCGATGGAAACTTCAAACTAAAACCGCTATAAAAAACCAATTTAGGCGGCAATCGCTAGAAAATCCTCGGCAACTAAAGAGGCCCCACCGACCAACGCGCCGTCGATGTCAGGCATGCTAAACAAACTGGCGGCATTTGCCGCTTTGACACTGCCACCATACAAAATCTGTACATGCTCTGCACCGATACCCTTTAGGGCTGCGCGGATCGCGGCGTGTACTTCCTGAGCTTGCTCGGGCGATGCGGTGCGACCCGTGCCAATTGCCCAAACAGGCTCGTAGGCGACAACCATTTTTTTGACTGCCTCAGCCCCAAGCGCCAACACTGGCGCTAACTGGCGCGCAATAACGGCAACAGCTTGCCCTGCGTCGCGTTCAGCCAGTGACTCACCGACGCACACAACAGAGGTAATACCTGCCGTCAAGGCTGCTTGAGCCTTGTCTGCCACAACCTGATCAGACTCGGCGTGCATCGCGCGACGCTCAGAATGACCCACCAACACAAAACGGCATGAAAAATCAGCCAACATCGCGCCCGACACTTCGCCCGTATAAGCACCCTGCGTATGCACGCTGAGGTCTTGTGCACCCCACGCAAATGGCGAGCCTTTCAAAGCCAACGCAATCTGCGCGAGATAAGGAAAAGGTACACACACACCCATTCGGGTCGCGGAGGCAGAGGGAGAGGCAGCCAGAAGTGCAGCGAGCAACTTGGCGTTATCGGCTAAGCTGCCATGCATTTTCCAGTTACCCAGTACGAGTCTAGTACGAATTGCGGTCATTTTTAAGCGCGTAATAAATAGCAACAAACCGAGAATTGTATCCTGTTGACCTCGATTAGTGGGGTGACTGCAGAACTGGCAGGAAATATCCTGCTAAATCGTTTATGATTCAGCCCTTGTTTAGGGAAGCGTGGCCGAGCGGTTTAAGGCACCGGTCTTGAAAACCGGCGAGGGTTCACGCCCTCCGTGAGTTCGAATCTCACCGCTTCCGCCAAAATTCCGCCATATCGCCAAGCTAGAACGACTAGTTATGCTTAAGTATTTGCTCAGAATATTGAAGAAATTCAACTAAATGCTCGGTAATGACTTTCACTGTGATTGGCATCAATAACTTTTGATAGTCATGCAAGGCGATATTTCTGAACCCAACCATGCGTTTAAGTGATTCGGCGAGCGCCAGATCGATCAATTTTGCCTGAGCCAATATATCGAAGACATCGCGTGCACTTTGAGGCACACCAAGACGGTCGCGACGGATGATGTGGTGGCCCATATCCAGTGCCGCCTCGCAGGCGCGCTGGATATTCATGACGGCAGCATCTTGTCTTGAAAAGTTGGTTCCGAAGGTGGTTGGATCGTGATCAAACTCCTCGTGAGCACGTGCCACACATCGTTCAATCGTCGCCGCTTTGTTTATCAGGACGTCATCGCGCATAGACGTGCCCTTCACGGTTGATGATTCTGAGAAGTGGTGCGCGCGCCTCGTCAAGCGCTAGCTTTTCACTCAAAACAGCCACTTCAAACAGGCGCACCTGCAATCAGATATCCCACACTGTTTTACCAGTTGAAAGAACCTGATACAGCATGACGGTCGAGGCTGCGCGTAAGTCGAGCAGATCAACGTCGCTATTTACAAGGCTTGCAATATCGTTTGATAACGACCAGAGCAGGGTGGGGTATATGTAAGTAGGTGCCAATACCGACAAATCAAGATCGCTCTCTGGTCGGGACGTACCCGAGACCTGGCTCCCAAAGACATAAAGCGCCATTAGATTTGGAATCTTTGCAAGCACTGAGGCTAAAACAGGCCCGTCTGTCGCAAGCATAGTCATAAGTCGTGAATGCATAGTGGGCTCACGCAAAAGTAGCATTGATGTCATGTTGGATTAACATTCAGAATATATCGTAGAACAGTAGTGTCCGGTGAATTTCCGAATAAATTCAATTGGTTAGCGGAGTCGAGTAAATCAGTTGTGAGTTCATTGCCTTGAAATGCGCTTGAAAGCTCAGTTTTCTCAAATACCGACACCGATAATATCTGTAGCAATGTGTATAACGAGGCATTAATTTGAAGTTCCTTCTTGACGATGGCAATCAGCACGTAAGTCGACACGGTGCACCAGATTTGCGTCTTGACGGCGTTCTCGCTGTTGCCCAGGAACTTCTTGATTCTCAGGTGCTGCTTGATCCATTTGAAGAACAATTCGACTTGCCAGCGGTTCTTGTAGAGTGCAGCGATGGTCAGCGGGGGCAAGACAAAATTGTTGGTCAGGAATATGAGCGTCTTGCCACTCTCGACATCTTTGAATCGAACGCGTCTCAAGTTCTCTGGGTAATGTTGGGTGGCGTAAAACCCGTTGAGCAAGATCGTTTGATCGCAAATAACTCCGGTCGATCGATCGACGGATGCCGAATAAATTCTCCGAGCATTCATATTGGCTTTGGTCCGGGTCACGAAGAATCCGCCCGCTTGATGCAAGGCATAAAGACGCGTGAAATCCAGGTAGCCGCGATCCATCACATAGAACGCACCAGCTTCGATTGGCATGAAGTCCAGTACGTTGACTTCGTGCATCTTGCAGTCGCTGATGTGGATAAACGCTGGGATTGCGCCCTGCAGGTCCAAAAGCGTGTGCAACTTGACTGCACCCTTGGCTTTGCGAAACGGCGCCCAGTCGAACAGGCTCAAACACAGATCGATCGTGGTTGCATCCAGTGCGTAGACGGTGTTCTTCAAGTCGAGTCCGACCAAGTCCGTGTCGCTGTAGAGCTTGCGCGCTCGACGAATAAGCAGTGCAGCGATATCCGCCCAAATGCGCCAATCGCGCGCTTCGTTGGCATCGGCCAACGTCGAGCGATGAATGCTGTGACGCTAACCCATCGCATAGAGTTTGTTCGCGTTGGCGCCAAGTGTCACCTCGATATCGCGCAGACTCTCGCGCCACGTAAGCTGAGCAAAAGCCATCACGCGAAACTGTTCCGCGCAGGTCATGCGACGAACGCCTGCGTTGCCGCCCTAGCGATCGACGATGCGACCAAAGCTCGTCCACGGCACGAACTCCATAATCTGCGCAAAAAGCGTCTTGCCGACGTTCATGAGACATCCCCCAGAGGCTAACCCCAGGAAAATACCCAAAAATGATGAATTTGAATTCAAATCGGCACCAAATAAAATCGGCCGCTAGGCCACGCCAGTATTGGCTTTTACTGAAAAACAACCCGGTTTAACCGGACACTACTGAAAACATGCCTAAAAATTCTCCTCAGAAACCCGTGCTCGAATCTGTCAAATCGGCTGCCTCCACTTCCCAGTTTTACCAAAGTGCAGAGGAGCGGGCGACTCAGGGTAAAAGTCTGCGCAACGAAACGCCCCGAAGTGCACACTCGCAATGGCACGCCCCAAAAAATCGCCCTGATCCGGTCGACATTCTTTCCGCGTCGAACGCCGGCCGAATTGAACACCTTATTCCCATTCGCTTTGGACGCATGTCACAGTCTCCCTTTGCGTTTTATAGAGGTGCAGCAGCGATCATGGCGTCTGATCTTGCGCAGACACCCACGAGCGGACTTTACGTTCAAGCATGTGGCGATGCACACCTCATGAATTTTGGCGGATTCGCTACACCAGAAAGAAATGTTGTTTTTGATATCAATGATTTAGATGAAACCTTGCCTGCGCCTTTTGAGTGGGATATCAAACGACTCGCAGCAAGCGTTGTCATCGCAGCCAAACATATCGAACTACAGACGAGCGACGCTGCAAGCCTTGTTATCGATCTTGTGCGTAAATACCGCGAAAAAATGTCTGACTACGCAGAGATGCGCGCGCTTGATGTTTGGTATGACAAAATTGACTTGCAAAACCACACAGATCGCTCGACCGATCCAGAAGTACTCAAACGGGCCCGCAAACGTTTGGCTCAGCGCATTGAGCAGGAGCGGCGTAAGTCACATCCGGACATCATGTATCCGAAATTCGTTGTGCACGAAGGGGGTGCGCCCAAAATCAAGGACGAACCTCCACTGATTTTTCGTACGACGGAACTGCTGATGCCCGGCCCTCAATTAGACTATGCGAACGTGATAGAGGCCTACCGTCAAACTCTGCCGGAACATGTCCGCATGCTTTTCAATCGTTTTCACTACTGCGATCTCGCCCTAAAAGTTGTCGGAGTCGGCAGCGTAGGGACTATGTGTTGTGTGGCCTTATTCATGGCTGGGGAAAAGGATCCGCTTTTCCTGCAGGTCAAAGAAGCACGACAGTCTGTGCTTGAGCCTTATGCAGGTAAAAGTGCCTATGCTAATCAGGGGCAACGCGTGGTTCATGGCCAACGCCTGATGCAATCGGCCTCAGATGTATTTTTAGGGTGGACACGCGGTATCAACGGGCGCGATTTTTATATACGACAGCTGCGTGACCTTAAGCTTTCCGCGATCATTGAAGACTGGGACATTGAAACGCTACGACTTTACGTAAAAATGTGTGGACATGCCTTGGCACGTGCGCATGCGCGTTCAGGCGACCCGGCCAAGATTGCTGGTTACCTTGGCACAAGTAAAAGCTTTGATCAGGCGATCGGGGAGTTTTCTGTGGCATATGCCGAGCAAAACAGCTTGGACTATCTTGCATTTATTGAGGCGATTCATCAAGGCAAAATTCCCGCTCAACTGGATGCGTAATATAAACTAGGAGGGGGTGAAAGCCCCCCCTTACCCCAGCTTGAGCATCACGACACCGAGAACAATAAAAGCTACGCCTACCCAACGAATTGGCAGGCTCGGATCCCCGAAAAAGAACACGCCTAGCGCAAACGTGCCCACAGCGCCGATAGACGTCCAAACCGCATAAGCCGTACCGATCGGTATTTCTTTTAAAGAAAACCACAACAATGTCCCACTGATCGCCATGCTGACGACTGCTAGCACGAGACCCCAAACTTTCATACCAGGGGCATCCGCTAATTTAAGTCCCAATGGCCAGCCAACCTCGCACAAGCCGGCTATTAGCAATGCCCCCCAGTAAATACTCATATGGATACCCTACTTGCTGATGTGGCGGTTTGTAAACTATTCTCAAAATAAGAGTACATTAAGAATCAATATAAGAAACTAGGCTTGACCGACTCACTTGTGATGACGCAGACAACCTCACCCCTCATTGATCGCTTTGGCAGAAGCATTGAATACCTCCGCCTATCCGTCACGGATCGGTGCAATATGAAGTGCACCTATTGTCTGCCTAAAAGTTTCAAAGGCTACCAAGAGCCCAAAAATTGGCTCACTTTTGACGAAATTGAACGCGTCGTCGGTGCCTTTGGTCGCCTGGGTACTTCGCGGATTCGTTTGACAGGTGGCGAGCCTCTCCTGCGCCGCAATCTGCCAGATCTGGCCGCACGGATCAGCGCCCTGCCCGGCATCAAAGATTTATCCCTCTCGACCAATGGCACCCAATTACCCAAGCACGCTGCAGCCTTGCGTGCAGCTGGGGTCACGCGCCTCAACATCAGTCTGGATAGTCTGGACCGTGAATGTGTGACGCAAATTACCGGTCGTGACACGATCGACGATGTGATGGCTGGCCTGGATGCAGCGCAAGAACACGGCTTTTCACCGATTAAACTCAACATGGTCGTGATGCCCGGCGTCAATGAACATGAAATCGAGGCGATGACAGAGTTTTGCATCAACCGCGGTTTCATTTTGCGCTTGATCGAGACCATGCCAATGGGCAGTACCGGGCTGGCCTCGGGCTATACGCCGCTTGGTCCCGTCCTTGAACGCCTGCGCGAACGGTTTGAATTGATTCCGGAAATCAAGACCATGGGTGGAGGCCCCGCGCGCTATTGGCGCACTGCGGATGGTCGTGGACAAATTGGTCTCATTACCCCGATTAGTCAGCATTTCTGTGCAACCTGTAACCGGGTTCGCTTGTCTGTGGATGGCACGCTCTATTTATGCCTCGGCCAAGAAGAAAAAGTAGAACTCCGACCTTTGTTGCGTGCAGGTATTTCTGATGCAGAGCTTGAGCAAACGATTCGTGAAGGGATTGAGCTCAAACCAGAGCGTCACGAATTTCTTGAAGCGCCCACAAAAATCATCCGTTTTATGTCTCAAACTGGGGGCTAAGTCTCACTGCAGGTAGGTTAAAGTCTGGATTGAGTCTCACCAAAGCGACACAGCATGAAACCCAGAGCCAACCTCCTGAATTTTGAAGATGCACGCCAGACTTTATTGGCGAGCGCAGCCCCCCCGACTAACACTGAAACCTTACCGCTTTTGGCGGCGCTTGGACGCACGCTGGCTCAAGCCATCCAGTCGCCGATGAACGTCCCAGGCTTTGATAACTCCGCGATGGACGGCTATGCGCTCAACGTGCTGGATATTGAGGCACTGCCCGCGCATTTTCCTGTCACCCAACGCATCGCGGCGGGTCAAACCGGCACCCCGCTCGCTCCTAATACTGCAGCACGCATTTTTACGGGGGCTCCCGTTCCCGAAGGTGCCAACGTTGTCGTACCTCAAGAACACACGCAGGATCTTGAGGGTTCAATTTCTATCACGCATCCCATTGCGCGTATGCAGCATATTCGTCACAAGGGTGAGGACATCGCAGCAGGCAGCTTAGTACTGGCCGCTGGACAGCGCTTAGGTGCTCCGCATCTCGCTATGTTGGCATCCATTGGCGTGGCGTCTGCGACAGTTTTCACACCATTGAAAGTGGGTGTATTTTTTACGGGTGACGAGCTCACAGAGCCTGGTCAAACTTTGGCACCTGGCGCGATTTACAACAGTAATCGTTTTGCAATTAATGCCTTATTGGCGCAATTGGGTTGCACAGTGAACGATTACGGGATTGTGCGCGACTCGGCCGAAGCCACCCGTGAGGCGCTTAGTCAGGCTGCAAGCGAAAACGATGTCATCATCACCTGCGGTGGTGTGTCGGTTGGTGAAGAAGATCATGTCAAAGCTGCGGTGATGGCGCTCGGCAGCCTTGATCTGTGGCAGATCTCTATGAAGCCCGGCAAGCCTCTTGCCTATGGTCGCGTCGGTCAAGCGGACTTTATTGGCCTGCCTGGTAACCCAGTCAGTTCTTTTGTGACCTTTTTATTAATGGCGCGTCCGTTTTTGCTCAAACGCATGGGGGCCGCGCATACAGAGTTGAAATATCTGTCCGCGACTGCAAATTTTGATTGGCCCAAGCCTGACCGTCGCCGTGAATTTTTGCGCGTCAAAATCTCGCATGATGCCTCTGGCTCGCCGGTGCTAGATTTGTGGCCGAATCAAGGCTCTGGTGTGATGAGTAGTCTTGCCTGGGCAGATGGTCTCATTGATCTACCCGCGGATACTAAAGTCGCGCGTGGTGATGTCGTGCGCTATCTTTCTCTTTCTGAACTTCTTTACTAGGCCAAAGCAAAGAGCCCAACAGCATGAAAATCAAGGTCTTGTATTTCGCACAGCTTAGAGAAAAGTTTGGCCTGTCTGAAGAAGACATCCAATTACCGGAGACCGTCCGCACTGCTCGCGAACTGATCGTTTTGCTTTCGATCCGAGGTGGCGTGTGGAGTGAAACGTTTGACGGCTCACAGGCCTTTCGCATTGCTATGAATCAAGAAATGATCCCGCTCGACACGCCTCTCATTGATGGCGCTGAACTGGCTATTTTCAGACCTGTAACGGGTGGCTAAATGACCGCACACATGTCTACGCGCTTATCCGTCACCGTGCAGCCTGAAGATTTTGATTTGGGTCGAGAGTATGCCGCGCTTGTTGCTGATGACCGCAGCATCGGAGCCATCGTTGCTTTTGTCGGAACAGTGCGTGATCTCAACCTTGCCGATGATGTCGTAGCGCTCGAACTTGAGCACTACCCCGGCATGACTGAAAAGTCCTTGAACAATATTTTGAATGCAGCAGCGGAGCGCTGGTCGTTGCAAGGCGCGCGTATCGTCCATCGGATCGGCAAAATGTATCCGGGAGATCAAATTGTGATGGTACTCACCGCCAGCGCGCATCGCGGCGATGCTTACGAAGCAAACAACTTCATCATGGACTATCTGAAAACCGAAGCACCCTTTTGGAAAAAAGAATGGACCCCCGAGGGCCCTCGTTGGATTGAAGCGCGTGATAGTGACGACAAGGCAGCCGCAAGATGGAAATGAAACACACTTATGACGCACTGATCTTGGCCGGCGGCCGTGGCGCGCGGTTGGGTGGCAAAGACAAAGGCTGGGTCATGTGGAATGGTTTGCCGCTCGTCGAACACGCGCTCGCGGCGCTCGCCAAACAAGTGCCGCCCCCAGCGCGCATCCTCATCAGTGCCAATCGCAATGTCGATGCCTATCAACAGACTGGGCATGTTGTCGTTGCGGATGAACGTCCTGATTTCTCAGGGCCAATGGCGGGTATCGAAGCGGGCCTCATGCGTTGCAAAAAAAATAATCTCTTGGTAATTCCTTGTGATGCGCCCATGCTGCCTGACGACTTATTTGAAAAGCTTCAAAATGCGCTCACAGACCAACCCGAGGCCGTGGCCGCCTATGCCGTGACGCCTGAGGCCGCGCAACCGTTATGCTGTCTGCTCAAGCCCTCTGTTGCAGGTTCTCTGGGCAAACAGCTTGACCTCGGGCACAGTGAAACCCTCGCTTGGCTCGAATCCATCCAGGCAAGACCCGTGCGCTTTGAACACGTTGCGTCATTTACCCCTTTCAATACACCTGAAGCCTTGAAGGCTCAGCGGAATCCCTCATGACACAAAATCTCACACACTTTGACGCATCCGGTCAGGCGCACATGGTGGATGTCTCAACCAAAAATGAAACGCATCGCCGTGCGGTTGCCCAAGGACGCATCACCATGCAGCCCGCCACCTTTGCCAAGCTGTCACAAGGCGATGCTAAAAAAGGCGATGTCTTGGGTGTGGCGAGGTTGGCAGGCATTATGGCGGCTAAGCAGACAGGGGCACTGATTCCTCTTTGTCACCCCGTTCCACTGACAAGCGTGACGGTAGATTTTATTTCGGAAGCCGAAACTTCCTCTGTCACTTGTACCGCGACCTCTGAAACGGTGGGGCGCACTGGTGTTGAAATGGAAGCGCTGACCGCAGCCTCCATCGCATTGCTGACGATTTATGACATGCTCAAGGCGATTGACCGCGGCATGGTGATTGACGGGGTCAAACTGCTAGAAAAGCATGGGGGCAAGTCAGGCTCCTGGGTCGCGGAGGCGCTCTAACCTTCTATAATTTACGTCCTAACTTTCCGTAATTTACGTCCTAACTTTCCGTAATTTACAGATTTATTTTCCGTAATTTACGGTAAAATATTCCATAATTTACGTAATATTTTTGAAACTTAGGATGCTATTCAATATGGAAAACCTCCCGAACTTTGCTCGCCTGATCAGGCCCCGCATTGAGGAGGCACTCAAAGACACGCCAGTCATCCTATTGGCGGGGCCCCGACAGGCCGGCAAAACAACCCTTGTTCGCCAGATGGCTGCCGAAAAACAACTTCAGTACTTCACATTGGATGATGCACTCACGCTATTGTCAGCCTGCGAAGATCCTGTGGGTATGATTTCAAAGCTAGACAGCGCAGTTATCGACGAAATCCAACGTGCTCCCGAGTTATTGCTCGCTATAAAAAAAAGTGTCGATGAAGATCGTCGCCCTGGACGTTTCTTGCTCACGGGATCTGCCAATTTGATGGCGCTTCCAACCGTGGCGGACTCACTAGCCGGGCGCATGGAAACCCTTTCTTTACTACCTTTGTCCCAAAGTGAAATTGAAGGTCAACGCGCGAACTGGATTGACAATGCATTCGCAGGGAAGATTCTGTCTGAAGGCGCCAATCAACCTGCAAAGTCACTTGCTCAACGCGTGCTTAAAGGCGGCTATCCCGAGTCCATTTCGCGAACAAGTGCCAAAAGAAGACAGGCTTGGGCGACGCAGTATTTGGAAGCCATTATCCAAAGGGACGTCCGTGACTTTGCTGGCATTAACAAGATAAATGAGTTACCCCGATTTCTCAGAGCGTTAGCACAAACTTCAGGTCAGATGTGCAATTACACAAAGCTAGGTGGCGAAGTCGGGCTCGACGGCAAGACAGCAGCAAAGTATATCAACGTCTTTGAGCAGATGTATCTCCTAAAGCGGGTGAGCGTTTGGGCACGCAATAGACTGAATCGTCTAGTCAAGACACCAAAGTTGCAATTTATAGACTCTGGATTGCTGGCAGCCTTACTCAATCTCAGCATTGAGGAAATCCATGATGATCGCACACGGTTCGGGCATGTTCTAGAGACATTTGTTTTTGGAGAGTTGCTCAAACACGCAGCAACTTCCGATGATCGTTACAGCCTGATGTATTACCGAGACACTGAAAAAGTTGAAGTCGATATAGTGATCGAAAATGCGAAGGGACAGTTAGTAGGTGTAGAAATCAAAGCTGCTGCAACAGTCAAAGTGAGTGATTTCCTCGGGCTGAAAAAACTCGCCGCCTTAGCTGGAAAGCAATTCAAAATGGGCGTTCTACTTTATGACGGTCACGAGACGTTACCCGTGGGTGATGGCCTTTGGGCAGCACCCATTTCAACACTCTGGGGCTAGCCATTCAAGCGTAGCGCTTTTCATTAATATGAAAGCATTAAATTAAAGAGCGCTTTAATTTAATTATTATGCGCTGCAATTAAAAATGCTTGTGGTGCCCCGAGCCGGAATCGAACCGGCACGCCCTTAAGCTGCAGATTTTAAGTCTGCTATGTCTACCAATTTCATCATCGGGGCAGTCACTGAGGCGCTATTGTATCCAAAAGCGCCGAGGTACATCAGCCCTTGCAGGGAAACCGGATTGGGAGGTAGCGCAAAATCGATGCAGCCGCCTTTTCCTGATGGAATTGGGGGTTAGCGAGTGCCCAGCGAATGAACTCTGCCAGCACCTCGTCGCGCGCAACGCCACCTGAAGGTAAGCATACTGTTTTAGGAGCTTTCGGGTCCTTTGTGAGCTCTGAACCCTGATACACACCCTCGCCAAAGCCATAGCAAAAGGTTTGAGCCTCAAGGTCTGTGCGACTCTGGCAGAGATTGATCATGGCACCGAGCGACACGTCAGACTGAGGGACATTTTGTGCACCAGACACTAAAGGGAGTGCCGCAAACATCGCAGTAACAAGTAATTTTTTCATCATGGTTTTTTCCAAAAAGTAATGAGGCTGGTCTAAAAGGACGATTTAGCGTCTAAATCCACCGCCAAAATGACCGCCGCCAAAACTGCGACCTCCACCAAAATCTCTGCCACCGCCGAAGCGATCGCCGCCACCAAAGCGATCGCTATTAAAATCACTGCGACCCTCACGACCTAATTGATTTTCCTGACTGGCTTCGCGAGCTCGATTTGGGTTTGCACTATCTTGGGCCCAATCGCTGCGAGCCTGCTGATTCATCTGGCCAGCCTGGCTACGCTCTTGAGGCGTGGCATTACGATTAAATGTATTTTGTGCATTTTGACGTGCTTGGTCGGCACGCTGCTTGTCCGCTGGAGAAGCATTATTTTTCCAGTCGTTCACGGCATTTTGCTGGCGTGCGACATCGTTACGCGTAATGTCGCTGCGGTTGCCCTCGCCATAACGGTTGTTTAACGCGGAGTTGCCGTAAGGCACCCCGTCACGATGCGCTGGATTGTGGTTCCAGTTGCTGTTATTACCTAAATAATCGGATCTCAGATTTGACCCTGAGTTAAAACGATTGTTGAAATTATTAAAGTTTGTATTGTTAATTGTGATCGAACCCGAACCCCAGTGCGGCGTGGACCACAGAGCAGCGCCGACCGCCATCCCCACACCAAAGCTCATCAAGCCCCAAGCTGGGTTGTAAACGGGATAAGGCGGATATGCCGCATACGGCCAAGCACCGTACACCATCATCGGGTTATACGTGGGCACATAGACCACTTGGGGATTGGACGGCACAATAATAATGTTGGACTGTGCATCACTTGACACAGACACTTGCTGGTTTGACTGAAGATTGCCTGCTTGTTTGGCCTTGGCGCGCAACGCCTGAACAGCCTGCATTAGGTCTTTGGGTTGTGCCAGATAGGCGTCACCCAGCTTTTGTGTCCAGGTCAACTGATTGCCCATCAAATTGAGCGCATCAGGGAACGTCACAAGCGACTTGACACTGTTGTCCCAGGGCTGTGGTTTGAGCGCGTTTTGTAACGCATCACCAGTCAAATGTGTATTGTTACGTAACCAGTTTGAAGCCTCGGCCACCTCAAGCGGATAGGTCGAAGCCATCAGCATTTGCGACAACAAGGAGTCTGGGTATAGCGCGATCGATGACACCAGCGACTCAAGCTGTGGCATGGTTAAGTTCGCGGTTTGATTACTTGTTTGCGCATACGCAGGTGCAGTCAGTGACGCCCCAACGAGCACGCCACCCGTTGCAAGTGTCAATGCCATCGCAGCGGTCGCAGCAGAAAGTGAAAATTTACGCATCATATTTTTTTTCATCATGTTTCCCTCATCAGGATTAAATTAATCGGGTCTCAGATCGAGCGCAACCGGTAGGCAACTAAAATATCGCTTCAACTAAGCCATCCCTTTGACAGCTTGATAAATCTTTCCAAACACCGCATCAGCATGCGCTGAGTTTAACCAACGGATAATAACAACCATGCCCATCTCAGGTTCAATCCAGGTAAATGAACTGCCTGCGCCCACCGCAAAATAACTGGAGGCGGGAACGCTTGGAAACACCTTTTGCTGATCATTCAGCCAAACCAAATAACCATAAAAAGGCGCTAATTTACAAGGAACTTGCATGCGTTTGATCCACTCAGCGGACAACACGCGTTTGCCATTTGCCATGCCCTCATCAAGCATCATTTGTCCAATAAGTGCCTGATCTTCGCTGCTGATGGACATGCCGCCACCCCAATGTGTACCGCCCGGAACAGACTGCACACGTTTGCCAGCGACCTCAACCCATGAATCATCATAGCCGACCCAATTCCAATTTTCAGACGCGCCGACTGGACGCGTAATCGCCTCGCGGAAGACCTCGGGCAGAGGACGCTGAAACAAATGCAGCAAGGCGAGTGACAACTGATTAATGCGCACGTCGTTATATTCCCAATACGTGCCAGCGGGCTGCAAGGGACGGGCATCGCCTTTGACGCCGTCGGGGGCTTTGGCAAACGTCACTGCACGGTAGCGATCCACCTGATCGGGCAATCCAAACAGGGTGCCTTCCCATTCACTCGTCTGCTGAAGCATCTGCTCCCAGGTCACCAGAGCATTGTTGCCCTCATCAAAGCCGATGCCTTTCAGGCGCTTGCCGATGGGTTCGTTGAGATCCGTAATCAGACCGCGATCAACCGCCACGCCGGCTAAGAGTGCCAGGCAAGTCTTTGCCACGCTAAAGGTCAAGTCTGCACGCTTGGGTTCGCCCCAAGAGGTTAGGGTTTTCCCTCGCAACAAGATGGTGCCTGAGTTGGGTCCACGAGAGTGCACGGGTCCATAAAGTTTGTTGTAAGGTGCAGGATCCCCGTGATGAACACCCCAATTGCTGCTTGTGCAGTCTCGGTCCCAAGTACTTTCATGATCGATCGCAAACTGCACTGCTTGTTCAAGCGCGGGGTTCTGCATACATCACCTTGAAAAATAAAAAGTCGATAAACGTAGTCAATTAGTCAAACTTTGGACACATTTCTGCCATAGGGTCAATTTTGGCACAGTAATTGCGTGCAGATTGAACAACTGAGTGTAATTACTCATTACAACGGGTTGCCTCTTACGCGCATTACCTGTTAAAACAAATCTACTTTCTAGCTGTCGTGACAAACCGAACTTGAGGATTGATATGAAGAACTCGAGCACTGCCTTCAAAGCCCCCTTGGCTAAATTTAGTCTGCGCAGCGGCTTGCTGGCTTGCGCCCTAGCCGCTACTGTGGCCTTCGCCCTGCCAGCCCACGCCGGAAAAAAGAACGACACACTAGGCTTTGCTTATGACCAAACGCCTGAAAATATTGACCCCTACTTCAACAACGTGCGGATTGGCGTGATTATTGCCGCCAACGTTTGGGACACACTGGTCTACCGCGACCCAAACACAAACGAATACAAAGGCCAGCTCGCCAAGAGTTGGAAGCAAGTGGATGACCGCACTTTGGAATTTGATCTGCGCGAAGGGATCAAGTTCCACAATGGTGAAGAGTTCGATGCTGACTCAGTTGTCTATACGCTGAATTACGTATCCAACCCAGCTAACAAGGCTACGACACAGGCAAACGTACGCTGGATTGAAAAAGCTGAAAAGCTCGATAAGTACAAGGTTCGTATCATCATGAAGGAGCCTTTTCCCGCCGCAATCGACTATCTCGCGACCACGGTCGCGATTCACCCAGCAAAGTATTACCAGGAAGTCGGTCCGACAGGGATGAACCTCAAGCCAGTGGGTTCAGGACCTTATAAAGTGATCGAGCACATTCCAGGTAAATCACTGACACTTGAGCGCAATAAAGACTATTTCAAAGACTCACCCAAAGCGCAACCTACGATTGGTAAGGTTCGTATCCGCTTCATCCCTGACCGTCAAACTCAAATGGCGGAAGTGATGTCTGGCGGCGAAGACTTCATCATGCATGTGCCTAAGGATCAGGCCGAGAAGCTCAAGTCCTTGCCACAACTGCAAGTTGAAAGTGGCAATACCATGCGTATTGTTTTCTTACAAATGAATACACGTGAAGGTACGCCTGCCCCTCAGTTAAACGACATTCGTGTGCGCCGTGCCATTGCACACGCTATTGACCGCGAATCGATTTTGAAAAACATCGTGGGCGGTGGTCAGATCATTAACTCAATCTGCACACCTTCCCAAGTCGGTTGTACAAGTGAAGGGGTCACCACCTACAAGTACGATCCTGCGCTGGCAAAAAAGTTGTTGGCCGAAGCAGGTTTCCCCAACGGCTTTGAAGTAGACATCATGGCTTATCGAGAGCGTCAGCAGACCGAGGCCATGATTAATTATTTGAATGCTGTCGGCATCAAAGCCAAGCTCAGCTTTATGCAATATGCTGCGATGCGTGATCTGGCGCGCGCCAACAAAACCTCGCTCACCCATCAAACTTGGGGCTCAAACTTGGTCAACGACCTGTCTGCCTCAACACCCGTTTACTTTGGTGGCGGTAGCGACGATGTCAGCCGCAACCCTGAGGTCATTAAGCTACTGAACGAAGGCGACAACTCGGTTGAACTGAAAAAGCGTCAAGAGCTTTACCAAAAGGCACTGGCCATCATCGCTGATCAAGCCTACGCCGTCCCTCTCTGGTCACTGCCGGTTTACTATGTGGCCAACAAAGACGTGAAGTTCAAGCCCTACCATGACGAACTTGTTCGCTTCTGGGAAATGAGCTGGAAGTAATCGTTTCTAAATTTTTGATTATTTGTATCTTTGGTAAGGCATCATGCTGGCATATATTACAAAGCGACTGGGACTTGCCGTCTTAGTCGCGTTAACGGTTTCCATCCTTGCCTTCATGCTGCTTTACCTCTCGGGTGACCCCGCATTGGCTATCGCGGGCGAAGGCGCACGACAAGCCGATATCGACATGGTTCGCAAAACCTACGGCTTTGATCAACCCATCATCGTGCAGTTTGGTAACTGGTTGCTCAAAATTGTTCAGGGCGATCTGGGGCAGTCTATTTATTTCAAAACAGATGTGGGCAAGCTTATTTTTACCAAGCTTGAAACCACGCTTTTATTAGCGATTTACGCGCTCGCTTTTGCCTTAGTCATTTCAGTGCCGCTTGGTGTCTTGGCTGCCATTTACAAAAATAGCTGGATTGACCGCTTGTGCCTTGCCGTTGCAGTCGTTGGCCAGGCCATGCCTAATTTCTTTTTTGCTTTGATACTCATTATGTTGTTTTCGATTACCTGGCGGATGTTGCCGGTATCAGGTAGCGACACTTGGCAACATTTTGTCATGCCGGCCATCACGCTGGGCTACTATGCTGCGCCTGCCTTTATGCGTTTAATTCGTGCGGGCATGATTGAAGTGCTGAGCGCAGACTACATTCGTACCGCACGCGCAAAAGGTTTACCCACTCGCAGTGTGATTTTCAAACATGCCCTGCGCAATGCCATCGTTCCTGTCGTCGCTCTGGCGGCTGTTCAGTTGGGTTTTTTGCTTGGCGGGTCGGTCGTGATTGAAACAATCTTTGCGTTAGATGGCCTGGGCTATCTTGCTTATCAAAGCATTACCCACAAAGACTTTCCCGTCACACAAGTGATCGTCCTGTTGCTTTCAGTGATCTATATCCTGCTGACACTGGCCTCTGACATTGCCAACGCATGGCTTGATCCTCGCATCCGGGTGGCATGATATGAAAAAAAATATGGCGCTCTATGTGGGTTGCGGCCTCCTCTTATTCATCGTTTTCTGTGCGATTTTTGCACCCTGGCTATCCCCGCACGACCCCTATGTTCAAGATCTCACCAATCGAACTGTACCGCCTATTTGGTATGAGGCAGGCACTTGGGCGCACCCCTTAGGGACCGATCAGCTTGGACGTGACTATTTATCCCGCTTGCTGTTCGGCGCACGGATTTCGCTATTAATTGGTCTGAGCGTTGCATTGATATCAGGTCTGATCGGTACAACAATGGGTATGCTTGCGGGCTACTTTGGTGGTCGAATCGACATGTTCGTGTCGTTCATGGTGACCACCAGATTGTCGATGCCTGTGATTTTGGTCGCGCTCGCAACGGTTGCCCTTGTTGGCGGTTCCTTATGGGTCGTTATCATGGTGCTGGGGCTCTTGAAATGGGATCGCTTCGCGGTGGTGATGCGTAGCGCGACGCAACAAGTGCGCGCGATGGAGTACGTCTCAGCCGCGCAATCCGCAGGCGCCTCGACGCTGCGCATCATGCTGACCGAGGTGCTACCGAACGTGTTGCCTCATTTAATCGTGATTGCCACACTCGAAGCTGCGAGCGCGATTTTGCTCGAGGCCGCACTTTCATTTCTAGGCTTAGGCGTACAGCCCCCACTGCCTTCTTGGGGCCTCATGATCTCTGAGGCGAAAGCCTATATGTTCTTTTCATTTTGGCTGATTGCGATTCCAGGTTCGGCGCTGGCCTTGCTTATTTTCTCAATCAATCTGGCCGGTGATGGTCTGCACCAATTCTTTACACCAGGCGAGAGAGCGTAATCATGGTGACTGACGAACTTGTTTTGGATGTGCAGGGCTTAACGGTAGACATCGCGACACCACGCGGCACACTCCACGTGGTGCGCGATATTTCTATCCGGGTAAAACGCGGTGAAACGCTTTGTATCGTGGGTGAATCGGGATGCGGTAAATCTATTACCTCGCTGTCGATGATGGGCCTGTTGCCCAAAACAGCAACACGTCACAGCCGTGTCTTCGAATTTTTGGGTGAAGATCTTGCGCACGCCAGCAAACAGCGCATCAACGATCTGCGCGGCAATCGCATGGCAATGATTTTTCAAGAGCCGATGACGGCGCTTAATCCCGCCTATACGATTGGCGATCAACTGACCGAGCATTACCGTCATCATCGCAAGGCGACGGCAGAGGATGCGCGTCTTCGTGCCGTCGAGCTGTTGGAAAAGGTAGGCATCGCCTCAGCTGCAGAACGGCTCGGACAATATCCTCACCAGCTTTCTGGTGGCTTGCGCCAGCGCGTCATGATTGCTATGGCGCTGATGTGTGGACCTGAGCTGCTGATCGCAGACGAACCGAGCACCGCTTTAGATGTCACGATTCAAGCACAGATTTTGCGTCTGCTGGCGGACCTGCAAGCGGAACTTGGTATCGCCATGGTGCTCATCACCCACGATCTCGGTGTTGTTGCACGTATTGCCGATCGCGTGGCCGTCATGTATGCGGGTCAAATCGTCGAAGAAGGGACTGCGGAGGATATTTTCGCCGCTCCACAGCACCCTTATACCCGCGGCTTAATTAGCTGTATCCCCATCCCGGGCAAAACAATACCGGGCGGCAGACTCGGCACCATTCCAGGCGTTGTACCCTCACTCATTGGCGACATGAAAGGCTGCGCGTTTAAGGATCGCTGCGAACATGCGCAAGCGCGTTGTAGCGAGACCATTCCGCTGCATCAAACGCCACCGGGCCAACAATGGCGCTGTGTCATGAATGAACTGAACCAAACCGGAGCAGGCCAATGACTGCTTTGATTGAAACAAGAGATCTGCAGCGCACCTTTTCAGTCAGTGTCGGGATGTTTAAACCTCGTCAGACACTGCATGCGGTTAACGGCGTCGACCTTTCCGTGCAACGTAAAGATGTGTTGGGTATTGTCGGTGAGTCTGGTTGTGGCAAGTCGACGCTTGCACGCATGCTGTTAGGTCTGACACCGCCCTCGCGCGGCAGCGTATTGATCGACGGGCAAGACATCAGCAAGATTGATCGAAGAGATTTGGCGCGCCGCGTGCAACCTATTTTTCAGGATCCCTACTCTTCCCTGAACCCGCGTCGCACGATTGCTTCGATCGTGTCGTTTCCTCTGGATGTCGTGGGTGTCGGCACCAAGAGTGAGCGCCGTAAAAAAGCCATCGAAATGTTGGAGCGCGTGGGCTTACCTGCACGCTATGCGGACAATACGCCGGGACAACTTTCTGGTGGTCAGCGTCAGCGCGTTGCCATTGCGCGTGCCTTGGTGATCAATCCTGAAATTGTGATTTGTGATGAACCAACCTCAGCACTTGATGTCTCGGTTCAGGCACAAATTTTGAATTTATTACTGGACTTGCGCAAAGAGTTCAATCTGACCTATGTGTTTATCAGTCACAACTTGGCAGTGGTTGAACATATCGCCACTCAAGTCGCTGTGATGTATCTTGGACGCGTGGTGGAGCAGACTCAAACAGCAGAGCTCTTCAAACATCCGCGACACCCTTACACGCAGGCTTTGTTGGCCTCGGTGCTGACGCCAGAGCCAGGCTTAGGTATTCCTGATATGGGTTTGGGTCTTTCGTTTCCGGACCCCTTGCATCCACCGACAGGTTGCTCATTTCATCCACGTTGCCAACAACGTCGACCCGAGTGTTCAGTAGATCATCCCCACTTGCTGCGCGATGCACAAGGTGAGGTGGCCTGCCATCTATATCCTGCGAGGTCCTAACTTAGAGCGGCCTCAAAACTTGGGTGCTTGACTGCATTTATGTGGGCAATGGTAAGGCCGTTTTATAGCGCACCTGTTTGAGCGCGAAGCTTGATCGGATCTTTTCAATTCCTGGTATCGGGGTCAACTGCTCCAAAATAAATTTTTCCAATGCTGAAATGTCAGCGACTGCGACACGAATCAGGTAGTCGCTATCGCCCGTCATGAGATAACACTCCATCACCTCGTCGTGTTCGCTGATACGCTGCTCAAAATGCGCGAGAGACTCTTTACTCTGGCTTTTGAGGCTGATGTTGATAAACACATTGAGCCCCAAGCCCAGTGCTGTGGCATTTGCTAATGCGACATAACGGTCGATCACACCGGCAGTCTCCAGAGCACGCACCCGTGCCAGGCATGGGGAAGGACTCAAATGCACGCGGCGTGCCAACTCGATGTTTGACAATGCACCGTCTAGCTGCAACTCTGACAATATCTTTAAATCAATCGAATCTAATTTCATTATGCTGTTTTAAATAAAAAAACGGAATTTAATGCTGCATATTAGCATTTCTACTCGTTATTAAGGCATCTCATGCTGCGCACAAGTCCCTAGAATATTGGCATAGACACACTTCACTAAAAGACTGAAAACGATGAACGCTGCCATTGATCCCCGCCCCGCTTCATGGACAAATATTCCTGCCGATACGGATACCCAAGAGACGCATGAATGGCAGCAAGCGCTATTGGCGGTGCTAGCAAGTGAAGGCCCCGAACGCGCGAAGTTTTTGCTCGATGAGCTTGTCCGTACGGCGCATACCGCTCAGGTGGGTTGGCGCCCCGAGCTCAGTACACCGTATATCAATACGATCTCTGTCGATCAGCAACCGGTTTTCCCGGGTGACCTGGCGATTGAAGAACGCCTAGCTTCCATTATGCGTTGGAACGCGCTGGCGATGGTGGTACGGGCCAATCAAGCCTATGGAGAGCTCGGCGGCCATATCGCCAGCTATGCAAGTGCTGCCGATTTGTTCGAAACCGGCTTCAATCACTTTTTTGAGGCGCGCCGTGGCACAGAACCGGGACAGCATCGCGGCGACTTGGTATTTTTTCAGCCCCATAGCGCACCAGGTGTCTATGCGCGCGCCTACCTTGAAGGACGACTCCAAGAGCAAGACCTTTTGCACTATCGCCAAGAAATTCAAGCCATCAAAAATGGGGCGCAAGGACTATCGAGCTACCCCCACCCTTGGCTCATGCCAGATTTCTGGCAATTCCCAACAGGCTCGATGGGGATCGGTCCGATCAGCTCGATCTACCACGCGCGCTTTATGCGTTACCTCACACATCGCAATCTGCTGAACTGCGATGCGCGCAAAGTCTGGGGTGTGTTTGGTGATGGGGAAATGGATGAGCCGGAGTCCATGAGCGCCTTGACCCTGGCGGCGCGAGAGGGGCTGGATAATTTAGTCTGGGTCGTCAATTGCAACCTGCAACGTCTGGACGGTCCCGTACGTGGCAATGGCCGGATTATTGATGAGTTAGAAAAACTCTTTACCGGTGCAGGCTGGAATGTCATCAAGTTAGTGTGGGGCAGCGACTGGGATGGTCTGTTTGCACGTGATCTCACGGGCGCACTCACACGTGCCTTTGCCAATACCGTCGATGGCCAGATGCAAACCTTTGCCGCCAAAGACGGACGCTTTAATCGCGATACATTTTTTGGTCAAAATGAAGAGCTCGCTCGTCTGGCGCAAGGCATGACAGACGATCAGATCGATCACCTCAAGCGAGGCGGACATGATCTCGTCAAAATACACGCTGCCTACGCGGCGGCAGCCAATCACACAGGTCAACCCACTGTGATCCTCGCACATACCAAGAAGGGCTATGGCATGGGCAGTGCAGGTCAAGGGAAAATGACCACGCATAGCCAGAAAAAACTCGACGACAACGATCTGATTGAGTTTCGTAATCGCTTTAACTTGCCTCTGACTGACGAACAGGCAACCTCCCTCAGTTTTTATCGTCCCGCGCCTGACAGTCCGGAAATGCAGTACTTACAAAAGCAGCGTCAAACACTTGGTGGCTATTTACCCAAGCGTGAAACGACATGTGACTCTGTCGCTGTGCCAGAAATGTCTCAATACAGTCAGTTTGCCACCCAAGCTGATGGCAAAGAAATGAGTACCACCATGGCCTTTGTCAGGGTGCTGGGTAATTTGCTCAAGGACCCAGTGCTTGGGCCACGTATTGTGCCGATTGTGGCGGACGAAGCCCGCACGTTTGGTATGGCTAACTTGTTCAAACAAGTTGGGATTTATTCAAGTGTGGGGCAGCGTTACGCCCCCGAAGACATTGGGTCCGTGCTGAGCTATCGCGAAGCACTTGACGGGCAGATCTTGGAAGAAGGTATTTCCGAAGCTGGCGCGATTGCGAGCTGGACCGCAGCGGCAACAAGCTATAGCGTGCACGGCTTGGCGATGCTGCCCTTTTACATTTATTACTCCATGTTTGGTTTTCAGCGTGTGGGCGATCAGATCTGGGCCGCTGCAGATCAACGTCCGCGTGGTTTTTTATTGGGGGCGACCTCAGGCCGGACAACGCTTGGCGGTGAAGGCCTGCAACATCAGGATGGCTCCAGCCACTTGCACGCAGCAACCATCCCCAATTGCAAAGCTTACGATCCTGCTTTTGCGGGAGAGATGGCCGTGATCATTGATCAGGGTGTACGAGAAATGATGGTCGAGCAACAGGACGTGTTTTATTACGTCACGCTCATGAATGAAAATTACGCGCAGCCGACTTTGCCAGAGGGTGTGCGCGAAGACATCTTGCGCGGCATGTACCTCTTTAATGTTTACCCGGCCAAAAAGGAAACGGCACAAGCGACCTTGCTGGGCTCTGGCGCAATTTTGACTGAGGTCATCAAAGCCGCTCAATTGCTGAGCGCTGAGGGCATCACCACTTCTGTCTACAGCGTCACGAGCTGGAGCGAACTGGCGCGCAACGGCTTATCTTGCGAACAAGCCGCGCTCGCAGGCGACCCGGCCGCTGGTGTACCATTTATCTACCAGCAACTCTCCAAGAGCCAAGGGCCCATCATTGCGGCAACGGATTATGTACGTGCGGTGCCTGAAACGGCCCGGGCGTATATTCCCTCAAGTCGTCGACTGATGACACTTGGGACAGATGGTTTTGGTCGTAGCGATACTCGCGCCGCGCTCAGAGCATTTTTTGGCGTAGATGCGCAAACCATTGTCCGGGCAACCAAATATGCTCTGACATAACATTGTCCAAGCATGACCGAAGCTCAACACTCTGTTTTAAACAACGCTCAGCGCCCTGCTTTGGTTTTAGATGCCTGCGTCATGATGTCGGGTCTAATCAGGCCACTGCTGCTCAATCTTGCTAAAACAGGTTTGTTCGACCCTCTCTGGACGGACAAGATTGGCCAAGAGTGGCAACGTAATGCGGCGCGACTGTGGCCAATCGATCCAGAGTTGCTCAAGGCTGAATGGCAGAGTATGCAGGAGCAGTTTCCAACGGCCAACATGGGCGACGTGACACCTTTTGAAGCGTCCCTCAAGCACACGGATCGTAAAGACAAGCACGTTGCGGCGGCAGGTATTGCAGCAGTGGTTGCCGTTCATGCGGGTCCCATCAGCGTATTGACTTGGAACATCAAGGATTTCAGCCGCTCAGAGCTGAGACGGCAACAACTTGGCCTCATCGATCCGGATCGCTTGTTCTCACAATGGTGGCCGAACTATCGGCACACACTTTCCGAAACGCTTGAACTCACCGTTGCCGAATTAGTCTCCAGTGGTCGAAGACAACCTGAACCCATGCTTGACATGCTGCGACGTGATCGCCTGTTTAGACTGTCAGGACTGTACGAGTTGGCGCAAAAAAACCCTGCCGGCTTGTGACCTGGCAGGGTTTTAAACGGTGACCGTCAGTGCTTACTGAGCAGGCGCCTCTGGTGCTGCTTCGGTAGGAGCGACTGCATCAGCGGCAGGTGCGCCGCCTTGCTGCTCAATGCCGCCGATGGCTTTGACCGACAAGCGTAAACGACCTTTGTCATCGGCCTCAATCACTTTGACACGCAAAGCCTGACCGACCTTTAGTACGTCATTGATGTTGGCAATGCGGTAGTTTGCAATCTCGGAGATGTGCAACAAACCATCACGACCTGGCAAGACCTGAACAATGGCACCGAAATCAAGCAGACGCAAGACGCTACCGTCGTACTCCTGACCGACTTCGACATCCGCTGTCAGTTCAGTAATACGACGCTGTGCCTCGTGGGCGCGATCAAGATCAGCACTCGAAATCACGATCGTGCCGTCATCAGAGATATCGATCTGGCAACCGGTTTCCTCGGTCAACGCACGAATCGTTGCGCCGCCCTTACCGATCACATCACGAATCTTTTCAGGATTGATCTTCATGCTGATCATACGTGGTGCAAATGCGGACAGCTCGCCACGTGAGTTTTGAATGGCTTCGCGCATTTTGCTCAAAATATGCAGACGTCCGTCGCGCGCCTGGGCCAAGGCGACTTGCATGATTTCTTTGGTAATACCTTGGATTTTGATATCCATTTGCAGAGCAGTGATACCGTTTTCAGTACCAGCTACTTTGAAGTCCATATCGCCGAGGTGATCTTCGTCACCCAGGATATCAGTCAGCACAGCGAACTTGCCTTCGTTGAGGATCAGGCCCATGGCCACACCTGCAACGTGGTCCTTGAGAGGCACACCTGCGTCCATCATGGCCAGCGAACCACCGCATACGGACGCCATGGAAGACGAACCGTTTGACTCAGTGATTTCTGAGACCAGACGAATGGTGTATTGGAAGTCCTGAGCATCAGGCAACAACGGCACGAGCGAGCGCTTGGCCAGACGACCGTGACCGATTTCGCGGCGCTTGGGCGTGCCGACACGACCCGTTTCACCGGTCGCAAACGGAGGCATGTTGTAGTGCATCAGGAAACGGTCGCGATATTCGCCCATCAGGGCATCGATAATTTGCTCGTTTTGCTTGGTGCCAAGTGTTGCAATCACCAAGGCCTGTGTTTCACCACGCGTAAACAACGCGCTTCCGTGCACACGGGGCAAGACACCCAAACGGATTTCGATCGGACGCACAGTACGTGTGTCACGGCCGTCAATACGTGGCTCACCGCTCAGAATCTGGCTGCGAACGATTTTGGCTTCGAGGTCAAACAAAATATTGTCGACGGTCACGCCATCGGGTGCGTGAACACCTTGAGCCGTGGCTGCTTCGGCAAGCTTGGCATGCACGGTTGCGTATGCCTGACGCAATTGTGTGGTGCGCTCTTGCTTTTGGCGTGTCTGGTAAGCGGAATAAAGAGCATCCTGAGCGGCAGCAGTGACCGAAGCAATCAAGGCTTCGTTTTTAGCTGCAGGCTGCCAGTCCCATTCGGGCTTGCCAGCTTCGCGCACGAGATCATTGATCGCCCCGATGACTGCTTGCATAGCATTGTGTCCAAACACAATACCACCAAGCATCGTTTCCTCAGACAACTGCTGTGCCTCAGACTCCACCATCAATACAGCGGCTTCTGTACCGGCAACGATGAGATCCATCTGCGAGGTCTTGAGCTGTGTGGCGGTTGGATTGACCAGGTACTGGCCGTCGATATAACCCACACGTGCGGCGCCAATGGGGCCGTGAAATGGAATGCCCGAGATTGCAAGGGCAGCAGACGCGCCGATCATTGCAGGAATATCAGGATCAATCTCGGGATTGCAGGACAAAACGTGAATGATGACCTGCACTTCGTTGTAGAAACCCTCGGGAAACAATGGACGCAAAGGACGGTCGATCAGACGCGACGTCAGCGTTTCTTTTTCAGAAGGCTTGCCTTCGCGCTTGAAAAATCCGCCGGGGATTTTTCCTGCTGCGTAGGTTTTTTCGATATAGTCAACAGTCAGTGGGAAAAAATCCTGACCAGATTTGGCTTCTTTTTTGGCGACAACTGTTGCGAGCACGACAGTATCTTCGACGGTTACGAGCACTGCACCTGAGGACTGGCGAGCAATTTCACCGGTTTCAAGCACGACAGTATGTTGTCCATACTGAAACGATTTGGTCACTTTATTGAACATGACAATTTATTCCTTACAAATGAAAAACCGTGGACGATGTGACAGTAGCGCCACACCGACCACGGTTGACTCACGGGGAGACAGCCCCATGGATCCCGATCACTTACGCAGACCGAGTTTTTCGATCAGTGCACGATAGGAATCTGGGTTGCGGCTCTTGAGGTAATCTAGCAATTTACGACGACGGCTCACCATGCGAAGCAAGCCGCGACGTGAGTGATGGTCTTTCATGTGGGTTTTGAAGTGACCTGTCAGCTCGTTAATACGGGCTGTCAGCAAAGCCACTTGGACTTCTGGGGAGCCGGTATCGCCCTGCGCACGTTGATATTGCGCGACGATATCGGTTTTATTAATATCAGCAACAGACATTTTTTAGACCTCGAGTGACAAGCGTCAGGCCTGAGGTGACCTGACGTGAGTAGAAAACAAAATTACAATAAATAACAATAAAGCTTTCGAATTATAGCCGATTGGCTAAAATCTATCTAAACGGCCCAAATCGGACCGCTGATTAGACTTTGGATGAGCCTCACTATGACCAAAATGACACCTATTTCTGATCGCCACCTGGCTGCAACACCAAATCTTGCCTTGCGTGCGCTTCGCCCAGTCAGCCTTGCGCTTGCATTGGCATCCCTCGCCATTGTGACCGGTTGCGCCAATTATCAATCCGTCAAACCTGGCATGTCCGTGTCAGAGGCGATCCAAAAGCTCGGCAAGCCGTCGACTTCCTGCGTGCGCGAGGATGGTTCGCAGCGCTTGATTTGGACCATGCAGCCCTACGGTCAGTACGCTTGGGGCACCAACACCACCAAAGATGGCAAAGTTATTGAAATGCAGCAGTTATTGACTGACAAGCATTTTGAGGTGCTCGCTACAGGGAAATGGACGGATCAGCGCTTGGCGTGTGAGTTTGGTGAGCCTGCCAACAAATACGGCATCGCAAAAGGCAATGAAATTGTCTGGGCCTATCGTTACAAACAAGATGATGTATGGAACTCCATGATGTATGTTTACATGGGTCCTCAGGGCAACCTCGTGAACCGTTTCCACCCTGCACCAGATCCGGACTCGCTGGATAACGGGGAGAGAATGCGCTAAAGCAGCTCCCATCCGCAGCACGCAAGCGCGATGTTAAAGATTGCGTCGTCTGCTGCGGCTACGCTGCCATCGCCAGAGCCAAACACCCCACCCTGACAGCCCGTACACAATAAACAATCCAAACAGGATCACGGGTGGGTTGCTAGAAATAAATACAAAGCCAGCCACAAATACCAAGATCACCCAGAAAGGGACGCTGCGACCCAAGGCGAAGGATTTGCCACTGTAGAAGGGTAAGTTAGACACCATCGCCACACCACAGTAAAGCGTGATGACAAAAGCAGTCCAAGCTAACAGCTCCTTTGGAATCTGCAAACGGTTATCTACGACGAGCCAAACGAATCCCGCGATCAACGCGCCAGCAGCTGGGCTAGGCAGACCTTGAAAAAATCTTTTATCTACAACGGCGATATTGGTGTTGAAGCGTGCCAGGCGCAAGGCCGCCCCACACACATACACAAAAGCTGCCAGCCAGCCCCAGCGGCCCAGATCGTGGAGGGCCCACTCGTACATGACCAAAGCGGGCGCGACGCCAAAGGACGTCATGTCTGAAAGTGAGTCGTATTGTTCACCAAAGGCAGAGGTGGTCTTAGTCAGTCGTGCAACCCGACCGTCCATGCCATCTAACACCATCGCGACAAAGATTGCGATTGCCGCCATTTCAAAGCGACCATTCATCGCCTGAACGACAGAATAAAACCCAGCAAATAACGCGGCAGTCGTAAACGCATTGGGCAGCAGATAAATGCTGCGGTGGCGTTGCTCAGGATCACGTAGCGGGTCAACAGGCATGGAATGTGCTCACTAGAGAGTTTCAGGCAAGTCAGCCAACACAGTCGTGGTGGCGCTGACCTTGTCACCTATCGCGACACGGGGTCGTGAACCTAAAGGTAAATAGACATCGACGCGCGAACCAAAGCGAATAAAACCATAGCGCTGACCACGATGTAAAGTATCGCCTTGCTTTGCGTAGCACAGAATACGTTTGGCCACGAGACCTGCCACCTGCACCGCTGTGACAGTATGTCCAGCAGCTGTAAGCAGCACCATGGCGTTGCGCTCGTTTTCTAGGGATGCTTTATCCAAGGCTGCATTGAAAAACTTACCAGGGAAATATTGGGTGCTCAGTACCTCGCCATCCACGGGCGAACGATTGCTGTGCACGTTAAAGACGTTCATAAACACGCTGATTTTGAGCGCTTTGCGGTCAGCGTAAGGGTCTTGCGTTTCCTCGACCACAACAATCCTGCCATCGGCAGGTGAGATCACGGCACGTGGTTCGGTAGAGCCTGAGCGAGCAGGATCACGGAAAAACTGCAGGACAAAAATCGCAATGATCCAAAACAAGACAGACCAAGTAGGCGACCACCAAGTCACAAGCAAAGCAATCAGGATCGAGCCAGCCAAAAAAGGCCAACCCTCGCGGGCAATTATCGGATGGGGATAGTGAGGTGTATTCATTGTGTATTAGAGGTTAACCCAAAAAAACACGCCCCGTAGGGCGTGTTTCAAATGCCTACTGATTTAAACCAAATCAGTTCTTAGTCTTGTCGACCAATTTGTTCGCAGCAATCCAAGGCATCATGGCGCGCAACTTAGCGCCCACGACTTCGATTTGTGACTCAGCATTCATGCGACGACGTGAAATCAAAGCTGGCGCACCTGCTTGGTTTTCAAGAATGAAGCGCTTGGCGTACTCACCTGTCTGAATATCAGTCAGGCACTGGCGCATCGCGGCACGTGTTGCATCGGTGACGATCTTTGGACCAGTCTCATACTCGCCAAACTCGGCGTTGTTCGAGATTGAGTAGTTCATGTTGGCAATACCGCCTTCGTAAATCAAGTCAACGATCAACTTAAGCTCATGCAAACACTCAAAATAGGCCATTTCTGGTGCGTAGCCTGCATCGACCAGTGTGTCGAAACCAGCTTTGATCAGCTCAACTGTACCGCCACACAACACTGCCTGCTCGCCAAACAAGTCCGTTTCTGTTTCTTCGCGGAAGTTTGTCTCGATGACACCAGCACGACCGCTGCCAATGGCGCAGGCGTAAGACAAGGCCACATCACGCGCTGAGCCGGAGTTGTCCTGGTGAACGGCCACTAGAGCTGGCACGCCGCCGCCCTGTGCATAGGTGCCGCGAACGGTATGGCCCGGTGCCTTGGGAGCAATCATCACCACGTCGATATCTGTACGTGGCATCACTTGACCGTAGTGAACGTTAAAGCCGTGTGCAAAAGCCAGTGCAGCGCCCGGCTTGATGTTGGTGTGGACGCTTTCACGATACACCTGACCAATATTTTCGTCGGGCAACAACATCATGACGAAGTCAGCTGATTTAACTGCATCCGCGACTTCAGCGACTTTTAAACCAGCGTTAGCGGCCTTATTCCAGGACGCGCCGTCTTTGCGAAGGCCAACCACAACTTTGACACCCGACTCATGCAGGTTTAGCGCGTGCGCGTGACCCTGTGAACCGTAGCCAATAATGGCAACTGTCTTACCTTTGATCAGGGACAGGTCACAATCTTTATCGTAAAAAACCTTCATTCTGGGCTCCAGATTTTTGTAAATTGAATGCAATGGATAGTTGGAATAACTTTAAATATTGAGCAGCAAATCACAGCTTGAGGATACGCTCGCCGCGACCGATCCCTGAGACGCCTGTACGGACAGTCTCCAAAATCGCACTTCGATCCAAGGCGTCGATAAACGCCTGGATCTTGTCTTGATTACCTGTCAGCTCGATGGTGTAAGCTTTGTCCGTGACATCGATGATACGGCCTCGGAAAATATCCGCCATCCGCTTCATTTCTTCACGCTCCTTGCCTACCGCACGAACCTTGATCAACATGAGCTCACGCTCGATGTGGGGTCCTTCGGTCAAATCAACGACCTTAATCACGTCCACGAGACGATTCAAATGCTTGGTGATTTGTTCGATCACGTCATCCGAACCCATTGTCACCATCGTCAAGCGTGACAGTGTACTGTCTTCGGTCGGGGCAACTGTCAGCGTTTCAATGTTGTAACCACGCGCAGAGAATAGACCGACCACGCGCGACAAGGCGCCTGGGGCATTTTCCATCAGAACAGAAATAATATGTTTCATGGTGGTCCCCTTATAGATCTTCAGAGCCGAGCAACATTTCGGTCAAGCCCTTACCCGCCTTGACCATAGGCCAGACGTTTTCGCTTTGATCCGTAATGAAGTCCATGAATACGAGACGATCTTTGAGCTTGAAGGCTTCGCGCAACGCGCCATCTACGTCAGAAGGCTTTTCAATCCGCATCCCGACGTGGCCGTATGCCTCTGCCAACTTAACGAAATCAGGCAACGCATCCATATAGGACTCTGAATAGCGCGATGAGTAATCAATCTGCTGCCACTGACGCACCATCCCGAGGAAGCGATTATTCAAGCAAATAATCTTGGGGGTCAAATGATATTGACGGCAGGTCGAGAGCTCTTGGATATTCATCTGGATCGAGCCTTCGCCCGTGATACACGCCACAGTCGCGCCCGGATTAGCCATTTGTACACCCATGGCATAAGGTAAACCAACGCCCATGGTGCCAAGACCGCCCGAGTTGATCCAGCGACGGGGTTTGTCAAAGCCGTAATACTGCGCGGCCCACATCTGGTGCTGACCAACGTCGGACGTAATATAAGCATCGCCTCCAGTGACTTCCCAGAGCTTTTGCACCACAGCCTGTGGTTTGATCAGCTCGGTAGAGTCGGCAAACTTCATGCATTCTTTGCCGCGCCAGACATCAACTTGTTGCCACCACTTCGCCAAGGCCTCGGTATTTGGACGCGTTTCTAGTGCTGCGGCCTGATACTGGGACATCAGCTCGATCAAGACGTCTTTGACGTTTCCAACAATCGGCACATCGACTTTGACTCGCTTGGAAATTGACGAGGGGTCGATATCGATATGAATGATTTTGCGTGGATTTTGCGAAAAGTGCTTGGGATTACCAATCACGCGATCATCAAAACGCGCACCAACCGCAATCAATACGTCGCAGTGTTGCATCGCCATGTTGGCTTCGTAAGTGCCGTGCATACCAGGCATCCCTACGAACTGCTTGTCCGAGAACGGATAGGCACCCAGCCCCATCAAGGTGTTTGTGCAAGGGGCTCCGAGCAGCTTGACGAACTGATTGAGCTCGGGCGAAGCGTCAGACAAAATCACGCCACCACCGCTATAAATCATGGGTCGCTCAGCTTGCAGCAACATCTGCACAGCTTTTTTAATCTGTCCTTGATGGCCTTTAACAACAGGCGAATATGAGCGCATCACAGGTTCAGACTTGGGAGGCGCGTACTTGCAATGGGCGAAACTGACGTCCTTGGGGATGTCAACCAAAACGGGGCCGGGACGACCAGTACGCGCAATATAGAAGGCCTTGCGCATCGTGTCGGCGAGTTCTTTGACATCGCGCACTAAAAAGTTGTGCTTGACGCATGGACGAGTAATGCCAACGGTGTCGCACTCTTGGAAGGCGTCCTCACCGATCGCGTGCGTGGGCACCTGACCGCTGATGATGACCATCGGGATTGAGTCCATGTAGGCGGTCGCGATCCCGGTGACCGCGTTTGTCACGCCTGGGCCACTTGTGACCAGGCAAACACCGACTTTGTTGGACGAGCGCGAATAGGCATCGGCCGCATGCACTGCCGCTTGCTCGTGTCGCACCAAAATATGTTTGAATTTGTCTTGCTTATAAATCGCGTCGTAAATATAGAGTACGGCCCCACCAGGGTAACCAAATACGTGCTCTACGCCTTCTTCGGCTAAAACGCGCGTGACAATATCTGAGCCATTCAATTCCATAATATGATTCCTTTCATTACCGGCTTTTACCCTATGACTGCGTGCTCGTTAAGCGAGCAACACTGAACCGCGACAGGGACGAGCAACATGAACCGACGTTTTCAAGCTCACAGAGCCTGGCCACCCGGACACCTTGCCGACCTAGCGCGCATTCGCCATCAGGCTATGCACGCACCCAACAGGGGTGCACTGGATCGAAACGGAAGCTGCGGACCCAAGCTTTTGGCAAGGACAGCAACAAAAGTTTATATTTTCGGCGTGGCGTAACGAGGTGGTGACCTCGACACTGACGCCTTTGGGCAAAAAAACGGTAAGCTTTTTTACCCGAACATCAAACTTTAACGCTTTGTGCGCCGCAGCGCAAATCCTGAGCTCTTAGACCCAGGAAGGTTGTCACCTCCGCCCGAGTCCGCTAGAGTGGAGTCTTAGACACAAATTGCTGCAGTGCACACAGGAATCATGAACGAAACTGCCAGCCAGCTACAGCGTTTTCTTTACAGTCACCACCTCTTTAGTGGGGTCAGGCGCGCCGCGGGCACTCTGCTACCAGTCACCATTTTGGGTGGTATTTTTGGCTGGTACGCTGCCGGACTGGTCGCAACGTTTGGCGCCCTGTGCGTGGCGTTTATCGATCAGCCAGGCCCGCACGAGCACCGTATCCGTGAAATGCTGGGTGGCACCGTACTGAGCACCCTGACCGTTGCCATCACGAGCCTGGCCTCAAACTATCCCTTGTTGTTATGGCTGGTGGTGATCAGTCAGTGCTTTGCCTACTCCATGCTGTCAGTCTATGGCAAAAGAGGAGGGCAAATCGGTTTTGCCTGCTTATTGCTGATGACCGTGACCATGCATGAGGCTCTTACGGCCGATCAAGTCTGGCTGCACACCCTCACCTCCTTTGGAGGTGGGCTGTTTTATACCCTGTTTAGTTATTCGCTCAGCCGGACGATGAATCTTAGAGAAAAAGAACAAGCGCTCTCCGTCGCCCTGTTCGCGACCTCAGATTACGTGGCGCAACGTGCAAACATGTACAGCCTCGATCATGACTTGGATGAGAGTTATCGAAAACTCATCACCTGCCAGTCCAACATGACGGACAAACAACAAGGCGCCCGCGATATGGTGCTGAGGGGTCTATCGGGGCAAATCAACACGGACCAGCCTAAACGCATCATGTTGTGGAATCTTTTTGTCGACACCATCGACATTTTGGATACCCTGGTCGCTACGCGAACGGATTACTCCCTATTACGTTCCAAACTTGGAGATTCGGACATCCTGATTTTCATGCGGGATGCGCTCTATAAAATGTCCGCTGATCTTGACCGAATCGCGCTCGCAGTGTCGCGCGAGCGCGCGGCCTCTCCACGCAATAGTGTGAAAGCTGAATTACGCGCACTTGAATTTGAAATCGAGCAGATGACACGAAGCGGCTATGCGCAGCGTGAACCTGATGTCTACAACCTCTGTATCGAAATCCTTCGCCGACTGCGCCACAGCGCCAACATTGTTCAGAGAATGATCGTCTCGACCGATCTGAATAAAAAATCAGAGCCGATTCAATCAGTTGTGCTCGATCAATCACTCAGCCAATTTCTTTCTCGTGAGCAGTACCGTCCTGGGATGATCACAAGTAACTTACGCTTGGACTCTCCCATTTGTCGCTATGCCTTGCGCGTGACCTTGGCCGCTGCTTTAGCCATGACGGTCTGGACCCTGATTCCTTCGCTCGCGCCTCACGGTTACTGGATTTTGCTGACCGTCCTGATCATTATGAAACCAGGCTTTGCACTGACACGACAGCGCAACGGTTGGAGACTGTTTGGCACGCTAATTGGCTGCGTCGTCGCTCTGGGTACGCTCTACAGCACAGACAACAACACCTGGCTATTTGTAGCTATGGTGGTCTCCACCATCATTGGAGGTAGCCTGCTGCAACTCAACTACATGTCGGCTTCAGTCTTTAATACCAATGCTGTGCTGCTGGCATTTCATTTTGTTGACCCAGCCGCCACCACTGTCATCACAGATCGCGCGCTCGACACCCTGATCGGGTCGGTCATTTCTTTTGCCTGCAGTTACTTTTTACCCTGGTGGGAAGCGCAGTTTATGCCTTCACTTGCACGCGCGGCGATCAATGCAAACAGAGAGTATCTAAAAGCAGGCTTGCACTACGTCGAGGTGCTTCAAACCAATAAAAAAGACCCTCAAAACCCCGAAATTCATCGCGCAGAAGTCTCTTGGCGTCTGACCCGTAAAAACGTTTACGTGGCACTCGGTAACTTTGCGGAAGCGTTTTACCGCATGATGCTTGAGCCTCGCTCGCGCCAGTGGCATGTGATCGAATTTAACAACTTGATGATTCAGACGCACATGCTGGCTTCGCAAATCAATGCGGTGATGCATGCGCTCACCACCTCTGCGCAAGCAAACCCAATTGTGACCCAGCATCTTTCTCAAATCGTCCCGCATTTACAAGCGGATCGAAGCGATGCACTTCCACCACTCCCCACAGCCATCGTGGATGGAAGCTTGCCTACTTTTGCTTATCCGATGACTCAAATGCAAAAAACAATCGCGAACATTGATGATGAAATAGCGGTTATACATAGCAATATCTCCCCCACCCAATCCCCTCCAGGATCATCCACATGACTCAACGCCGTCTTAAGTTGCCAGACTATCCTCGAGTCGCTCTCGTCCTTCAGGGTGGGGGCGCACTCGGTTCATACCAAGCAGGTGTATACGAAGGCTTAGCGAACGCTGGCATCCATCCTAACTGGGTTGCGGGCATTTCTATCGGCGCACTCAATTGCGCCATCATTGCAGGCAACCCGCCAGAAAAAAGAGTGGAGATGTTGAAAGAATTTTGGGAAACGATCTGCAATCCGCCCAGACATACCACCGCGCATGTATCCAATCCCGGCACAATTTTTGATCAATGGGCGTCCTCATGGGGCGAGATGTTCAAAGAATATGAACATTCAATGCTAGGCTCAATGTCAGCCATCTCCGCGATCGTCAAAGGGCAGGAAAATTTTTTCAAACCAAGACTGTTGGCTCCGGGCGGCGGAGCGCCTGACAACACAAGTTTTTATGACACAACACCCGTTCTTGCGACGCTCGAACGTTTTGCGGATTTCGATCGCATCAACAGCGGAGAAACAAGAGTTTCATTGGGTGCAACAAATGTAGCCACGGGCAACTTTGTTTATTTTGACTCAGAGAAGATCAAGCTTACGCCTAAACATTTTTTGGCATCCGGATCCCTCCCCCCCGGTTTTCCAGCGACTGAGATTGATGGCGAGTACTACTGGGATGGTGGCTGTGTATCTAACACACCCCTAGAGTACGTTTTGGGCGTGACACCACGCAAAGATACGCTCGTGTTCCAGGTCGACCTGTGGAGTGCACAAGGGCCTCTGCCCGTTGATATTTTTCAGGTCAACGAACGACTCAAAGATATTCAGTTTTCAAGCCGAACGCGAACCGTGACCAATGTTGTTGAAATGTTGCAAAATATGCGTCGTATCTGGTTTGACACGATCGATCGCATACCCGCAAAAGTGCGTGCCGACGATCCTTGGTTCGACGAAATGATGCGCCATATGATGGGTGCGCGTTACAACGTGATCCACCTCATTTACAGAAATAAACTCAGTGAAGGTCATTACAAGGATTACGAATTCAGTGCCGAAACCATGGGGCATCATTGGGACACTGGCTTGCATGACATGCACGAGACGCTAGAGTGTAAAGACTGTCTCGCGATGCCTGCGGAGGGTGAAAACTTTGTAACGTTTGATGTTCACACTCGCCAACGAAGCTCTTCAGGACAATTTGCGCATCCTGTCGTCAAGGCTTCAGGTAGTCGTAGGCGACCTCGCCCAGCCCCAAAGTGAGATCGCACACTAAGTGCTTGGCGCCGACAATTTCAAGGACGGGCAAGTCGGCGACAGGCGCCAATGCATGCTGGAATAACTCTAACCTTGCTGGTCCCGTCCACGCACCTTTAACATCGACATTCTGCAAGTAGTAACGTACCAGCTCACACACACGCGCACTGCCATCGACGTGGGGAATGATTTTGAGTAAATAATTCGGCGTTTCGAGTAATTTCTTTTGCTCGGCCGCACAATCCAAACCTACATGCTTATAGCCCATCGTCCCTGTCGCAACGCGCACTTGGCCATAATCGAGCATACCCAAGAGCGTGTCGGAATCCACCATCAGTTTTGGTCTTGCGAGTTTTTTGGGGAAGCCCCATAACTCACGTCCGCCCGCGATAGGCGCCTCACCATCCAGATACATCATGTGCGTGTAACCGCCACGCCGACCCTGCTCATCAATCACAGAGATGACTTGGCCTGACTCGGTGTAATCACCAAATCCCGAAGAGTCAGGCATACGGATAAACTCGTAACTCACGATAGGGTCATCAATCGCAAGGGGTTCAGGTACCAACTCACGAAGTTTTTTTGGGTCAGTCCGATACGAGATGATTAAAAATTCGCGGTTAATAAAGTGATACGGTCCTTTTGGATAGGATGGACTTGCGAACGGCATCGAATAGGCATTCGCTTTGATATCGGCTATTTTCAAGGCACTCTCCAATTGAGTTGATCATCCAAATGTAATGTCGCTTATTTACGCTATGCGCATGACATCAGCTTTACAATGACATCCGACAAGATTACAGACCCACATACTATCCCTTTCAGGAGTTTGATATGTCACTACAAAATAAAGTTGCACTGATTACCGGCGCGGCCAGCGGAATTGGGCGCGAATGTGCTCTCAAACTCGCCAGCAAAGGCGCAACAATCGTGATCGCCGATCTCAATCAGACCGCAGCCGACGCAGTGGCAGAGGAAATCAAGCAGGCGGGCGGCAAAGCAATGGGCGTGGTCATGGATGTCACCAATGAGGAGGCAGTCAACGCCGGCACGGACCTTGCAGCGAAAACGTTTGGAGGCATCGACATTTTAGTTGCCAATGCGGGTATCCAGATCGTGCACCCAATCGAAGACTTTCCTTTCGCCGATTGGAAAAAAATTATGGCCATTCACCTTGATGGTTCCTTCCTCACCACCAAAGCTGCCATCAAGCATATGTATGCTGCAGGCAAAGGTGGTTCCATTATTTATATGGGTTCGGTTCATTCACATGAAGCCTCGCGCCTGAAAGCAGCCTATGTTGCTGCCAAGCACGGCATCCTAGGACTGGCGCGCGTCGTGGCCAAAGAAGGCGGGCCCAAAGGCGTGCGTGCTAACGTCGTATGCCCAGGCTTTGTCCGTACACCACTTGTCGACAAACAGATTCCTGAACAAGCTGCGGCACTCAAAATAAGCGAAGCTGAGGTGATCAAAAACGTCATGCTCAAAGAAACGGTGGACGGCGAGTTCACCACGACAGATGATGTCGCCAACGTTGTCGCGTTTTTAGCGGGCTTTGAGAGCAGTGCGCTGACAGGTCAGTCCGTTGTCGTCAGCCATGGCTGGAGCATGCATTAAGTCTTAGACCACTCTTCCAGTGTTATTCGGGTCTACGGAACACAAGCTTATTTTCCGTAGACACCTCCGGTGCAAAGGCATAGCCTTCGCTCGCAAACTTTTGCAAACCCTCAGGCTCGGTGATGCGTTTTTCAATCGCAAAACGCGCCATCAAACCACGCGCGCGCTTTGCATGAAAGCTGACAATTTTCCAAGTGGGGCCTTTGGCGTCTTGAAATACGCACTGGATGATCCGGGCCTTGAGTGCCTTTTGATCCACCGACTTGAAGTATTCCTCAGAAGCCAGATTGACGATAATCGGTTCTTTCTCTTTGGCCAGACGCTCATTCAAGTAAGGCGCGATCGTTTTCGCCCAAAACTGATAGAGATTGGCACCGCCAGGATTGGCGATTTTGGTGCCCATTTCCAAACGATAGGGCTGCATCAGATCTAAGGGGCGCAGCACGCCATACAGACCGCTCAAGATTGCCACATGATCCTGCGCCCACTCGAGGTCTTTTTCCTTGAGTGTGGCGGCCTCCAAGCCTTCGTAGACATCGCCATTAAAGGCGAGTAAAGCTTGTCTGGAGTTGGTTTGTGTAAAAGTTGGCTTCCAAGCCGCATAACGATCCACATTGAGTTTTGCCAAGGCGGGGCTCAAATCCATTAACTCAGCCACGTCCTCGGCGCTTTGGGTCTTAAGCACCTTGATCAGCATGGTCGCTTCTTTGACAAACAAAGGCTGGGTATGGGTATCGGTCTGGACCGTAGAGTCGTAGTCGAGTTTTTTAGCTGGAGATAACAGAAATAACATGGCTTAATCCGGCGTGTAGGGGGGTATTAACGTCAATCCCTCTAGTGTAGCGGCTTGTGGTCCTGTTTCTGCTAGAATTGCGCCCTTGACCAGGTGTAGCGTCAGTTACATCGCAATTGATCCACACAATTGCACGCTCCGGAGAGGTGGCAGAGTGGTCGAATGTACCTGACTCGAAATCAGGCGTGGGTGCAAATCCACCGTGGGTTCGAATCCCACCCTCTCCGCCAGTCTTTATATAGAAAACCCAGTAAGTTCATTGAGTTGAGTTAGTGGGTTTTTTATTACCTAGATTTTCTCTAGTACCCACGCTAGTATTTAGACTCTTCACAACTCCCTAATAACCAAAAATGAAAAAATCAAATCTATTGTCAGCCTCATGTTGGCTGGCTCGCTTACTTTCTCCTCTCTAGGAAATGCGATAGCCTGTACTGCCCTCATGGTCACAGATGTCAATGGCAATGGTTATTACGGTCGCACGATGGAACTTCCTTATACGCTGCCAATCCCATCTAACCTTACCTATATGCCTGCCGCTACAAAAGTAGAGTCTGTAACGCCTTCCGGTGTTCAGGGCAAGGTGTTTAGTACCAAATACGCTATTTTGGCTATGACGGGAAACTTAGTTGAAGGCACAAAGCTTCCTTTGTTGTTGGATGGCATGAATGATCAGGGCTTAAGTTTTTCAGCAAATGCCATGATTCCAGCATCCACCCCCCCCGTAGGTAACGACCCTACAAAAATATTGTCAGTAAACGATTTTGGCACATGGATTTTGGGTAACCACAAAACAGTAGCTGAAGTGAAGGCTGCTATGTTGAGTGATAGCACTGAATTTTGGTTGCCGAAAACTGCCTTTTTAGGCAATTTAGCTTTGCCCTTACATTTCGCAATTTTTGATAAAGCAGGTAACGGTCTGGTTATTGAATTTTTGAATAACAAAAAGAACGTCTATGACAATCCTGTCAATGTCATGACGAATGCGCCAGAGTTTCCATGGCACCTCACTAATTTGAATAACTACACGCAAGATAACGTTAATAAAAATACAGGTCAGTTAGGTAAGTTAAAGCTCCAAACTGTAGACGCTGGTATTGCCCTTTCAGCACTACCATCATCACAAACTGCGACGGGGCGTTTTGTAAAAGCTGCGTTCTATAGTAACTACGTACAAAAAGGCAAAACACCTGATGAGCAAATCAATCTTTTGTCGCACATCATGAATAACTTTGATAGGCCTAATGATTTGACTGTAGATCCTGTTGGTTCAGTTGGTGATGGCGGGAAGGCTAAGACCACATCAAGCGAAGTCACGCAGTGGACTACCATGGGTGATCTTGCAGGTGGCAAGTTATATGTTAGATCTATTAATGCGCTGAATTGGACAGTGGTTGATATGGCCAAGCTCAAGAATATGACTCAAGTAAAATCTATTTCGACGTATCAAGTTAATAAGGTGGGCGCAGATGCCTTCCTTAAGTAAACTTATTTAATCGAAAAATGGCTTTAAGTTAGAACAAACCACTTTCGAGTGGTTTGTTTTTTGGGTCGGAGATTATTCGATCATAGCGATTGAACTACGTTCCTCCTTACTAAACTGCATTTATGAAAATCACGCCATTAGATCCATCCTCAAAAGATGCACAAGAATTATTGAGTCTCTCTGATGCATATTTAGCGGATCTCTACCCTTCCGAGAGTAATCACTTGGCTTCTATCGCTGAGTTAAGTGATCCAGCTACCGTTTTCTTGGGAATGTATGACGGTGAAAATATCCTTGGTTGTGGTGCAGTCAGGGTCATGGATGATGACGGTCAATATGGGGAGCTTAAGCGTGTTTTTATTAAAGAGGCTTATCGTGGTCAAGGCTTATCCAAACAAATCATCATTACTTTAGAGCGCTTTCTTATAGATCGGTCAATAGCGGTAATGAGGCTTGAGACGGGTATTTATCAGCTTGAAGCACTGGGTCTTTATAAGCATTTAGGCTATCAAATTCGAGGGCCTTATGGGATCTATGCATTGGATCCGTTCAGTATCTTTATGGAAAAAAAGCTAACAATTGTTTAGGAATTTCTTCAACTGAACGTCGTCCGCTTTATTGAGTACGTAATACATTTATAAAGTGAAATTTTACATTCACATAGTAGTGCTAAGATTTTAAGGCCTAACTTTACCCTCGCAAGGATTTCCATGAAACAAAAACTGATTAAAAAGATCGTCGCGGCGTCTCTAGCAGCTACTTTTGCTTTTTCTCCCTTAGTGAGTAATGCCTGTACGAGCTTTTTGCTAAAGGCCAATGATGGCGGCTTTGTCTATGGCCGCACCATGGAGTTCGGTACGCCACTTAATTCTAAATTAGCCGTCACCCCCCGCAACTACAAAGCGTTGGGCGTAGGTGTGGACGGTAAACCTGGCACGGGTTTGAACTGGTCTACAAAATATGCTGTTGTGGGTATGAATGCACTCGGTTTGCCGGTGCTGGTTGATGGCATGAACGAAAAAGGCTTAGTCGGTGGATTGCTCTATGCACCTAATACAGCCCAGTACCAAGATGTCGCGCCTGCAGACTCTGCTAACAGCATTGCGTCGACGCAAATGTTGGTGTACGCGTTAACCAACTTTGCCACGATTGATGAAGTGATTGCGGGATTCAAAAAGATCAAGGTCAATCGCTCTGTCGTTCCATCTTTTCACAATCAGACTGTTACCGTACGGATGACCTTGCATGATGCCGCCGGTAAGAGTCTAGTGATTGAATACGCTAAAGGTGAGTTGCTTGCCACTGTTAACCCAACGGGTGTCATGACAAACGACCCGCTCTTTTCAGAGCACCTCAATAACATTGGTAACTATGCCAATCTGACGCCCGTTGAGAAAGCGCCCTTGGTCATTAACGGAGCCAGCTTTTCACCGCCTAGCTCTGGTAGTGGATTGCATGGCTTGCCAGGCGATTACTTAAGTCCTAGCCGTTTCATTCGCGCCTTATTTTTATCCAAATCTGCTCCAACCAACTTAAGCTCTACTCAACAAACGAATACTGCTTGGCATATCTTGGGTAGTTTTGACATTCCTCCGGGCGCCATCTCCTTATCAGCCAGCAATCCTTATGGTGGTGGAGCGGGTGGGGTTGAGACTACGGAGTGGAGCGTTGTGGCGGATAGCAAAAACATGATGTACTACGTCAAAATGTTTGCCAACACCAATGTTCAAGCCTTTGACTTCAAAAAAGCTGACATGAATGCAAAAGAGATTAAGGTCTATGATTTAGACAGACCTCAGACCTATATTCAGCTTAATTAAGTGATTCTGTTTTTTGATTTAAGAACCAGCTTCGGCTGGTTCTTTTTTTTCTAGCAACACAATAGATTTGATCTGACACCACACACTTGACCCAACAGTCAGCCCAAGTCGAGAGAGAGATTGTTGCGGCACGCGGCTCAGGATCATCTCCTGACCACATCGCACACGCACTAATGCTTGCGAAGCAGATACATCAGGTTCGATCGCTTCGATCACCCCTTGCAAACAATTTTGGATCGTAGTGTCCTCGTGCTTTGTTAGGGAAAGACTCACATCCCGCGCAAGAATCCGTAAACGAACTGTTTGTCCCACAGACAAAACATGGTCTGACAGCCACACATGGTCACCACCAAAACGCACCTGCACGGCTTGGTGGTGAACATCTTGCTCTGTGACCTCACCCATTGCAATGACGCTGGCCTCATCGCCGAGGAGTCGCGCAACATCGTGTGAGCCTAGCACCTGAGCAATTGAGCCACTGCCCTGCACGGCACCCTTGTCTAACAGCACGACATGATCCGCCAATCGGACAAGCTCATCCATGGAGTGCGTCACATAAATAATCGGAATACGTAGCGCTTGATGCAGACGTTCAAGCCAAGGCAATACTTCCATGCGTCTTGCGACGTCCAAAGAAGCGAGCGGTTCGTCGAGCAACAGTAATTTGGGACGTGTCGCCAAGGCACGTGCAATTGAGACTCTCTGACGCTCACCGCCTGAGAGACTGATCACCGAGCGATCAAGCAGATGGTCAATTCCGAGAAGCGCCACCGCTGCATCAAGGTCTTGCATCTGTTCAGCTCGGTCAATCCCTTTCACACGACGCAGCCCAAAATGAAGATTGGCCCGAACATCCATATGTTCAAACAAACTTGCTTCTTGGAACACGTAGCCAATCTCGCGCTGCCAGGTCGGTCTAAAGACATTGCTTGCGCTGTTTTGCCATGTGTCGTCCTCCAATGAAATGACACCCGTAGCCTGTTCAAGACCTGCCAAGCATCGCAACACCGTTGTCTTGCCCGAACCGGAGGGGCCAAATAAAACCGTAATTCCCTGTGCCGGCAGACGTTGATCGATCCTGAGCGTAAAGTCAGCAAGACTCAAGCTCAGTTGAAGATGAAGAACTGAGGAGTCTGCCTGGGTGCTTGTCTGAATATCAGTCATGGCATGACTCGATCACTGCGACGTTTGAGGCGCGACAACGACAACAACACACCAAATGAAAAAATCACCATGCCCGCTGCAAGCCAATGCGCTTGGGTGTATTCCATCGCCTCAACATGGCCGTAGATTTGTGTGGAAACGACGCTAGTCTGACCAGGGATGTTTCCGCCAATCATCAGCACCACACCAAACTCTCCAACGGTATGCGCAAAGCTCAACACCGTAGCGGTCAGTAAGCCGGGTTTTGCTAAGGGCAAGGCAACAGAGAAAAATGCATCGAGCGGACTGGCTCGTAAGGTGGCGGCCACCTCCATCGGTCGCTTTCCGATGGCCTCAAAGGCATACTGGATGGGTTGGACGGCAAAGGGCAGTGAAAAAATAATCGATCCGATCAGTAAACCTGTAAAGGAAAAAGACAGCACACCCAGCCCGAGAGACTGCGTCAACTCCCCAACCCAACCCTGAGGTCCGAGCACAACAAGGATATAAAAACCAAGCACTGTTGGAGGCAGGACAAGTGGTAGTGTGACCAGCGCGCCAATCGGTACCCTCCACCGTGAGTGTGTCTGAGAGAGCCACCACGCCAACGGCGTCGCAATCAACAGCAATAAAAGCGTTGTTAACGAAGCAAGCTTGAGCGTGAGAAAAATCGCCTGCATCGCCTCAGGAGTCACAGGAGAAGTCATATTTTTATTTTGTAACCATAATTTTCGATCACACGCTTGGCAGCGTCACTTTGCAAATATTTCATCAACGCCAGCGCTGCAGGG
>Ga0247831_1001479_pt1 | contig 43696 bp, 40 predicted proteins | sample LaCruzMarch2015__9_FD_192406 | JGI IMG/M metagenome (GOLD analysis project Ga0247831, IMG submission 192406) | Freshwater microbial communities from meromictic Lake La Cruz, Castile-La Mancha, Spain - LaCruzMarch2015_1m | ecosystem: Environmental > Aquatic > Freshwater > Lake | place: Spain...
CTAAGCGCTTGCCACTGCGTAAGCCTTCTATGGCTTCACGCTCAAATAATGAATAATCAAATTTTTCTTGTTCTTCCATTGTATAACAAATTTAAGGCTTTGACACAGTTTGTAGAATAGACTCCTTTGTAAAAAAGCTTTGCGTCCTCAGCGAACACTTTGCGCTCTATGCGGTTAGGTACTCCCTTTTTTTAAGTAATTATGTCAGAGTTCATCCAAATCCTGCCATATAATCATACAAAATTGGTATCGGTCTATATAAAATTGGTATCGGTCCATACAAAATCGGTATCTGTCTAACCAAAATTAGTATCTGTCCATACAAAATTGGTATCTGTCCATACAAAATTAATATCTGTCCATACAAAATTAATATCTGTCTAACCAAAATTAATATCGGTCAATTCAATTTCACAAATTAAGCGAGTGCAATTACATCAATAGCATCCACCTTCATCCAACGCTCGTAAGCAATCACAAAATGCATACGAGCGTTTTTATTTACACCTACTTCAAGCTAATATATCCTTTCCCAAAGTTCAATACGAGCATCCGCCAAAGTAAATCTCCCGTCCGCATTCATATTTTCTTAGAGTGTATAATCTATGTCCTTGATACAAAAAAAAATGTCCCACGAGTGGAACATTTTTTAATAAGCATACTAAATGAGTTATGGTAAAAGTACTGTGTCTATGACATGAATAATGCCATTGCTTCCTTTTAAGTCAGTAGCCACTACTACTGAAGAGTTTCCTTTCGCATCTGTGATAATAACCTTGTCACCTTTTAAGCGTGCTGATAGTTTACCGCCGTTCAATGTAGTCAAGGTAGCTTTGCCTTTACCCTTTTTGATGGCTTTAACTACTGCAGCTGCATCGATGTTGCCTGCTACTACATGGTAAGTCAATATACCTGTCAATGCATCTTTAGCTTCTGGTTTCAATAATCCTTCAACTGTACCTGCTGCTAATTTGTCAAACGCTGCATTGGTAGGTGCAAAGATTGTAAATGGTCCTTTGCCTTTTAATGTTTCTACTAGTCCAGCAGCTTTTACAGCAGCTACTAAAGTAGTGTGGTCTTTAGATCCAACTGCGATATCTACGACATCTTTTTGTTGCGCTACAGCAAACAATGTTGAAACTAGGAATGCGAATAATAATGTTATCTTTTTCATTTTTTAATTTTTGTTTTTATTTAAATGCAAACCTACACGAGTAAGTTCATATTAGCTGAATCTAGCTCCTTTAATCGTAGTTGTTATTTACACTCTCGTATCAATTATTACAATAGTTTAAGTGGTACATATTTTACGATACACTATCAATGAAAGCGATGTTAATTGAGTACATTAAGTGAATCTAAAAAAAGAATTTTTATAAGACTATATTGTTAGGTATTACGTAAACCCAGAAACCAATAAATTGCTATGCTAGAAATAGGTGTTTACTGCAAATTCAAATTGTTGGATATACATTTCCTTAAAAGCCGAAATATTATTTTGCTCATAAAATAGGAGCAATGCCATTTTATATTCTACAGAGTCTACAGTCCTAAACGAGATAGGACAATAGTGATGATGCATCAATAGTGCATTACTTATGATACGGGCGGTTCGTTTATTGCCATCGGCAAAAGGTTGTATGTACGAAATTAAAACAAGTGCTAAGAGCGATTTCTCAAATATAGATTCCTTTGTATTAATCAGTGAGCACATTGCTTCTAAGGCTTCTTTCAATTGAAAGGTATTGTCCAATGGTCGATAATTTGTGCCAGAAATACCTACTCTACTTGTACGTATGTTTTTATCAATATTTAATTCCTTTGCGAGCAAATGATGTATATCTTCGATGCAAGCCACCATAATAGGATGTACATAATCTGAATGTGCAATAATAAAATCGATCGCATCTTTGTGGTTGAGTAACATAGTTGCTTCATCTTTTGTTTTGCCCGAAGCAGTTTCTTTATCTTTTAATAATTTTTCGGTTTCAAGCAATGAATACGTATTCCCTTCTATTTGCGATGATTTCCAACTTAAATCTATGGCTAGTCTTTCTAGTTCTTTGCTGTATACAGCAGTTGATAATTGTGAGCTATTTTGTCTGAATGTTTCTTGTAATCCATTTAATTTAGCTTCCTCTGTTTTATTGAATAAATTTACATGAGGTAAAATTTCATGAATAAGTTTAAAGTTGAATTGTTCAATGATGATTCGCTCATCTATTTCCTTTTCAAAATAGTCGTGTATCGACTGTGGCGCTTTTAGCTCATAAGCAGGTGAAATATTATATTTTGTAGCTTTACTCTTTCCAGTCGATTGGATAAACTGTTGGGCAATTAAGTGTTGAAGTATACGTTTGGTTGTTGCATAACTACTCGAGGACAACACATCTTCATGAATTTGTTTAGATGATACATCCTTGTTGTTTTTCAGATAATCGAGTATTATTTTTTCATTTGTGGACATGATTATAGGTTTGTAGCTCATAAAAATACTAATTATGGCTCATTTATCCTTTATTTTGAGCCATATTTTTATCTATTTTGAGCCGCAAATGGATGTTTGTATTTTTTTATTCATTCAACCCCTTGGTACAAGCGTCTCGCTTGTTCCTAAAACATTATAGCGTCTCGCTATATCCAATTCACCCCATCTTTATTCCCCCTTCGCAAAGCGTTGAATATACTTGGTTTGTTCAACATAAATTTTGACAAAGTAAGTGCCATTTGGTATTTTACTAATGTTGAGATTGGCTTCAAAATTCCCCTTCTTTTTTTTGACCTTTTCAGATATTAAAACATTGCCATTAGGGTCTTGTATATCCAAGGTCACTTCTGTTTTAATTTCTTCGTAGCATTTCACCAATAAATAATCTTTGGCAGGGTTAGGGCTCAATATAAATGTTAAATTATTCTGCTCAAGTTCTTCTAATTGTTGAGCTTCAGATACTGGTCTTGGTTGAGGCTTAGGTGCTGGAATGGGTTTAGGTTCGGGCTTACGTTTGGGTTCTGGAGTAATTACTGGATTGGGTTCCAATTCAGGTTCTACATCAGGTCCAACATCTTGTATCGGTTCTGCTTCACGTTTAGCTTTACGTTTTGGTTTAGGTTCATTCTTAGCTATGGGTTCTGTTTCTGTTTCGGGTTCTACATCAGGTCCAACAGCTTGTATCGGTTCTGCTTCGCGTTTGGCTTTACGTTTGGGTTCATTCTTAGCTATGGGTTCGGTTAGCGGTTCAGGTTTAGACTCAGGTTCGTCGCAACACACGATTTCGGTTACTCTTTTACTACTCGATGCACCCAAAGGATAAGTATACTCACTCACTGTTCCGTTTCGTTTCACTAATAAGTGTATGGTATCGTCTGGTTGCAATTTGGCTACTTCACCTATAAAATAATTCATATTCTGAATGACTTTCCCATTAAAATGCGTGATGGTATCGCCGAGCAATATGCCATTTTTGTATGAGGCGCCATTTCGAACCACCTCTACTACTTTTACATATAGAGAGTCGGGGAGTGTTAGTGTTCTAAGTCCGATAATAGGACCGGTTTTTACAATGCGGGTTTTCTTGCACGTTTTTTTGCAGTTACTTAAATCCTGTGCTTGTACTTTAGAATATCCTAAAATCATTAAAGTCATAAAAAGGAATACCAATATGAAATGATTCACAGACCATTTCTTTTTTCGTTTATCTAAAGGACAAGAGTGCTTACAGATTGGAAAGTTGTTCGAACAGTTTATTGGACTTTTATGCATATCACAACGGTATAATATTGATTTCATGTAGTGTTTGTATGCTGGATTTTGATGTAAATGTAAATCAAAAACTGAATCGATATTTTTATACATTTATTATTTTTCGATAAACATTATAATATAACTTCAATTGGGGTTAATAAATTTAGAACAGAACACTTGCCAAAGTTCTTTTGTTTATTCCCGCGCTTTTCCTAAATCTTACAATCACTTTTCTGAATTGTGTAAAGGCTTTTCTTCACTTTTAAAGACCTTTGTAAAGTAATCATTTCATTACAATTAAAACCACATCAATCATGAAAAAACTTTTTTTAATGCTCATCGTCTTAGTATTGAGCATAGGCATGTATGCACAAACAGATATCAATGTTCGTTTAGTATCCAACAACGAGCGCCTTTACTTCGGCAACTCACATGAGTGGATGATCCAAAATGGATACCAATATAACCCCTATGGCTACTATGCCAACAACAACAACAGATGTATATATCCTAACCGGAGAGAGTTTTACAATTCAAGGAATAAAACCTGGGACAAACACAATGGTAGTTCTTACATGCATCGCAAACCTCAGCACAATAAAGGGTATTACAAGTCAAACAACAGTCGCAATCAATACTCGCTTCGTCACAAAAAAGGCAAGCGCTAAAGACATAAAGTAAAACTACACAAAACTTAGTTTGGTCTGAAACATCATTTTTCGCGATGCAAAACGAGAAAAAACATAATATAATTCGTTTAGAAACAAAAAAAGTTATGAAATGTATAATCTAATATTCATAAGAGTAAAACCGTTTTGCAATAAATTGATTATTTTTGTCAATATATTTTATTCAAATGCAAGTAAATAATTTAGCACCTTATTATACAGATTTAATCAAATCTGCAATTGATTCAGGGAAATACCGAACTGAATCAGATGTAATAGAAGCTGGTTTGGAATTACTACGAAAAGAAGAGTTGCAGCAAAGTTTGTTAGAATCAGCAATTAAGCAAGGAGAAGAAAGTGGTTTAGCATTGCCTTTCAACAACGAAGAGTTTAAAACAAAAATGCACTTAAAAATAAAATAAGTGAATGGTTCAACTAATTATTAAGCCACTTGCACTTCAAGACTTGAAGATATTTGGTTGTATACATTTCATACATGGTCAATACAACAAGCAGATTTTTATCAGGATCAATTATATTATGGGATGCAACTTCTTTCTGAAAATAATAAAATTGCAAAAAACATATCATTAAACGCTCAAGCCTATTTGTATTATAAAGTTAATCATCATTATATTTTTTCAAGATTTGAGAATAATCAATTAATTATTATTAGAATTCTACATGAAAAAATGGATTTTGTAAGACATTTATAATTCACTCTCCAACGCCTCATACAACACATCCAAATCAGCTTGCGTATTAAACGCATTGATACTGTAGCGAATAAAAAACTCATTACCCATTCGAGTTATAGGTACTTCTATGTGGTATTTTTCAAATAGCATTCGCTGAAACTGTTCTGGCGCTGTAAGTTGTATACGTGTGCTGTATAGTTGCCCAATAAAATCATCATGAATTGGACAGAGTGGATTAGTTTTGAGCAACGTACAAAATCGTAGCGCATTGTCCTGAACCATGTTTCTGCATTGACGGGCTATTTCAGGCCAGTTGTGTTCCTGCATAAACTCAATAGCTTTGGGTATGGTGAGCATAGCAGAAAAATCGCGCGTACCATTCATTTGATGATAATCCAAGAATTGCGAATGGCCTGGAATTGCGCTATCATAGCCCCAACTGATAATCAATGGATCCACATGTTTTTGTAGTTCTTTTCGAACAAATAAAAATGAACAACCTTTGGGCGTCATCATCCATTTGTGGCAAGCGCCAGTATAATAGTCGGCTTCCAAAGTAGTTAAATTTAACGGGATATGGCCAGGTGCATGCGCACCATCTACAAACGTAGGAATGCCAAGTGACTTTGCTTTTTTACATATTTCCTCTACAGGCAATATCAATCCGGTACTACTCGTAATATGACTAATGAAAATTAATTTGGTGTTTTCGTTCACCGCTTTAAAAAAGCCTTCTACTATTTCTTCCTTACTTTGTATCGGAAATTGAATGGGATGTTGACGGTAAATAGCACCTGCTTTTTTACAATAATAATTCCATGTTTTATCGCAAGCACCGTATTCAATATTAGTCGTGAGGATTTCATCGCCTGCTTTCAAAGGAAAACTTTTGGCAATAGTATTGACAGCATACGAGGGATTGGTGACGAGTACAAGATCATCTGCATCGCAATGGATATACTGAGCGAGCGCCTCACGTGCCAGCTGCAAATACTTGACACCTTCAAAAGCAATAAATTGCACAGGCTCGCTTTCAAGTAAATATTGCCAGCGTATATAGTCTTCAAATACTGTTTTGGGGCATGCGCCAAAGGAACCGAAGTTTAAGAAAGTAATATCTTTTCGAAGTAGGAAGTAATCTTTGAGGTCTTGCATCATGCAATTTAAAATAAATCAATTGCATTAAACAAAATAACTTGTAGCATTTTTAAGGAATCACTATTTAGTTACTCAAATTCTTTTACATCGTCGATGAGGAAAGAATTGTTAACTTCAACCAAAACAATTTCACGGTGGTATTTAGCCTTCATTTCTGTATCGTCGATTTGTACATCAAAACGATATTGATTTGCTTGGCTTGATGCTATGGCGTCGCATTTTGTCACGCTTATCTTGCCATAATCTTGACCTGAAATAAAGAATCCAACTCCAACACCAGCATACTTGGTATCATATTTTGTATTCCATTTGGTTTGAAACGCTTGCAAGGTCATTCCACCATCAAGATCGACATTGGTTGCATCGTTTTTGTATTCGTAATATTGAGGTGTGGTGATGGTTTGATAATTTGATTCAGGTGTATTGAAATACTTTTCGATAGCTTGCATAAGCCATTTTTTTGCTTCAGTCGATTTGTCTTTTGGAGTTGGGGTTGTTTCGGTTTGCTGTTTTGTTTCAGAAACAGATTTTTCATCTGTGTTGCATGCAATGAATTGCATAGCACAAGCAATTAAGACAAGTATTTTTTTCATAATTTGTTGGTTTTAACCTTAAAGATAATGCATTAATTGAGGAATAGGTCAACAGTCCCAAACAGTGGACCCTATTTTCGAATGCTAGAATAAAGGTTTCAACTTGAAGTGACTGGCAGATTATGTTATCTAAATAAAAAAACATTCTGAGTCTTGACTTTATACCCAAGCAAAACAAGTCAAATTTAGAAATAGTATATGTGTTGCTCGGGGCTAAACATACACTCAGTGGGAATTTTATGAGTCAAAAATAACTTACCCACACTTGTGCATTACTATTTCGGTGGGAAATAGATAGTCATTCTATATTTACCCTTACAAAAACAAAGAGAGATGACGATAGAACAAATCATGTTGCAAAGCGAAGCCCTTATTTTTGGTTCAGACAAACCATTAACTGAAATAGATATAGCACAATTGTTGAAAGATTCAACTTCTGAGGAAGAGGTCGATTTGGAAAAATTACCTAGTGCCCTTGAAGCAATTGTTGAAAAATATTCATCGGATTTTTATCCTTTTGAAGTGAAACAAATTGGTGGTGGGTTTCAGTTTTTAAGTAAAAAAGAATTTCACCCTTCATTGGCAAAATTGAATGGTGAAAAATATACAAAAAAATTATCAACTGCTGCTTTGGAAACCTTGGCTATCATTGCATATCGTCAACCGATTACAAAGAGCGAAATAGAACATATTCGTGGTGTAAACTCTGATTATTCAGTACAAAAACTGTTGGAAAAAGAACTCATTGTTATTTCTGGTCGCATGGAAGATGCCATTGGCAAGCCGTTAACGTACAATACATCTAAAAACTTTATGGACTATCTTGGTTTGAACACTTTGGATGATATGCCGAAATTGAACGAAATACTTCAGTTTGAAGTCGTTGTACCAACAGATGCAAGTGAAGCTGTGCCTGAAAAAGAATTGCAAATGGTTGTTAGCGAAAACGGCGAATTGCTTGAAGTAGAGAGCAATCAAGCTGAAAAAGTATCGGAATAAAAAAAGCCCTTTAGAAAAAGGGCCTCAGATTGATTAAATTAACGGTACTTAGACGTTCTCTTCGTTTAAAAGTTGTTTTACAAACAGATTAACCTCTTCTAAGCGATTGTGATTCAATGTATAATGTATGTTTTTGCCATCGCGATTTGTTAGCACAAATTCAGCGCGACGTAAAATAGCCAAATGCTGAGATGCTACAGATTGCTCTACACGCAGTTTGACATAGATTTCGGTTACCGTTAGATTTTCTTTTTCTTCTAATAATTTTATGATGGATTGACGGAGCTTGTGGTTAATGGCACGTAGGATAGCAGCCGCTTTTTTTACATCTAAATAATTAATTTTAGTTTGAGTAGTTTGGTTGTTAATGTCGTTTAAAGAAATGATGTTAGACGAGTGGTTACTTTGTTCCATGAAATTCATTTTTAATATGTTATTTAAATCAATTTTTATAAAATGTATACGAATCAGCAAATCACACTGCTTCGCTTTACAAATTAATGTAGTGTAAAGATAATGATATTATTAAAAAAACAAATGTTTATAACTTGTTTATTTTGTTAATATACACATTTTTTAAATAAAACGGTTCAGAAAGGAACAAATCTTCGAATTTTTTCTCCAAAAAAGTATTAAAACATACCCTTGCAATATGTTCAGGATGAAGTTGAATAACAGAAATTGCTTCAAATTCTGCCTGCAACTCAGTTTCTGTAGTGTACAAAGCCATGTTGAGCTCAGTTTGTTGTATTGCAATGTCTTGTGTTGTGGATAAACTAGGCAATGTGACTATTTGTCTATCAGCAGCATAACTGGCAAAGAAATATTCTTGTTCGCGGGCTTTGGATAAAATACCGATAACTTGTTGTGTAGAACTTGGTGGAATAGCAGTATATATAAGTTCAAGTTTGTTGAGCAAAACCAATGGCAGTTCATGTGCATAGCAAATGCCTTTGGCACTACCTAAACCAATGCGCAAACCTGTATACGATCCTGGTCCATTGAGTACACAGACTACATCGAGCTGATTCCAGTTTATTTGTGCATCTGTCAGGACCTCTTGCATATGGATATTGATCAATTGACCATGGTCTTTTGCAACCGTGTTGATGCGTTTGCTTAATATGTTAGCATCCTTGAGCAACATTACGAGCGATTCAGGTCCACTCGTATCGATGTATAATAAATAAGCCATAGTATGCTTGCAAATGTAGTTCAATTCTTAATTTTGTAGTATGGAAAAACAAATAATAAACTCGAGCCACGCACCTGCACCGATTGGTCCTTACAATCAAGCTGTAGAATTTAATCACATGATTTTTATTTCAGGGCAAATAGCATTGATACCGGGTACGAATACCTTGAATATGGAGTCTATAGAACTTGAAACGAAACAAGTATTAGATAATCTAAAAGCAATTTTGCATGAAGCAGGACTATCGTTTGCTAACATCGTTAAAACAAGTATCTTCTTGAGTGATATGAACTTGTTTGGAACGGTGAATGGAATATATGAAACCTATTTTGAATCGGATTATCCTGCTCGCGAAACGGTTCAAGTAGCTGGCTTACCACGTGGTGTCAATGTCGAAATATCTGCGATAGCTGTGCGCAATTAGACATAAAATAAGGTGGATTTGTTGTGAATTAATTCATGAAATGTTGTCAAAATAGTAGTAGATTTGTTTAACTAAAAAACTACAAATCATAATGACAGACACAAATCAACCCCAAGATATTTTGACTGCTGATGCGTCAAATTCAAATCAGCTGCCTTCAATGCTCAATGTGCTGACTATACTTACATTTATAGGCTGCGCGTTCTCATTCATAGGCGGATTTATGATAAAATTGGGCTGCAAAGTACTAGAAATGGAGGAAGTTGCCGCCAAATTAAAGGAATCTGAATTAGAGGTTTTAGAAAAAACGTGTGCTAATTTTGTTGTTATACTAGCGATTACAATAGTTGGAGCAAGCCTTTGTTTGGTCGGTGCTATACTCATGCGAAAACTCAAAAAACAAGGTTTTTACATCTATTTAGTTGGTCAGATATTGCCCATTGTCGCTATGATACCAATAGTAGGCGTAGCCCAATATAGCGATCCGAAACAATGGGGTGGTCTAGTTTTAATTATTATCTTTATAGGGCTGTATGCATCACAGCAAAAGCATTTGGTCAAATAATAAAACAGAAACTAAACTTTTCCATTGAGTACTTGAACTAGTTTGGAATTTGATTTTTCCCAGCTATAGGATTCTTCTATAAAACGTCTTGCATTTTTTGAAAGTAGATTTTGTTTTTTTTCATCGTCCAATAAGCAAATTATTGCTTGAGCAAACTCTTCAGCAGTATTAGCAATGATTAGTTGTTCATCATCTTTTGCCTGTAAGGATGCATTGACCACACTTGTAGTTATACAAGGCAAGCCCATGCTCATGGCTTCTAGCAATTTGTTTTGAACGCCAGCGCCTGTATGTAATGGAGCCACAAAAAGTCTTGCTTCTGCATAGGTGTTTCTGATATCTTCTACCCAGCCACTCATGGTGATATTCGGTGAATTGTATGCTTGATAACTGCTTGGCATTGAAGCACCTGCAATATTGATTGTAAGTTGTGGTCTTTGCAAAAGCAATTTTGGTAAAACCTCATCGATTAAAAAACGAACTGCATTTTGATTGGGTAAATAGGATAAGTTACCTAGAAACAAGAGGTCATATTTTTTAGCTATGTTTTGAGGACTGAAAAAAGTAAAATCTACACCATTTCCAACGACGAAGGTTTGATTGGGCTGTACGGATAGATTGACCTTATCATATGTAGAAATAATAGTTGTTGCATCAAACCATTGAAGCATTTGTTCTTCAAAGGATTTCATGCGATTACTTTCTCTTTTGTAAAACCATTTTTTTAGTCCATATGCATTTTCTTGAATGCGATTATAATTCATCGCAAAAGCATCTTGAAAATCGATGACTTTATAAAATGGAAGATCAAATGCGTATAATGCAGTTCGCGAAAGCTGACAATAGATTGTATCTGGTTTTAAAGCTTTGATGGCTTCTTGAATGTTTTTTTTATGTTTTTGCGAAAAAAAATAGCCCACTTGAACGGGTAAATTTTTGAAAAAACTAAGACCTGATTGTAATAAGATTGTCAATCGATTTAAGTGAAAAAATTCAATTGATGTGCAATATTGTTTGACTGTATTTAAATCTGATTCGCTCGGTATTTGTTCGCAAAGCGCAAATAAATGGATGTCAAAATGATGCGATAAAGAAATGATTTGATGAAACGCTCGCAACTTGTCACCCTTATCGATAGGATAAGGAAAACGGGAAAGAATAATAGCTAGTTTTTTTCGTTTCAATGTGTCGAAATCAAGTTATGGTATATCAACAATATATCGTGATAAATTTGTTTTTTGTGAAAGTGCGAAGATACAAATAATCGCGCATTTTGGCCAATACGTTGTGCTTCTTCAGGATGTTCAAAACAGGTTTTTAAACAAGTTAAAAATTCTTCAGCTGTATCGGCTATAAAAATATTTTCGTCATGAATAGCGCCTATGCCTTCTGCACCAATGGATGTAGATATAATTGTTTTGCCAAGTTCCATGGCTTCCAAAATTTTAATACGTATGCCTGCACCCGATTGGAGTGGTACAATCATAATATTTTTTTCAAGACTAAACGTAATAAAATCATTCACTTCACCAACTACTGTAACCTGTTTTTCTTGTCGTTTTAGAAAAGCAGCAGGCATGTTTTTACCTGCAACATAAAAAGTAACATGGGGCAAAACTTCAATAGCTTTTTGCCATACTTCTTCAATAAACCATTCTACTCCTTCTACATTCGGTGACCAATCCATACTACCGATGTGGTAGCAACTCATTTGTTCTGTTGCAATATCAGGCAGCTTTTTATTGTCATTGACACCAAAAGGTAAATGATAACATTGATTGATATTGTTCGACCGAAAGAAGTCTTCTTCTTTTTTTGAAATGGGAAGCAAGAAATCAAATTTAGTCAAAATGTCCATTTCATATTGCTTCAACCTTGTTGTTAAAAGGCTTAAATATTTCCTTTTTAAAAATGAAGGTTCGTGCTCAGCCAAACCTTGCCATATCAAATGTTCAATATTGTGCACGCGACAACAACATTTTGCAGTAGAATGTTGTTGAGCAATTTTTAGATACGGTGATGTATAAATACTTTCAAATTGAATGATATCAAAGTCTTCTAGGCTCAAAAGTTCAATCAGTGCTTGCTCTACGTTTTTGTGTATAAATCGTTCGACGTTATACGATTTGTCTGAAAATAAATTGAAAAATGCAGAGACAGGATTGATCGAATTGTTGACGTAAACCGTTTTGAAATGTTTTAATTGGGTATAAAGTTCGGGCAAATCTGTTTCTTCTACCCAATGTCTGGCTGTATTCAAAGCCAACAGACTCACCTCAACGCCTTGTTCTATATAGCCTTCCAATGTTTGGTTCATAGCAATAGCGCCTCCATCTCGGAGCGGAAAAGGAATACGCGGTGTGAGTATAAGTATTTTCAACGTGTCGAAAATAAGACAAAATACTTGATTATTTTTGTTGCATGAAAAAACAAACACTTGTGTTTTTGGGTTCTAAGCCAATTGGCTATCATTGTCTTGCATATTTGATAGAACATAGTGATCAATTAAACATAGAAATACAAGGCATATTGACCAATGATAATGCTCGATTTGACCAACAATTGAGTTTACGAAAATTAGCAAGTGATAACAATATACCCATTATAAATCATTTGGATGAACTGCCAGAAGTAGATTATCTATATTCAGTCCAGTATCATGAAATATTAAAACAGCAACATTTACAAAAAGCACGTAAGATTGCGTTGAATTTGCATATGGCGCCATTACCAGAATATAGAGGTTGTAATCAGTTTTCGTTTGCCATTGTAGATGGCAAAAAGGAATTTGGTACAACCATACATCAACTCGATCATCGCATTGATCATGGTGATATTTTATTTGAAAAAAGATTTCCTATTCCAACTGACTGTTGGGTAAGTGAATTGTATGAATTGACCTACGAGGCATCATTAAGTTTATTTCAAGAAACCATAGACCTGATTTTAAATGGTGCTTATACACGAACGCCACAACAAACATTTGAATCGTCGCGCGGATGTTCTTTGCATTTCAGACAAGAAATCAATACGCTAAAACACATTCAATTGGATTGGACACAAGATAAAATACAACGACATATAAGAGCGACATACATGCCTGGATTTGAGCCGCCATATACAATGGTGGGTGGAGAAAAAATATATTTTAGCAAGACATGGCAGGAGCATCAATAATCTGTACTGTCACCAACGATTTGAATTTTGATCAGCGCATGATTCGAATTTGTTCATCTTTAGCTAAGGCAGGCTATAATGTGACCTTAATAGGTCGATTGCGAAAGTCATCATTGCCTTTGAAAGAACAAGCTTTCAAACAAAAGCGATTGTTTTGTTTTTTTGATCAAGGAAAATTTTTCTATATCGAATATAATATCAGATTGTTTTTTTACTTGCTTTTTGCTTCGACAGATGTGTATTGTGCTATTGATTTAGATACTATTTTACCCAATTATTGGGCATCAGTTTTACGCAGTAAAAAAAGAGTCTACGACGCACACGAACTATTCTGCGAAATGGATGAAATAACGGGTCGACCAGCAATATATAAAGTTTGGAAAAGTATAGAACGATATTGTGTTCCTAAATTTAAGCATGGTTATACCATTGGCGAATGCTATGCAGAAGAATTTTATTCGATGTACTGTGTCAAATACGAAGTTGTGCGCAATGCAACTGTATTGCAGCCTTTAACATTGCAACCTTCGCAGTCGAAGTATATTTTATATCAAGGAGCTGTGAATGAAGGGCGCTGTTTTGAATCATTGATTCCAGCAATGAAACAAGTGAATGGACATTTGATTATTTGCGGCGAGGGCAATTTTTTTGAACAAGCCAAAGCCTTAGTCAAGACGCATCAATTAGAGGATAAAATAACGTTTAAAGGGTATATAGAGCCACAGCAGCTGAAGGAATACACACGCAACGCCTATTTAGGCATTACGTTATTTACAAACCAAGGTAAAAGCAATTACCTGTCTATGGCCAATCGTTTTTTTGATTATATGCATTATGGAGTGCCACAACTTTGTGTAGCATATCCCGAATATAAAAAAGTCAATTCGAAATACGAAATTGCAATCCTATTGGAGCAATTGGATGAACAATCCATTGCAAATGCAATTAATGCATTTTTAGAAAATACAGCTTTGCATGATCGCTTGCAACAAAATACACTCAAGGCACGTGAAGAATATTGTTGGCAAGTGGAGGAACAAAAATTAATAACATTTTACAATCAACTACTTGGATAAACATATTCATATCATCTGTTTGGATATACCATGGCCTGCCAACTACGGTGGTGCTATAGATATGTTTTACAAAATAAAAGCATTGCATGAGGTGGGGTGTGTCATTACCTTACATTGCTTTCAGTATGGCGATCGATTACCATCAGTAGCTTTAGAACAGTATTGTAAAAATGTATTTTACTATCCTCGTCAAACAGGTTTGAAAGGGTTACATTATTCGCTTCCGTACATTGTATCTTCAAGACGAAATAAACAGTTGTTAAAAAATCTGTGTACGGATGAATATCCAATTTTGTTTGATGGATTGCATACGTCGTTTTTGATGAATGAACCAGCTCTGGCAAACCGGAAAAAAATACTTCGTGTACATAATATTGAGTCTACTTATTATCAACAATTGGGTATGCAGGCGAAAGATTTTTTAAAGAAATTGTATTACTTTTTTGAATCGAGTAGACTTATCTCTTACGAAAAGACCTTATATTCTATTGATACATTTGTTTCGATTTCAATGACGGAATATGATTTTTTTAAACAACATTATCCCAAAGCAAAACATAGTTTTATACCTGCGTTTCATGCAAACAAAGCATTGGAGTCTTTGGAGGGAAAGGGCGAATATGCCTTGTATCATGGCAATTTAAGTGTGGTTGAAAATGAGCAAGCTGCATTGTTTTTAATCAAGGAAGTTTTTTCCATAACTAAAATCCCTTTAGTGGTTGCAGGTAAGAATCCAAGCAAGGCTTTGCTACAAATGCAAACTGAACAAATACAAATCGTAGCAAATCCTACCGAGGATGATATGTTGCAACTATTAAAACAAGCTCATGTACATGTATTACCAGCGATGCAAAATACTGGACTCAAACTAAAGCTATTGCATGCCTTATACACTGGACGTTTTTGTATATGCAATGCCAATATGCACGAAGGAAGTAATTTAGCGCATTGTGTGATAGGAGCAGATACAGTTGAAGAATGGCTTCAACAACTGCATCAAGTTATACTTCAACAATTTACAGACGAGGATATCCAACAACGTCAAATTTGTTTAGCGTATTTTGATAATGTGACAAATGCAAATCGACTTTTAGAATTGTTTTAAACCAATTTTAATAAGTATGGGTTAAATATTTCATAGAATAAAGGTATAAAAATCAGTGAAATCAATACTTTTAAGAATATTCTTGAAAAAAAATAAAAAACAGTTGGTAGTTTTCAAAAATTAGTTATTTTTGCGCTCCAATCAACAATAAATCATTTGTTGTTTGAGTGGAAAAAGAGCATTCTTCCTTAGCTCAGTTGGTTAGAGCACCTGACTGTTAATCAGGGGGTCCCAGGTTCAAGTCCTGGAGGGAGAGCAGAAATAGCAAGGGTTTCAGACGATATAGTTTGAAACCCTTTTTTTATGTGCCAACAATTTGCCAACAAATATTGCGACTTGAACATCCCAATATAAAATCAGGAGTGTAAGAGGTTCAAGTCCTGAAGGGAGAGCAGGCTAGTAAAGGGTTTTATATAATTAAATTTGAATTCCTTTTTTTTGTGCATAGTATTTGCCAACTAAGATTACGATTGGATCATTCCGATATAAATAATCTGCCTTAATTCTTCTCAATGTTTTTGCTTTTAATCGTTGGCTATAAAAAAATTATCTTTTATGTTTTTATTCTATATTTTTTAATGAGTAAATCATTTTTTTAGAAATACATAAAGTAGGAAAACAAGTATATTCTTATAACGTAGTATGAGTTGATTAAGAAAACGAATAAGGTATTCAACTCTTGATAGATTGATTACAAAGTATCGAGTATCCAAACTCATTTTAATTAAATTGAATATTCGTATATTTGAATATAATAATTTGTATTGTGCTCAAATCTTATTTGCCCCAATCTCCAATTTTACAAAAGCATATCGAATGCTTTTACATTTTCAATGGGGAGGAAAAATCTACATTTAATTATTTAGCATTCCCACATTATAACACAGGGCTATCCTTCATTCAACATGCAGATATTCATAGAAAAGAGTTTCAAATTGATATTGTTCAACAATTAAATTCAGACGTTAAAATAGAACTTTTAGGGAAATACCTTTTTCCTGTAAGGATAAATTATTTTGGTAAAGTAAATGAAGTTTCTATCATTTTTAAGCCCTTAGGTATAAACAGATTTTTTCAAGAAAGTTTTCATTCTATTGCTCCTCAATTTTCACAAGAATTGCAACATGAAGAATGGATAAAATTTGGCTTAAGCTTGTTTGATAAAGAAATAGATTTAAAGAATTTAGAAGCATTTTTACTCTCGAAATACCAAGACAATGATGAAGTAATTAGGATGGAATATGCACTTCCATTTTTGCATGATTTAGATTTTAATTTTTCTATTGCTCATATTGCTGAGCAATTAGGATATAATTTAAAAACATTCCAAAGGCATTTTATCAAACATTTATCATGCTCTACAGTTGAGTATCGTAGAATTGTCAGATTTCGTCATTCTATAGCTTCAAAATTGATTACTGATGGGGTTAAATCCCTTACAGAAATTACTTATGAGAGTGCTTATTATGATCAATCTTACTTTATAAAAGAGTTTAAAAAACTAACAGGTCATAACCCTAAGGAATTCTTCAAAGTAGCTAAACAAGTTGACGGAGAAAAGATTGTTTGGAAAATATTATAGTGTCTTAAAAGTACAATTTTAGAAAAGGAGTGGTTTATACTTTTGAAAAAAAATATACCATGAAAACTCCTTACAACAAAGTGATGTACATAGCATTTATCCTATTAGGATTTTACTATGCTCTAGTTTCAAAAGATTATACACAAGCCGCTGCTACCATGGGTATAGGGTTTATATTTGACCCCTTTGATGCAGAACAAAAGTGGAACGAAAGGCCCACATGGCAAAAGGCAGTTTTGTTTATTCACTTGGCTTTAGTAGCTGCTTTTTTGGGTTTTGGAATTGGCTTGAATGACAAATAATTAATGTACTATCAGAATTGAACTAATCATCGTAACTTTTGAATATGAGTGATGCGAACGATTGAGCTTTATGCTTTCGGTTCTTTCAAAGTGTAATTGATTGTAATTTTAATAAATTAATGAGAAGCAATCAGTAAACTTATTTTATCAATCGAAATGTCAAATTGATGCGAGCTTGCTTTAAGCTCATAGATTTTGGTAGCGCATGTTTCCAATGATCTTGTATTTCGTTTTCCATGCTGAGTAAGCTGCCATGTTCAAGTATGATTTCCACTTTTTGTTTTGTGGTCTTGTGTTTCAATACAAATTTTCGTTCCGCTCCAAAGCTGAATGATGCTATTGTACTGTGTTTAACTAACATGGATTCGTTATCGCTATGCCAACCCATAGCTTCTTCGCCTGAAGCATAATAGTTAAGTAGGCAAGAATTAAATTGAGAAGATGTCTTTTCTTCAGCGAGTTTTTTTAGATACAATAATTCTTTTGTCCATGGCAAAGGAACCCGCTGAATGGCCGAATAGGTATAGTTTTTGTCCATATCGCCGTGCCAAGCCATTTTGCGTTTGGTGGTTATTTTCTTACCAAACATGATGACTTCATCGGGTTTCCAATCTATTTCGGCACTTAAAGATCTAAAAATCAAATCTGATTCAACATTATCAAATACTTTTCCAAAATAATACACAGCACCGTCATATGGTAATAAGTTTTTCACAGAGTAAAATTACACACGTCTTGTATTAAATTCTAAATTTAAATGAGTGTTTTAAACTTAGACATAAAACCTGTTGGTTAAGGTAGAATGTTGATGAATTTAAATTTTACTTCAGTAAAAGCTAAAAAAGCTAGTAATATATATTTTTGAATAAACATACACCCGACCAAGGAAATTGACCTTTAGGTCCAACGGGTTCTTTTATTTTAGAAAATTCCAATAAATCACTTGGTAATCGGTTTAAAGCTAATGCCGTTTGTAATTTTGAACTTGATTTTAACAATTGCCAACCATATATTGCAAAAAATTCTTCTCCTGCTTCAGGCGCAAATATAAGTTGCGAATCAGCATCTGTGAGCAAGGTTCCCATTTCTTTTTGAATTAAAGGTAAAATGCCAGGCGACATTAAATCCAAAAGCCAATAATCAAATCCCTTTACGTGCGAAAGGTCAAATGATAGCATTCCTACTTCATCTTCGCTTAAATAGCCAACGAGTCCTTCTGAAATTACAAGTGTTTTATGGCTATTCTTAGAGATTTGTTGAAACAATTTTAATCGCTCTTCACGTTGAGATAAATCTAATCCGATTCTCACATGCTGACACTTTGGTGTCTGATGAATCATCTTTTCGTTTAAATAAGATATCATGTCTGGCATATCAACATCCGTCCATGCTAATGATGATGGTAAGTTTAATCTGTAAGCCCTTACATCCAAACCACAAGCCAAATTTAAAACATGATCTATTCCATCTTTTACTAATTCAAGTATGTATTGATCAAACAAATAGGTTCGTGCTACAAAAGACCAACTATTTTTTCTGCCTTCTTTCATAGAAGATACAATGTCCTCTCCTTTACTTCCTGAAAGCATTCTGGCAAAAGGGTCACTAAAAACGGCATTAGACCTATCAGTTTCATCGGCTCGATACACTGCAACCCAACTTGCGGTATCAGAAATAGTTGTTATTATTTTGCTCATTGGTTGATTATGAAATTATTAATAAAGTTTTATTTATTACATCAAGTTAAACTTTTGGAGTAACATAGTGTCTTAATTTAAAATTGTATTCACTGAACTTTTAAAGGTAAATTTATAACATTATTTGTCTTTGGATTAAAAATAAAGAATTAAGATTTTTTTAAACAAAACGAAGGATTTTCAACAAAACATCGTCTTATATAGAAATGGATACAAAAATTATACAAATTAAACCATGGAATGATGAGGATGCTGAACAATTGGCTTTTCTTTTTAACAATATAAAAATATGGAATAATATGAGAGATTATATAGTTCATCCATATACAATTGAGGATTCAACTCATTTTATTCAAAGTCAACATGCAATATTACCAACTCAAAATTTTGCTATTATATTGAATAACCAAGTTGTAGGAGGCATAGGTATAAATTTGAAGTCAGATATTTATAGGATGAATGTTGAATTGGCTTATTGGATTGGTGAACCCTATTGGGGAATGGGTATTGCTAGTGAAGCAGTGAATCAAATGGTAGAGTATGTTTTTAATTCTTTTGCTATAAATAGAATTGTTGCAGAGGTTTTTGATTACAATAAGCCAAGTATGCGAGTCCTTGAAAAAAACGGATTTTATCTGGAATCAGTTTCACGTAAAGGTATTTTAAAGAATGATTATCTCTTGGATAATTTTGTATGGGTTAATCAAAAAATATATTAATAACAAATATCAATTGGAATATATTAAAATCAATCATTATGATAAAAAAAAATATTGCTACAAATGAAATGGGGTTTGTTTTTAACCCAGCAACAGGCGATTCATATAGTATGAATTCAACTGCTTCTTCAATTATAAAATGGATGAAAGAAGGGAAGTCGGTTAGTGAAATCAAAAAATCCTTACTTGAAACTTACGATGTAGAAAAGGCATCCATCGAAAAAGACATTGAAGATTTTATTCAAATCTTGAGAGAGCACAATTTATTAACTAATTAATCTAAGCATAATGTCAGAACAATTAAAACCACTCGTAATAGGCGTTACAGGATTAAATGCTATAGATAGTCCTGGTCCGGGAGTCGCCGTAATAAGAGCAATAAGAGAAGGATTCGATAGGCCAATTAAAATAGTTGGTCTAGCTTATGAGAACTTAGAACCAGGTATATACATGGAAGGCATTTGCGATATCACTTACCAAATTTCATATCCAGCTGCAGGTCCTGAAGTGCTTTATCAAGTTATAAAAAACATTCATGATAAAGAACATTTGGATGTTATTATTCCAAACTTTGACGCTGAGTTAATTAATTTTATACAACTGGCAGATAGGCTAAAGCAATTGGGTATTCATACCTTTTTACCTGATTTAGAAATGTTTAATGCTCGGGATAAAGTTAATCTTTACGCATTTGGGCAAGAACATGATTTGTTTGTACCCAAAGATCAGATTATATATACCATCGATAGTCTACCTGCAATAGGAGAATATTTTGGTTATCCATTAGTTGTGAAAGGTAAATACTATGACGCTATTGTAGCAAACACTTTAGAACAAGCACAAAAAGCTTTTTACAAAATTAGTGCAAAGTGGGGATTCCCAATTATTGTGCAACAATATATACATGGATCTGAAATCAATATTGCAGCTATGGGAGACGGAAAAGGAAATGCAATATCAATCATTCCAATGCGCAAAATGTATATTACTGACAAGGGAAAAGCTTGGGCAGGGATTACATTAGAAGATGAAGCTTACATTAAACTTGCAGAAAAATTTATTGCTGCTACCAAATGGCGTGGAGGGTTTGAATTAGAAATCATGAAAACGAGTCTAGACGAACTTTACATTATGGAGATAAATCCGAGATTTCCTGCATGGATATATCTCAGTGCAGCTGTAGGGCAAAATCAACCTGCTTCACTAGTAAAGCTTGCAATGGGCGAGGAAGTTACTCCCTTCTCTGAGTATGAAGTAGGTAAGCTGTTTATTCGTTATGCTTGGGATATGATTGTAGACGTCAATTCTTTTCAACAATTTAGTGCATTTGGAAAATTGTAATTATAAAAAAAATTAAACCATGGAAAAACAAAAATACGAAAGACCATTTTTAAAAAAAATGAGTGCAGGAATGATGGATAAATCTGGTACACAACAACCAGAATTTACACCTGTAACGCATATTGATGATGTGTCTCTAAAACAAATTATAGCTGATTACGGAAGTCCAGTATTTGTAATGAGCGAGCGCAAAATACGATCTAATTATCAGTCAGCTGTCCGCGCATTTAGTACCCGTTATCCTAAAGTGCAATTTGCTTGGAGTTATAAAACACATTACAACAATGCCATTTGCAATATCTTTCACCAAGAGGGAAGTTGGGCTGAAGTGGTTAGTGGTTTTGAATACAAAAAAGCCCTTCAAAATGGTGTGCCAGGAAGTCAAATTATCTTCAACGGTCCTGATAAACATGCAGATGAATTAAAACTAGCTGTTGAAAATAATTCTATGATTCATATAGATCATTTTGAAGAATTGTATATACTTATTGACATTTGTAATATGTTGAATACAAAGGCAAGAGTAGCTATTCGCATCAATATGGATACAGGTATATATCCAATATGGGATCGATTTGGGTTTAACTATGAGAGTGGTGCGGCATGGTCTGCAATAAATAAAATAGTAGAATCCGATGTTCTTGTATTAACAGGACTTCATGCACATATAGGTACTTATATGCTTAGCACAGCAGCTTATGGAGTAGCAACTAGCAAAATATGTTACTTAGCAAAAGAATGCAAAAATCAATTGGAAGTTACCATTAAATACATCGATTTGGGTGGTGGCTTTCCAAGTGCAAATACATTGAAAGGTGCAATTGGTTTAGTACCTACACCTTCTGTAGATGAATTTGCAGATATAATAACACATACCATTTTGGAAGCTGGTTTTTCTAGCGACGATTTACCTATGCTTATATTGGAAAGTGGAAGAGTGTTGGTAGACGATGCTGGTTATTTGCTTGGTAGCGTTTTGGCCAACAAAAAATTGAGCGATGGAAGAAAAGCAATAATTATGGATTTCGGAGTAAACATAATGTTCACCTCTTTTTGGTATGATCATAAAATAAGTCCTATGCAGGAATATTCATCCTACAATGAAGAAGCTGTACTTTATGGACCACTTTGTATGAATATAGATGTGGTAAGAGAATCAGTAACCTTACCATTGTTGAACAGAGGAGATCATGTGGTAGTGCACAAAGTAGGCGCTTATAACATGACTCAGTGGATGCAATTTATAGCCATGAGACCCAATATTGTATTAATAGATACCAATGGTAAAACACACATTATCAGAAAAGCTGAAAACCTTGCTTATCTTGAGCAACTTGAAATGATACCAGAACATCTTAAACCTTCTAAATAACAAGTGAAACTTGAACTTAAAAATACAATTCAATGGTTTGCAGAAGAAATTATTGCGAGCTATTCAATTCTATTTTTTTCGGCAAATAAGTTTTTAGGGATACTATTGCTCATAATCACTTTTTTTAAACCATTTGCTGGTTTGGTAGGTTTTTTTGCAGTTGTTATAGCAGTACTATTTTCACATTTTTCGGGTGTAGTTAAACAACCAAACCATAAAGGTTTGTATAGTTTTAATGCCTTGTTTATAGGTATTGGAATGGGGACTTTTTATGAACCAAGCATAGCATTTGGACTACTCCTCGTTGTTACAGTCATTTTATCGGTTATATTTTCAACAATCCTTTGGAATATTCTAAGTAAGTATGGATTACCCTTTCTATCTATTCCATTTCTATTGTGCTTCTGGTTGATTTTACTCGTTTCAAAAGAGTTTTCTGCTATCCAACTCACTGCTAGAAACATATATTGGTTGAACGAAATGTATGCTGTAGGCGATAAGCCCTTAATACAATTCATGCTTTTTTTTGAAAATTTACCTTTGCATACTTTGGTTTTGACATTTTTCAAATCATTGAGTTCACTGTTTTTTCAAGACAATATTTTAGCAGGGATTTTAATTTTTATTGGTGTAATTGTTCACAGTAGGATTTCGGCTTCACTTTTAATATTGGGTTTTATATCTACAATTGCATTTAATTCAATAGTTCAAGCTTACGATGATGGCATAAACTACTACTTATTAGGTGGTAATTTTATAATGGTTTCTGTAGCTATTGGTAGCTTTTTTGTTATACCTTCTAAGCGTTCTTACTTATGGGCTTTAATTAGCATTCCTATTACTTTTATCATAACATTATCATTAAGTAAGGTGCTGAGTGTTTATCAATTACCAGTTTATTCTTGGCCTTTTTGCTTTGTCACTATTTCATTGTTGTATTTTTTTACATTAAAAAGGTCAAACGGAAAGCTTGTCATTACACCAATACAATTTTATTCGCCAGAAAAAAATTTATATGCTTATGTAAATTCATTAAATCGTCATTTTCATGAACAGTATTATCAATTTCAACTCCCTTTTTTGGGCGAATGGATTGTATCTCAAGGCTATAATGGTCAAATTACCCATAAAGGAGATTGGGATAAAGCTTTAGATTTTGTCATTGTTGATACAGAAATGAAAACCTACACTGATTACGCCTTAAAATTGGAAAATTTTTACTGTTACAATAAACCAGTATTAGCACCTGCTAACGGTTATGTTTACAATATTATTGATCATATACATGATAACGAGGTAGGCAAAATTAATCAACTTCAAAATTGGGGCAATACCATTATTATCAAACATGCTGAAGGGTTGTATTCCAAAATGTGCCATTTAAAACAAAACTCTTTTAAGGTCTATATTGGACAATATGTTAGCCAAGGAGATATATTGGCTCTATGCGGTAATTCTGGTCGATCTCCAGAACCCCATTTGCATTTTCAAGTACAATCAACACCTTTTATTGGAAGCAAAACGATGTACTATCCTTTTTCCTTTTTCAAATCAACAAAAGATAAGAATAATCCACTTATTGAATACCAAATTCCTGAAGAAACTAACTTGGTAAGTAATTATGCCTTAAATGAATCCTTAAGTAAAGCATTTGACTTTCTACCAGGGTATCGAATAAAAGCAACAGATGAAGAACACAATTCTAACATCTGGGAAGTATTTACCGATGCGAATAATATGAATTATTTCTATTGTGCATCTACCAAATCTACAGCTTATTTTATCCGATTAAATCATGTATTTTACATCGTATCTTTTTATGGAGATACTCAAAGCATGCTATATGCTTTTTATATCAGTTTTTACAAAATTTATCTAATTCAAGATTATCATTTGCCGGCTACAGATAAATATCCATTGATGCTGAGTAAGAATAATCTTGGTAAATGGCTTCAAGATATTGTAGCGCCATTTTATATATTTAGAAAATTAAATTATGAATCAAGATTAGAACCTGTTGTTTCAAATTCAATAAATGAAAGCATAACTATAAATAGTAAACAAACACTTTCCTATTTTTCTTTTCAGTTTTTGAAGTCAACTTCTAATATTGAAATTAAAAACAATTCTATTGAATCATTTACCTACACTAATAAAAATAAATCACTTCGAGTTACATGTATATCCGTAAGCTAATAATATTAATATTCTGTCTTATGCATATCTTGGCATTAAATGCTCAGCAATTGGCTGTTTATGAAAATGAAAGTAAGATAATAAAGGCAGATGAACAATCTTACAACCTTTATTTAAATGGAAAATGGCAACGACTTTATGATTATGGTATTGGTCAATTGGAAAAAGGAATAGACTTTCCTTACCTCAGAATGAGAACAGGTTACGCAGCTTTGTATTTAGGTAAATATGCTTCAAGCTTACATCAGTACAAAAAAGTATATAGAAATAATAAAAAAAATACGGATGCCCTTTATTATATTTATCTGAATGAGTTATACTTAAACAACTCAATTGCAGCTAGATATTATGCTTCAAAACTTTCTGATTCTACGCGCAAATTGCTCAAAGTTAAGAAACTACAACTTAGCGAAATACATTCAGAAATTAGCTATAAAAAACCTTCTTCAGACTTAAGGGGAGACGGTCAATATTATAGACTCGGCTTGAACGCTTACTTAGGGCTTAGATTAAACCTAGAACTTAATTGCGCATTTTTTAATCAAACTATAAATGAAGAAAACCTTATCGGAGTCACCGATAACCAAAATATTCAAATTGCACAACAGGAATTATATGGCAAATTGCAATTTGCTTTAAATGGAAATACCTCTTTAATTGGTGGTTTTCATTATCTCTATACTCCATTTAATAATTTTACCTACAACAATACTATTGCATTTGGTGGAATTGGTTATGTTAGACCATATTATAGTATCAAAGGGATTTATCATCATGGAAATTTGAGTGACTCTAGTTACAATCAATTGGATTTAGTTCTAACTACTTATCCATTAGGTAAGCCTACATTGTATACAATATCTAAAGCAAGTTATGGCGATGATTTTGTTTTCGCACAAATTGCTGGGTGCAGGATTATGCCCAAAGTGTGGTTGGAAGCAAATACAACTTTAGGTAATTACGAAACTTGGTTAGACAATGACAATCTTTACGTTTACAATGATATTGATACGAAAACTTTTAGTGTTGGATTTGGTTCTTATTTAGAATTTCTAAAGCAAGGCGTTTTTTCAATAAATTATACTTTAACTCAAAAACAACTTTTTTATACATCAACCGATTTTAATCAACATTCAATAACAGGAGGAATACTATGGAAACTTTAAACAAAAAAATCATCATGACTATGGTGCTATTGGTAAGCACTATTTTCTCACAAGCACAAACAGCTGAAACAATGCAAAGTGCATTTTTAAATAGTTATGTCAATGAATCAAAGGCAAACTATTCAGCAGCTATAACAGACATTGAAAAAGTATATCAAACAGAAAGCTATGAGTCGAATTTAAGACTAGGTTGGTTGAATTTTAAATCAAAAAAATATGCAGAATCAATGAGCTATTATCAGAAAGCCATTAATCTGAGGAAATTTAGTGTTGAGGCTCGACTGGGTTTTATTGCACCTTCAGATGCTTCTAAGCAATTTGATAAGTCTTTTCAAAAATACTTAGAAATATTAGAAATTGATCCATATCATAAAACAGCTAATTATTGGGTTGGTGTGAGTTATTATACGATCAAAAAATACGATTTAGCCCAAAAATATTTTCAACTGTTGGTCAATATGTATCCATTTGACTACGATTGTATACATATGCTTGGATGGACTTACCTTAATTCTGGAAATTTTAATGATGCGAAAGTGCTATTTCAAAAAGCATTACTTTACAATCCTAGCGATGCATCAAGCAAAGAGGGCTTAAGTAAGTGTAAATAATGTTATTATTTCTCAAATTAGTGCATAGTATTTTTAAGTTTTTTCCAGTATGCAAGTTTTGAGTTAAAAAATTGCTTGAATAAATTTCAATCTAATTTTTTTATCTATTTTATATTACTTTTGAGAAAATTTTAAACAATCTTATGGCGGAAGTTATACGTATGCCCTTACTGAGCGATACCATGAAAGAAGGTGTCATAGCCAACTGGAACAAAAAGGTCGGTGATCAAGTTAAAAGTGACGATGCTATTGCTGATGTAGAGACGGATAAAGCTACGATGGAGGTTATTCCGTACGTTGCTGGAACCCTATTGTATATTGGTGTGGAACAAGGTAAGGCTGCCAAAGTAAATGATATAATAGCCATTATAGGCAAAGAAGGCGAGGATATATCTTCATTGTTGGATGCACCTGTAGCAGGTACAGTGGTAGATACAGTTGCAGCTTCAGAGCCAGTACCTTCGGTTCAAACTCAGCCAACAGCTGTGGTTGAAATACCAAAAGATTTGACTGTCATTCGTATGCCTTTGCTAAGCGATACTATGAAAGAAGGCAAAATTGTAATTTGGAATAAACAAGTTGGTGATGCTGTAAAAGCAGATGATTCATTGGCTGATGTTGAAACCGATAAGGCAACTATGGAAGTGATTGGTTACGCTGATGGTACATTGTTATATCAAGGTGTAAAAGCTGGCGAAGCCGCCAAAGTCAATGATGTTATAGCTGTTGTTGGGAAAGCGGGTACAGATATAACACCTTATCTTGCTGCATTTGCAACATCGTCTGATAGTACAAAAGATAATGTCCCAACCATAGAAACACCAGTTCAAACTCCTGTAGCTTCACAATTAGAACCAATTTCTGAAACGAATCATTCAGATAATGGCAGAATAAAAGCATCTCCTTTGGCTAAACAAATAGCCAAAGAAAAAGGAATATCTTTAACAGATGTACAAGGAACTGGTGATGGGGGCAGAATTGTTAAGCGCGATATTGATCAATATGTCCCGAAAACATCTGTAGCTACTTCGGCTAAGGTTTCAAATACATCAAATCCGACTATTTCAACCAATTTTGTAGCTGGAGTAGAAGGATATACCGATACCCCAGTTACTCAAATGCGTAAAATAATAGCGCAACGTTTGAGTGAAAGTAAATTTACAGCGCCACATTTCTATTTGAAAACTAGTATTCAAATGGATAATTTGCTCGCTGCACGCAAGCAAATTAACGCATCCAGCCCTGTCAAGATATCTATCAATGATATGATGATAAAAGCAGTAGCTAGTTCTTTAAGTTTACATCCGGAAGTTAATAGCAGTTGGTTGGGTGATGTCATTCGTCAAAATCATCACATTCATATTGGAAGTGCCATTGCGCTTGAGGAGGGTTTAATTGTTCCTGTAATCAAGTTTGCCAATCAAAAATCGTTAACTCAAATCGCAACTGATGCCAATGAGTTGTATGAAAAAGCACGATCTAAAAAAATACAACCATCAGAATTTACGGGTAATACGTTTACAATTTCCAACTTAGGAATGATGGATATTGACGAATTTACTGCTATTGTAAATCCTCCAGATGCTTGTATATTAGCTGTTGGCAAAATAGCACCAACGCCGATTGTTGAAGGTAGTAATATTGTAGTGAAGCAAATATTAAAATTAACCTTGAGTTGCGATCATCGCATTGTTGATGGAGCAGTAGGAGCAAGATTTTTACAAACACTAAAAGGGTTTTTAGAAAATCCGATTAGTATGCTTATCTAATTTATTTGATTTGTTTAAACATGACTAAGTTTAACCTTAGTTATTTTATTCATACTATTAAAGGTTATTAATCCACATGCATTTGTACTGAATGGCGGTATTGAACAGTAAATAACTAAATTGTTATTGTGCATGCTCGAATGATGGAGTATAACTTGGTAGTTAGGAAATTTGTTTTTAATCAGTTGCCAATATTCTAAAAGCGTTTCTCTACCACATATTTTTCCACATGTTTCAGTAATAATTCTATTGGCCAATGAGCATGTAAGTTCAACATTTTCGTCATATATGAGATGATGCTCTTCTTTGGAAAAATTATTCCAGTGATTTACAAATTCTTCGCCAATTGTGTTTGCTTGTACAAGAGTCATGTATTGTAATATGCAAATAGTGTGCCTTTTATATATATTAATAAAATATATAATTAAAATAATTATATATATAATTGCAAAGCTCTCAATTAACAGTGTACGTCTGCCATTAAATCTTTATGATTTAAAGATTTAATGGGATTAATTTAACACTTCCTTGGCAGCAACCAATGGCATACCTTGAACTTGTTTAATAGCATCATATCCACCAATTACATTGCGCAAATTGTGTATGCCTTGTCGCTTCATTAATGAACATGCAATAACAGAACGATAACCGCCAGCGCAATGAACATAAATATTGTCTGTATCTTCAAAGTTGCTTAATGTAGTTAAATCTGTCATATTATTGAGTGGAATATTCACTCCAGTTTGAACATGACCATTGTCAAATTCAAGTTCTTTTCGAACATCAACTATAACCATTTTAGGATCGTAATTGATATCCATTTTCATTTCGTCTGCTTCCACATCTATAATTAGATCTACTGCTTCACCAGCTTGTATCCAAGCTTCAAAACCACCATCAAGGTAACCTACAAGTTGGTCAAATCCAACGCGTGCTAATCGAGTTAAGGATTCTTCTTCTTGACCTAAATCAGTTACTAAAGCAATCTTTTCATGAAAAGGTAGTAAAGCACCAGCCCATTCTGCAAAACGACCTTCTAAACCTATACTGATGGCTTCGGGTATAAAACCTTCGGTGAATTTAGTTGCATTTCGAGTATCTAAAATAATACAGTTTTCTTGTTTTAAAGCCTTTAAATCATCTACCGAAAGCGGTGTTAATCCTCTTGTTTTCACATCGTCTAAACTCATATATCCTTTTTGATTAATTGATGCATTGATTGGAAAATATACTGGTGGTGTGTTTAAGCCAGTTGTTACTGAGGTAATGAATTCTTCTTTTGTTTGTGGTTGTAATGCATAATTGGTTGCTTTTTCCTCACCGATTGTGCTGTGTGTATTTGGACCTAAATTTTTACCACAACTCGAGCCAGGGCCGTGGGCGGGATACACTTTGACATGGTCTGGCAATGCTTTTAGTTTTTCTAGCGATTCAAACATCATTTCAGCCAATTCTTCTTTGGACAAATTGCCGCTAAATAAATCGGGTCTACCGACATCACCTACAAATAAAGTGTCACCAGTAAAGATAGCATCAGGAACATTGTTTTCGTTTAACAATAAAAAACAAGTTGATTCTAAAGTATGTCCTGGTGTATGAATAGCTTGAAGTAAGATTGCGCCAAGTTTAAATAATTCTAAGTCAGCAGCTGTATGTTTTTCGAAAGCAGTTTGAGCGCCAGGGCCATATACAATCTGAGCGCCCGTTTTTTTGGCCAAATCGATATGTCCACTTACAAAATCAGCATGAAAATGTGTTTCGAAAATATATTTAATTTTTGCGTTTTTGGAAGCTGCTAATTGAATATACTGATCGATGTCACGCAATGGATCTATAATAGCTGCTTCGCCATTCGATTCAATAAAATAAGCTGCTTCAGATAAACATTTAGTATAAAGTTGTTCGATATACATTGGCTATACAATTCTTTTTACATTATAATTTGCATTGGCTTGCGTAAGACAGGTTAAGGTCAAATCATTCACACAAACATGCTTAGGTAGGGTTGCTGTATAATAAATGGCATCTGCTATATCTTCTGGTTTTAAAGGAGTAAATCCATCATAAACAGCATTGGCTTTTTCTTTATCACCTTTAAATCGAACCAGCGAAAACTCGGTTTCACATGCGCCGGGATTAATAGAAGTCACTTTTATGCCATAATTTAATAAATCAATGCGCATGCTTTTGGTTAATGCATCTACAGCATGTTTGCTGGCACAATAAACATTGCCGTTTTGATACACATCTTTACCTGCTGTAGATCCTATATTAATAATATGCCCAAAGCCTTGTTGTTTCATCCAAGGTATGATTTCTCTACTGACATGCAATAGACCTTTAACATTGGTATCCAACATTGTATTCCAATCGTCATATTGACCTTCGTCTATTGGACCATAACCCGATGCAAGTCCGGCGTTGTTGACCAAAATATCTAATGTTGGAAATACAGTTCGGTCTATTTCTTGCAGTGCTTTTTTTGTTTCTTCTAAATTGCTAACATCAAAATGCAAGATTTGTACTTGTATATTGTATTCTCTTTCTAGTTCGTCTTTTAATTGAACCAAACGATCTAAGCGTCTCCCAGTAAGGATTAAATTGTATTTATTTTTTGCAAAAATGATTGCAGTGCTTTTCCCAATTCCCGATGTTGCTCCTGTAATTAATACTGTATTTTTCTTCATATAAAATTTATCGAACTAAAATTACGTCCCCTTTGATTAGGATTTGTTTGTCGTCTTTATCTGTAGCAGATACGAGCCAAAAATAAGTGCCTAATTCACAATCTTTGCCATTGAATGTTCCATTCCATCCTTTTCTGAAATCTGTGGTATAAAATAGCATTTTGCCCCATCGATCAAATAATTTGAAATTATTGAGCTTTTTATATCCAGCAGCTAAAATTCTAAAGACATCATTGTTGCCATCACCATTTGGCGAAAAAGCATTCGGTGCAGTGATATAAGGACCTTCAGCTACTATAATGTTGATTGAATCGACACCAATGCAACCATTTGCAGTTGTTCCAGTTAAAATATATCTGTAACGACCCGTATCTGGATAAAATCCAATAGGATTTGAAATGGTGTTGGATGATAAGAAGGATGAAGGATCCCATAAATAATTTGCCGCGCCTGTTCCATTAAACTGCATATTGGTATTTTTAACAATAACAGTATCGTAGCCAGCAAATACACTGACTTTAGGAACGCTTAAGGTTTTAGTCACGGTATCTCTACAGCCATATTGATTGCCTGATATTAAAGTGACATTATAATCCTTGCCAATATTTGAAAATGCATGCACAGGATTTTGGAGTGTACTTAAATTGCCATCGTCAAAATTCCAATTCCAATAATTGATAGGTAAATAAGTAGAAGTAGATTTATCCGTAAATTGAATTGGGTTATCAGGGCATAAAGCACCACTGTATTCAAAGTCTGCCTCATAATCTGGATATACTTTTACAATACGTGTTATGCTATCTGGACAAGATGTACCTGCATTGACGACTAGTTTAACCATATATGTTCCTGTGTCGGGGTAGGTATAAGTTGGTTGAAATAAACTAGAAGTATCATTGTTTAAGGTAGGTACTCCAAAATCCCAAAAATAGTCAAAGCCACCAGTGCTGGTGTTGACAAAATTAACTTCAAAGGATTTGCAGCTAACGATGTACGTATTTTGCTCTTCAGAAAACTGAGGCATATTCGCTACAACGGCTTTAGAACAGTTAGTCACCACAAACTGAAATTCGCGACGCTCATTGTTGATAATTACGCCATTACGCCATTCGTAGCAACACACAGTAACGATAAAACGACCCTGAATATTGGGTGTCCCTGTTATGATACCCGTTAAAGGGTCTATTTTCAATTGTGGATTTCCGCCCATTGGAACAGTCGCACTATAGGGCGATTTGTAATTGACAGGATTCAAAGCTGGTAAAAATCCAATAACGATGGGTTTAGGATCATTTGGGTCTCCACCTTTAAGTCCATCACAAAATTCGTAGGATAGCGAATCGCCATCGGCATCTGTCGCCGAATGATTGTAAATAAAAGGATTGTTGACACAAATGATTTGGGGTGGGAAATTGATAAACTTCGCACTGTTGTTACAAATATTTGGCGGCACAGTACAAAAATACGTAGCACCAGTTATGCCAGGATTTATAATATTATTGACAGTTTCATTTCTACAACACCTTTGATACATCACAGTATAAGGATTTGGACTGGCTTGCAAGACTTTGACAAATTTAAATTGAAGTAAATTCAAGCAGGTAGCAGGTGGGTTTTTGACACACTCGTTCGAAAAATTTGCATTAATGACACTTTGGCTAGTAAAGTATATCGAATCAAATGAATAGAAACTAGCGCCATTGAAAATCGTAATAAAAGCGGGATTATCTGATTGGAGTGCAGCTGGATTTCCTCCTCCTTGTGATGGCGGTAAACAATCTCTGTAAATATTTACTGTAAATTCGTATGTGTTGTTTCCAAGACAAGTATATGTTATTTCACCACCAACTATATGCGAGGCTATGGAAGAATTACTTATAAAGAGTAAACACAATACGATTAGTTTTTTCAACATAATGTAAAATTAAACATTTTTATAGTTCAACGTGCATTTACAAAAGCTATTTAAGATAGAATTTAGTTTTTCAGAGGCTTCTAACATACTTGTATGGCCCACATGCTCCAGTATTTCTACCTGACTGAAGGATGGCATTGCAGTTTGTGCTAAACCTTGTGCTATAGGAATAGCATTGTCGTCTGTTCCGAATACAAATAATACTGGCATTGTTGCTTCTTTTAAACAACTGGTTCTGTCTGGTCGTTCTATCATGGCATTGTAGTATGCAATTAAACTAATAGACGATGTTTCTAGAGCCATTGTGAGGTGAAAGTTAATTTCTTCTTGTATTCTTGCTTTTGACGCTTCGCTATACAAATTAGGTATCATGGCTTTTAAAAATGGCACTTTCCCTTCTTGCTCTATCAATCGGATTGCTTTACGGCGAGTATCTTTTTTAGTTTTATCATCAGCAAAAGCTGAGGAATGAATTAACCCAAACCCATCCAAAAAGCTTGAAAAACGTTCTACAAAAGCCAAAGCGATGTATCCGCCCATTGAATGTCCTAATAAAATGGCCTTTTCAATTTGTTCTTGAACCAAAATTTCTTGGATAAAATTAGCTAAATCGTCTAGACTAATAGTAGCATTTTTAAGTATAGAGTCTCCACTTCCTGGTAAATCGGGGCAAATACAAGTATAGTTTTGTTCGAGTGATGTGACTTGATTTTTCCATATTCGACTGTCTTCGCCAAATCCATGCAAAAGAATAATAGGATAACCCGAACCTGATTTATGATAAACACTATTCGGAAAGTGACTACTATTTAGTTGTATTTTTTTCATCGTGAAAATTGCTTAAAGGTAGTCATTTTAAATTGACTTGCATGCCGACTCAATCGATATAATATGAGTAAAATTAGTGGAGTCAATTCAGGACCAAATTTTTGAATAGCAAAACTGTTATATAAAAGTGAAAGCAATGTAACGTACATCATATAGCGGGCATATTGCGCTTTCTTATCTGACTGACGAGGTATTAAAAATGCAAAAATCAAATGAAGTGGAAAGGCCCACAATAAATTTCGGTTCCATGCACAAACTTTATGTTCAGTGCCAAACCACATAAACATCATGAAAAAGCCCAATAAGCCAAGAATCATAAATAAAAATATATCAAAATACCGCAAAGGAATGCTGAATTGAGGTAGAAAGGAAACTAATAGAACTGTTAAAAATAAACCCCAGAAAATCATGCGTGGTTGGTTCGGTAATGATGGTGAAAATGGAGGCTCGGGGACAAGTTGTAAAGTTTCTTTTACAACAAGTTTACCATCAAGCGTAGCGCCTTGAAAGCCTTTCATTAAATAATCGGGTATGAACATGCTTTGTTCGTTAGACATTTTTTGGTCAACTAAATTGCTCAAAAGCAAATTGATACCAAACCGTTCCCAATGGAGATTGCGCTCATAATGGTCCAAAAGTGTCCTGAAACTGATACTATCTGATGTCATTGCATAACCATATTGGAAGCGTTTGCCAAATAGAGTAGTAAATATATCGCGAATTCGAGTGGAACAATTGTCAAACAAAAAGTCGTAATGGTAATATTTATGCTCAGGTTTTAAATTGTTTGTCAAAAAATCTTTAACCTTAAGCGCTTCAACAGGGCTTAATTGAAGTACTTGTTCATATACACTTCGACCTTCTTGTTCGTACATTGAAACAAAGCCCAAAAAAGATTCTGCATTTAAATAATAGGGTAGTTTGCCTCTTGTAAATTTAGCATAGAAATCAGGATCGCCAAAATTGAAAGTTCCGTAATTATATACGATATCTGTTCCATTCGCTCGATCTAAAATACGTATGGCACTGTGCCCATATACCGAATACAACTCTTGACCAACACCACAAGTTAAAATACTGATATGGAGTGAAGTTGAATCTTGTGCACGTGTGTTAAAGCTACTTAAACATGAAAAGACTACAATTAAAAGTAGACGTAATATTTGGGTTAGTTGCTTCAAATTAGTTTTTTTTCTCTTGTGTAGAAACAAAATTATCGAGAGTAGTTTGGACTTTCTTTTGTGACAACCACATCGTGAGCATGGCTTTCGCGCATACCAGCATTTGTGATTCGAACAAATTTGGCTTGTTGTAGTGTTTTGATATCCTTTGCGCCACAATAACCCATACCAGCACGAAGGCCACCAATAAATTGATGTACAACTTCGGTTAAGGTACCTTTATATGGTACACGTCCTACAATACCTTCAGGTACTAATTTTTTAATATCATCTTCTACATCTTGAAAGTAGCGATCTTTGGAGCCTTCTTGCATCGCTTCAATACTGCCCATGCCACGATAGGACTTAAATTTTCGACCTTCAAAAATGATTGTTTCTCCAGGACTTTCTTCCACTCCAGCAAATACTGATCCAGCCATTACGGTAGAAGCGCCAGCAGCAATAGCTTTGACCATATCGCCGGTATAACGTATACCACCATCCGCTATAACAGGAATGCCTGATTTTTTTAGGGCTTCGCAGGCTTCCATGACAGCAGTCAATTGGGGCGATCCAGCACCCGTTACAATACGAGTCGTACAAATGGAACCTGGCCCAACACCAACTTTAACAGCATCTGCACCAGCAGCAGCTAAGGCTTTTGCACCTTCGCCTGTGGCTACATTGCCAGCAATAATTGGAAGATTTTTATATGCTTTTTTAATTTTTTTGACTGTTTCGATGACACCTTTTGAATGCCCGTGTGCACTATCGAGGGTAATAACATCCACTCCTGAATGTAAAATGGCTTCAACTCTATTGAGCACATCGGCAGTGATGCCAACTGCAGCGCCTACCAATAAGCGTCCCATTGAATCTTTGCTGGCATGTGGATGGCTTTTGTATTGGAGTATATCCCGGTAAGTAATTAGCCCAATGAGTTTTTTGTTTTTGTCTACTATAGGTAATTTCTCAATTTTATATTCTTGCAATATTTTTTCTGCTTTGAACAAATCCGTACCATGTTGCGCTGTTACCAATTTTTCTTTGGTCATCACGTCACTGACTTTCATGGTCATGTTTTTTTCAAATCGAAGGTCTCTATTAGTTAAAATACCTACTAGTTTATGGTTTTTGTCTACAATAGGAATGCCTCCTATTTTATTTTCGCGCATGATTCTCAATGCATCTCCAATAGTAGCATCGGGGTGTAATGTTACTGGATCTACGATAAGTCCACTTTCACTTCGCTTAACTTTACGGATTTGTTCAGCTTGTTTTTCAATACTCATATTTTTGTGCAAAATGCCAACGCCGCCTTCTCGGGCCAATGCAATAGCCAATTGAGCCTCTGTAACTGTGTCCATGGCAGCAGATACCAAAGGAATATTAATTTTGATTTGTTTGGTCAATTGGGTTTCGGTAGAAACTTCTCGTGGAAGAACCTCAGAATAAGCAGGTATTAGCAATACATCATCGAAGGTTAAGCCTTCTTTTATTATTTTAGAGTTTGTAGCCATGTGCAAATGTAAAATAAAAAATGGGAATTGAGAAAGGGCGCTTAAAAATGATTTACTTGCCGTTGAGTTTTTACAACATTATAATTAAATAAACGAAAGGGAACCGAATGGAATCATTTTTTGGAATACAAATGAAAACGATAAATAAAAATCTGCCACTGATTAAATTTGAGTCAATAGTAATTAACAGCTAAGCGGACTTTAGAAATTAAAACTCGATAACTGTCAAGTAATTTTATGAAGGTACATGGACTATACCCCTCCCATTACATACATTTCAGTCATAGTTGGACTAGGTACTCCTCCTTTCTTTTCTAAAGTAATTGCAAAGGCTTGAGCGTTTCCAATTGTTTTCATTTTTTGGAAAGATGCCGCCAAGTTCTTAGGGTCAATCATTCCCATATCTACAGGTTTGCCGTCTGCTATAGCCCATAATTGGTATTGCTTATCTTCAGCAGGTTTTGGCAAATTTGCAATAGAAATATATACTTCTTTAGAGGTTTTATTCCAATAAATAGTCGCTTCGCTTTCAGGGCTTTTTGTTTCAATACCTTTCATCAAAACTGGTTTGAAATTGAGATTTGAAACGACAGCCAATTGTTCACCTTTCGCCGCAATAATTTGTTCCTTATTTTTTATTTCATTGCGAGCATTAGACAACTGAGTACTTGCATTGTTAAGCTTTGAATTCGTTGCTATTGAATAAACCCCCAAACCTGCACTAATTAACAGTAATATACTAGCCGCAACTTTTAAATGAATATAGCTTAGGTTAAAAACTTTTGCACTTGCTTGCTTGATATGTGCGTCTGGTAATTCTGTACCTAAAACATTATTCCCTTTCTGAGTTGTTTCTTTTGATATTTCTGCAGCTTGTTCATTTTTCAATTCGTTTAAAGTACCTAAAATTTTATTTTTCAAAAAGGCAGGTGGCATCTTAGCTTCAGCCATAGCCATAGTTTCTAGGGCATTTTGCATGACTACTATCTCAAGCTTTATTTCGGGATAAATATGACTCATACACTCTACTTCTCTCATCTCCTGAGGAGTAGCAGTGCCCGAAACATATTGTTCCAAAATTCCTGATGCTATGTATTCAGCTGTGTTCATTATTTTCCAAATACTTTTTTTAATTCTGTCATTGCTGATCTTATTTTTGTTTTTACTGTACCTAGTGGCATACTTGTTATTTCTGCAATTTCTTGGTGTGTAAAGCCTTTATAATAATGTAAGTCAATTAGCTGTTTCAATTCTGGCTTTATAGAATCTACTAATTTTGTTACACCTATTGTATTAATTTTGAGTGAACTTGCAGTAAGACTTTCATTTGATATACTTACGCGCTGAAACTCTTTTTGGTTTTCTGCTATCCTATTCTTTTGTCTATAAATATCAATTGCTTTGTTTCGGACGATATTTAACATCCAAGTGAATAAACTGCCGCCTTTTTCTTCATTATAGGTATCAATGTTTTTCCAAATGTTCACAAAGGCTTCCTGCAAGACATCGGAAGCATCGTTTTCATTGTTAACTATTTTAAAAGCAATTCCATATAATGCAGTTGAATAATTATCATATAAATAGGCAAATGCCAATTCATCTTTCTGTTTTAAGGCAAAAATTAAATTTATTATATTGGAGAAATCTTGCAATGTGGAACAAAATTACAAATTAAAACCTATTCAAACTAAATATTAAATTATAAAATAAAATCCAAACATCAATCTAATTCGTAGATAGTTTAAGGATATATAAAATGTAATATCCACATTAACTATAAAAATAAAAAAATATGAAAAAGAAAATTTTCCTATTGACATTAGATCACTTTTGTAAAGTATTTTTACTTACAATTGGTTTATTCGCCTCAACCCATTCTATTGCTTCGAGCCATCGAGAAGCACCCCTTATTGCTAACGACCCTATAGCAGACAATACAGATTTGTATGCTTTCAGGAGTCCATCTAACCCTAACAAAGTAATCATTATTGCTAATTACATTCCGGCTCAGCAACCGTTTGGAGGACCAAACTACGCTAGTTTTGGTGAAAACATTCGATATGAAATTCATATTGATAACAATACTGCGACACCAGGAGATGACATCACCTATCGCTTTACATTTAATAAAGTAAATCAAGATCCGACTACTTTTTTTAATATTCGTTTAGGTCAACAAAATTTAAAAACAACTTATACACTTGAAAGAAGTACCAATGGTGGAGCTACGTTTACTACCATCGTAAGCAATGGAATTGTGCCGCCTCCAAACATTGGCGATCGTTCTATTAATAATCCAGTCGTAGGTTTAGGTGCTGCAAATTATAATGCCTTAATTACATCTGCATTAGCTACTGCAAATACTGGCGAAATGGTATACTGTGGACCAGCTGATGACGCGTTCTTTGTGGACTTAGGCGGCATTTTCGATTTAGGAGATGCTCCCCGTCAAGGTGGTGGCATTGTAAGAGATGGTTTAGCTCGCAGAAATGTGCATTCGATTTGTTTAGAAATTGAAATATCTACTTTGCAAAAAACCGGACTCAGTGTAAATCAAGCAGCGAATATTCTCGATGGTAATTTTGTGATTGGTGTATGGGCAAGTGCTTCTCGGCAAGCAACCCGTACTTTAAGCAACATTGGTGGCAATCCTGCGTATGCTGGTTCATGGGTACAAGTGTCGCGTATTGGCATGCCATTGACAAATGAAGCAGTTATTCCTGTTGGTAAAAAAGATTTGTGGAATGCAATTACCCCATATCAGGATTTGGCATACATTGATACGTTTGGTAATTTCTTTTACAATCCAGAATTGGCATTATATATGGATGATAGTTTGTACCATAGTGCAGTTCCTGCTTTTTGTCAATTGAAAGTACAAAGAAATTCTTTACAGTCATTTGACTTTGGAAACGGACATAATGGTTTGTTTGGATTAAAAGGCACACCCGCAGTAGCAGGAACTGCTTTAGATGATGCCATATTTGGAACACTACTATTACCTGCTGCTAACTCACCTCGCTCTGTAGATTTATGGCCTATATTCCATACAGGTGTTCCTAATTTAGCACCTTACCATTTAGCGACAGGCAAAGCAGGTAACCCTTTAGCAAATGGCAAACCCTTTATTAATAATTTTTTACCGAATGGTGGTGATATGCTACGCTTAAATATGGCAACTCCTGTTACGCAACGCAATGATCCTGCATTCAGTTCTGAAGGTATAATTAATGCAGCTGTATTGGGTCTTACTGACCCAGCTTATAATACAAATAGTACACTTCAATTTATACCAAATATGGATGGTTTCCCGAATGGCAGACGTCTTGAAGATGATGTAACACGTATAGAATTGCAAGCAGTGGCCGGTGTAGCATTAGCTGCAATAGGTTTGTGGTACGACGATTATTTAGCAGGAAGTCCTAACCCTGTAACCAATAATTTATTGAATGTGTTAAACTACTCTACAGGTGTAGAAAAAAATGACACTACGTTCAAATCTGTATTCCCTTTTGTACAAACTCCTTGGAAAGGTACAGCAGTTAACTAATGGCATTAGTCATTAATTTTCTTCACCCAATAAATTATTAAAAAATGAAAAAATATAAAATAAATAAAATCAGGTTTCTGCTAACTACTTTGATGATGTTTGTATCTTTTATAGCTACAGCATCAAGCCACAGAGAAGCTCCTCTGATTTCAAATGACCCGCTAGCAGATAACGCAGATGTGTATGCTTTTAGGAGTCCGAATGATACAAACAAAATAACCTTAATTGCCACATATGTCCCAATGCAAGCGGGGCATGGCGGGCCCAATTACTATTCATTTGGTGAAAATGTGCGATACGAAATACATGTTGAAAATGATGGAACTGCTGGTGATGATATTACCTATAGATTCACATTTACCAAAATAAATCAAGACCCAACTACGTTTTTCAATATTCGCTTAGGTGCTCAAAATTTAAAAACTACCTATACATTAGAAAGAAGTATCAACGGCGGCCCTTTTGCAATTATTATTGCCAATGGCATTGTGCCTCCTCCAAATATTGGAGCTCGGTCAATTGAAGGTGGTGCTGGCCTCAACGCAAGTTTTAGTAGTTTATTTAATAGTGCCATTACCACATCCCTTACCGGCGAACAGGTATTCTGCGGCTCAGCTGACGATCCTTTCTTTGTTGACTTAGGCGGTGTGTTTGACCTGGGTGATTTACCACGTCAAGGTGGTGGGCCAAAGGATGGGCTGAGATTTTTGAATGTTTCAGTAATTGCTATTCAAGTTGACATCGCAACACTTCAAAAAAATGGGCAAGGTGTTGCATCTGCTGTCAATATTTTAGATAGTGATTATATCATTGGTGTATGGGCTAGTACTTCACGACAACAAATGAAAACACTCAATGCAAATGGGTCCGAATCACATAGCGGCGCTTGGGTTCAAGTTTCGCGTTTAGGAATGCCATTGACGAATGAAGCGATTATTCCAATTGGCGAAAAAGATCGATGGAATTCACTCACACCTTATAATGAAGATCCGGCAATGGAAGCCTATTTCTGCAATCCGGAACTTGGTTTGTATATGGACAACAGTTTATTTGGTGGCGCTGTTCCAGCTTTCGCCCCATTGAGAATTCAACGAAATTCGCTACAACTTTTTGATTTCGGGAATACGAATGATGGACTTTGGCCCATACGTGCTACAAATGGAGGTGCCGGTACCGCATTAGATACAAATCTGTTTGGAAATTATTTACTACGACAAGGGCAACCACGTTCAGTAGATTTACTTCCCATATTTCATACTGGTGTGCCTAATCTCGCACCATATCAGTTAGCAACAGGCAAAGCAGGTAATCCATTGGCTGTTGGTAAACCATTCATCAATAATTTTCTTCCAATTTTTGGCGATATGCTTCGACTCAATATGGCGGTGCCGATTACACCGCGAAATCATCCACAATTTAGCTCTTTAGGTCTTGTGCAAGCTGCAGTACTTGGGCTCACCACAGCACCTTATAATTTAAACGCAAATCTGGTATGGATTCCTAATATGGACGGGTTTCCAAATGGCAGACGTTTAGAAGATGATGTAACTCGTATAGAATTGCAAGCAGTGAGTGGTGTTGTATTAGCCGCCATCGGACTTTGGTACGACGATTACATTGTTGGTGGTCCTAATCCTGTAACTACAGATTTGTTAGATGTGTTGACTTACGATACCGGTATTAATACAAATGATACCAGTTTTCGTCCAACCTTTCCATTTGTACAAATGCCATGGAGAGGTACCGGCGAAGGTGGAGGACTTGCCACTCCATTTACACAAGCTGTATGTTTAAATACTTCAACTCCCTTACCGCTCAATTTACTTTCTTTTGAAGTACAAAAACAAAACAGCAATACGTTGCTTAGCTGGGAAACTGCCAACAAAGAAAATGTAAACGGCTTTCAGGTGCAAAGAAGTGTGAACGGCAGCGACTTTAGTAATATTGGCTTTGTAAAAGCTACTGAGAAAGATAACTATACTTATACTGATTTGCTTAAAGCCAATGGCAAATATTACTACCGTTTGAAAGTGCTTGACAATGACAATCGTTTTTTCTTCTCCCTTGTAAGATCTGTGATATTTAGTGATGTAACTGAATTCGCAATTTATCCAAATCCGGTAAGTAATCAGATGAATATCATTTCGACAGAAAATAATTTTAACTACGCTGTTTATACCGTAGATGGTAAGATAGTAGCAAGTGGAAATTCTTCATCAAATAATATTACAGTAAATACAAAGGGTATTGAGAAAGGTGTTTACTACATCAAGATGAATACAATAGATAAGGCTAAAACAATAAAATTTTTAAAACAATAAATTTTTTAAAATATGAAGAACTTAAATTTCAATAAAATAAGAAACCAGCTTTGTGCATTCATTGTACTTGCATCTGTTTCTTTAGCTTCGGCTTCGAGCCACAGAGAAGCTCCACTTATTTCGAACGACCCGCTTGCCGACAATGCGGATGTGTATGCATTCAGAAGTCCTAATGATACGAACAAAATAACATTGATAGCTACCTACGTACCAATGCAGGCAGCTCATGGCGGTCCTAATTATTATTCTTTTGGTGAAAATATTAGATATGAAATTCATATCGATAATAACACAGCCACTGTTGGCGATGATATTACGTATCGTTTCACTTTTACTAAAACGAATCAGGATCCAACTACGTTTTTTAATATTCGATTGGGTGCTGAAAATCTTAAAACCACTTATACTTTGGAACGGAGTAATAATGGAGGTGTCACATGGGTTACCATAGTTGCAAATGGCATAGTACCGCCACCCAACATTGGTGCTCGTTCTATTGATGGTGGTGCAGGTTTAAACACACCTTACCCTACATTGTTCAATAATTCAATCACGACAGCTGTTTCAGGCGAAAAGGTATTTTGCGGTTCAGCAGACGACCCTTTCTTTGTTGATCTTGGTGGTGTGTTTGACTTAGGCGATTTACCACGTCAGGGTGGCGGACCCAAAGATGGTTTGAAATTTCTGAATGTGTCTGTTATCGCTATTGAAGTAAACATTTCAACTTTACAAAAAAACGGGCAAGGTGTAGCAGCTGCTACAAGTATTCTTGATGGAGATTTTGTAATTGGTGTTTGGGCCAGTGCTTCGCGTCAGCAAATAAAAACCTTGATTGCTAATGGCACTGAGACTCACAGCGGACCATGGGTACAAGTTTCACGGCTTGGTATGCCTTTGACTAATGAAGCAGTTATTCCAATTGGCAAAAAAGATCTTTGGAATTCGCTTACTCCCTATCAGGATCTTGCTTACCTTGATACATTTAAGAATTTCTTTTACAACCCAGAATTAGCATTGTATATGGATGACAGCCTATTTGGGCCTGCTGTGCCTGCATTTGGACCACTTAGAATCCAACGAAATTCATTGCAGTCTTTCGATTTTGGTAACGGGCAGAATGGTTTGTTTGGATTGAAAGGAACTCCCGCCGTTGCAGGAACTGCTTTAGACGATGCAATATTTGGAACACTTTTATTGCCAGCCGCCAACTCTCCACGCTCAGTTGACTTATGGCCAATCTTCCATACTGGTGTGCCTAATCTTGCTCCATATCATTTGGCAACAGGCAAAGCAGGTAATCCACTTGCAAATGGTAAACCATTTATAAATAATTTCTTGCCAAACGGAGGAGATATGCTACGTCTAAATATGGCAGTACCCATCACGCCTCGCAATAGCCCTTCTTTTAGTTCTGAAGGCTTGATAAATGCGGCAGTACTCGGACTTACAGACCCACTATATAACGGCAATACCAATATTCAATTCATTCCAAATATGGATGGCTTCCCTAATGGTAGACGGCTTGAAGATGACGTAACCCGAATTGAATTACAAGCAGTA
>Ga0247831_1001480_pt1 | contig 43679 bp, 41 predicted proteins | sample LaCruzMarch2015__9_FD_192406 | JGI IMG/M metagenome (GOLD analysis project Ga0247831, IMG submission 192406) | Freshwater microbial communities from meromictic Lake La Cruz, Castile-La Mancha, Spain - LaCruzMarch2015_1m | ecosystem: Environmental > Aquatic > Freshwater > Lake | place: Spain...
TGTATAATAAATAACGGTTCTAAAAATGAAGTATATTCAACTTCTATATCGATTTACCAAAGGCTACAGAAAGCGTTATTTATTATCGTTTTTAATTCTTTTTTTTGCCTTAACCTTTTTATTGCTTGCTAATTTTTCTACTAAAATTCTTGTCGATACCTTACAAGGCGTCGAACCATCAGGTCCAATTGATAGTTTCTTAACCTACCTACTCGGTGGTCAAGTTTTTCTAAGAACAAATTTATGGGTATTGGCGATTTTTATCTTATTTCTGGGCGGTGCTCGTGCCTTGATGTTCTTTTCTCGATTAATGATTCGTGGATTCATGGATGTGAATTTGGGTAAAGATATCCAATTGGATCTGTTTTACCATATTGAAAGACTTCCTTACGCCTACATTAAGAAAAATAAAAGTGGTGACTTAATTCAAACATGCACAAGAGATCTTGATATTGTCAGGAATTTTTTAGTTCGCCAAGTCAACTCGATAGTGTATACCATTTTTTTAACGTCCATCGCTTTCATTATTTTACTGACCGTCTCTTGGGAAATTGCTCTATCTAGCACCATTGTTCTTCCATTTATGTTCTTGTATGCCTTGGTCTTAATCAAACGTGTAAGAAAATTATTTAAAGTCACGGAAGATAGTGACGGTTTGGTGTCCGCGAAAATTGAAGAAACGTTATCAGGAATTCGACTGGTGAAAGCCTATAACAACGAAACCTATGAGATTCAGGATTTCAAAGACCATCTCATGGACTATAAGAAGAAGTTTATCAAATGGCGATTAACCAGTTCCTTCTTCTTCTCATCCACGGATATTTTGGTGTTTGGCCAAATTGCGTTAACTTCTGCCTTTGGGGTGTATTTAACCGCGACGGGGAATATTTCGTTAGGAACGTTTGTGGTGGCATTGCAGTTTGTCGGCCAAGTGGTATGGCCAGTTCGTGATGTGGCGATGACCTTATCTAATTTAGCGCAAGCGATGGCATCCATTGATCGACTCAACACCATCCTTAATCAACCCCTTGAAGACATCGAATCAGGTGTCAGACCAGTCATTCAAGGAGCGATTGAATTTAAGAACATGTCCTTTAATTATGACGATAGTGATGAAGTGGTCATCAAAAATTTCTCATTGGTGATTAAACCTGGCGAAACCATCGCCATCATGGGCAAAACTGGTTCTGGTAAATCAACCTTGTCACATTTATTAACCAGGCTTTATGATTATTCCTCTGGATCAGTGAAAGTTGATGGTGTTGAACTAAAAACCATCGCGAAAGATCACATTCGTCGGCAAATTGCGACGGTCTTACAAGAACCGTTTTTATTTTCAAAAACCATCATCAATAATTTAAAAGTAGCTAATTCGAATGCCACCGCAGAAGACATTCAAAAAGCGGCACAAATTGCAGACATTCATAAATCCATCATCAATTTCAAAGATGGCTACGATACCCGTGTTGGTGAAAAAGGTGTCACTTTATCTGGTGGACAAAAACAACGTTTGGTGATTGCAAGAACGATCATTTCCAATGCACCGATTCTTGTCTTTGATGATTCCTTGAGCGCCGTCGATACTGAAACCGATATGAACATTCGTGCCGCCCTTAAAAAACGTCAAGAACAATCCACCACCTTAATCATTACGCACCGCGTGGCAACGGCCAAAGACGCTGATAAAATTGTTGTTTTAGATCAAGGCAAGATTGCCGAAGTTGGCACCCACGAACAATTGATTAAACAATCTGGTTTATATAAACGAATTTTTGAGATTCAAACGAGGATGGTGTAACCATGGCTAGTTTTTCTTTTGAAGAAGAAGCGTTATCCAAAAAATTAAATTTTTCTAGTTGGGCACGCATTGCCAAGTATGCTTTTAAACGTTATTGGCTTCTTTTGATTATGTTTTCGTTGATGCTTATCATCACGTTCCATGATGGCAGTTTTGTTCCGTTATTAAATCGGGCGATTATTCAATCACTTACCGCGATAGAAAACCAAGGAAATTTATCCACCAATTTAATTGGCGATTTGTCAATGGATGTCACACTAATCTTTGGTATTTCATTTACGATTAATTACGTTGAGTACATCGTCCTTATCATTGTTGGTATCTTGATTCGTGCTGTGGCAATTTACCTACTTTTCTTTACCACCAACTACTTAGAAATGTCTGTGTACATCAACATCAGGCAGGACGCGTTTGCTCAAGTTCAAAAACTTTCTTTTTCTTATTTTGATAAAACGTCTTCTGGTTGGTTAATTGCCCGCCTCCAATCCGATACGAGTAAAATTTCGGACATGATCTCTTGGGGAATCACCCGGTTTGTTTGGATCACCTTTGAACTAGTCTTCATTCTTATCACCATGTTTATTATCTCTTGGCAAATGTCACTGGTCCTCCTTGCAACCGTACCGATCATGCTGGTCATTGCTCCTTATTTTCAATTTAGAATTCTTAATTTATCCCGGACGGCAAGAAACGCTTTTTCAAAATACGTTGCCTGGTTAGCAGAAGTCATCGCCGGCGCAAAAACGATCAAGACGCTTTCCATCGAGAATAACGTTCAAAAAGAAGCCAACGAGATCGTCACTGATATTCGTGATAAGGCTTGGAAGACGGCAAAGACACAAGCGTTCTTTTATCCTTCTGTCACCTTGGTATCTACCATCACCACAGCCATTGTCATTTTTGTGGGTTCGTCATTGATGTTAAGTAACACGATTATTTATGATGTCTCCATCTTTGTTTTATTCATTGGATTTGTTTCTGCGTTGTATACGCCTATTCAAGAATTTGTCGACTTGTTTACCGAACTCATGGCCTCACAATCGTCTGTTGAAAAAATCTTATCGTTGATTGAAACGGTACCGATGATCACGGATACCCCTGATGTCGAGGCTAAATATGGCACCTTACTTCACCCAAAAGTAACCATGTATGAACCAATGCGTGGTGACGTTGAATTTAAAAATGTTTCCTTCTCTTATAACCCTGGTGTAGAAATCATTCATTCCATGAATGTAATCATTCCTAAAGGGCAAACGGTTGCCATTGTTGGGGAAACAGGAAGCGGCAAATCCACCACGGTCAATCTCTTATGTCGATTTTATGAGCCCACGGTTGGCGAATTAAGAATCGATGGATCGGATTATCGCACCAGGTCAGTGGGATGGTTACGTCACCATATTGGTTATGTCCAACAAACCCCATTTATCTTTTCTGGCACCATCCGAAAAAACATTGCCTATGGGAAATTAGATGCTACCGATGAGATGATCATCGACGCAAGTAAAGCCGTTGGTGCTCATGAATTCATCATGTCGCTACCCAAAGGTTATCAAACCATACTCCGCGATGGCGGCAGTGAACTCTCTGTGGGTCAAAAGCAACTCATCGCCTTTGCCCGAGCCATCGTTAGAAACCCTACGATCATGATTTTAGATGAAGCAACATCGTCAATTGATACGGAAACAGAAGCATTAATCCAAAAGGCGATTAATAAAACATTAAAGGGCAGAACGTCGATTGTCATCGCCCATCGGTTGTCTACCATCGTTGATGCCGATCGGATTTTGGTCATGTCTGAAGGGTTGATTATCGAAGATGGTAACCATAAGCAATTAATGGCGAAAAAAGGCACTTACCATAAACTCTACATGAACCAATTTGCCGAACTCAAAGTCGAACAACAAATCTCAACCTTTGATAAGCAAATTGCCCACTTAGACTAGTTCTTTTTAGCGTTACCAATCAAAAACTTAACAACAAGGTACATCAAAGGAATCGGTATAATCGCCGCTAATCCATAGGCGAGGATGTATGGGATGCTTAACGCTGTTTCAAACAAGAGAATAAAACCTTGCTGAAGTAAATAATTAGGAATACTTGATAAAGGATAGATCACCAGTCGGCGAAAGCGCCATGGTTGGCGAAAAGCGAGGACTGCCTGTAAGGTATACGACACAGGAAATAGAATCATAAACATCACCGTGTTGCTGAGATCAAATTCTAAGATGTTGGGGAGCAATACCCATTTTGGTTGATCAGAAAATAAACCAAGACGGAGGAGCAAAGTTAAGATGTAACCTAAGGCCGTGTTAAGCCCACCAATGATGATAAAGCGAAAGAATGATTGGTCCCATAGTCGCCAAAAAAAGGATTCAAGTTTAAATCCAAGGGTTGTTTCTTTTTTAAACAAGACGTGTTTCATTGCCTTATTTTATCACAAAGAAAAAGCCCTTCCCACGTAGGAAGGGCTTGTGCATCTAGGCAAAACGTTTAGAATGCTACTTTGACGCTTTTACGTTCAGCAACATCATCTAACTTAAAGAGTTCTGCTTCTTTAAATTTAAAAGCATTGGCAATGATATTTGAAGGAAACACTTCACGACGATTGTTATACGATAATACGACATCGTTATAAAATTGACGGGTGAAGGAAATCTTATCTTCCGTGTCTTTTAAGGTATCTTGTAGTTTTAAGAAACCTTGGTCTGCTTTAAGCACTGGGTATTGTTCAACAACAACCGCTAAACGGCCTAAGGTTTGACCAAGCATCGAGTTTGCTTGAGCCATTTCTCCGACGTTTTCACTCTTAGAACCCTTGTCATACATTTTACGAGCATCCGCAAAGTTCATAAAAATTTCTTTTTCTTGTTTTGCATAGCCTTTGACGGTTTCAACAATGTTAGGGATCAGATCAAAACGACGCTTTAATTGAACGTCAATTTGTGACCAAGAATTCTTCACTTTGTTTCTTGATTGAACCAAGGTGTTGTACACACCAATGACCCATACTGATACGATAAAGACAATCGCGAGTACTATTCCTAAGCCAATTAAAATTTCCATGTTTTTCTCCTTGAAATTTATTGTAGCATATTTTATTTTTAGTTAACAATATTGGTCAATGATTTAGCGCGTTCTTACACCGCTGCCACCTCCGCCGCGGCTACCGCCACCGCCCCCAAATCCACCGCCACCCCGACCCGAAGAATTGTTTCGTTGGGCTTGAGCTTGGGAAATGGTTTGTTGAGCACTCATAAATGACCGGGCCATCATCCGATTAGAATAGAGGTAAAATCCAGGATAACGGAAGGTTGATGATTTATTTAATTCATTGGTTTGATTGAGTTGTTGGTATTTGAATCGAATTTGTTTTTCAACCAAATCAGCGATGCCAAAGGCGGTCGCATACACCATGTAATGTTCCCAAATGGTCATTCCTGGCATTGGATAATCTTTGATGTTGGTAAATTCTTTTAAGAATTTTTCAAAGGCTCTCCATCTTACATAATCTTCATTACCTTTTTTCGATCGTCTTTCAATTGAATTTAAATACGAACCAATGATAATTGATAGACCGAAGAGAATCCCACCGACAATACCCGTGAATGTGCCGAGCACAAGAACATATCTTGTGACGACAAACCCGATGCCGAGTAAAACAGTCAAACCTAAGATGGCTCCATTTTTCTGGGCGGGTTCTTTAACATTATCAAAGAACGATTCACTTTGGGCGGCGCTGACCACGGCACGATTGAATGATTGATTTTCATTCATGTAACGAATCGCTTGGTTTTCTTTTTTCGTAAACGCTTCAAGTTGGTTTAAGGATAATGTATCCCCACCTGCGACAAGGCCAAAGAACCATTGAATCAATTGCTTTTCATGAGCAAGTAAGAGAGTTTGATCTGCCTCTTTGTTGAGCTTCATCACATAATTGACTTTCGCTTCCGTCAACGATTCGGTGCCGGCATCCAAGACAATAAATTTTCTGCGAATCAAATCCATTAACGTTGCGGTGACATCATCTTTGGCAACTTCCTTAAATCGATATAAATACCCCATGATCGCTGGACCATATTGCGCCGGTAATTCCCGGTAATATTCTCCATAAAAATCAGTAGGATGTTCTTTATCATATTTAAGATAAATATCGCGGATTTTCCAGGCAGAGAACGCTAAGACGATGACGAGGATGGAAATACCTAGAATATCGACCATTTGATAGGTTTGCCGAAAAGCAGCTCTTTCCGCTTCGTAAGTTGCGACATTCTCTAAGTGAGGTTTGCCATTAGCGATTGTGTAATCACTGACATCATTGCCATATAGATTATCTTGAGTAGCATCAATCACTAAGCGATCAGCAGGAAAATTGATTCGTGTGGTGATGTATTCGTCAGGATATAGTCGATCGGCTTTGATGTGAACATAAGTTTGACCAGATTCGTTGACACCAATGTGATGGATTGACGCCAAGGAGGAACCATTGATGTAGGCATCGACAAGGTCAACGTCTAAATTAATACCAGGTAAGACGACTTTGACATCAATGTTTTCCGTCTGCATACCATCGGTTGCAGCAATCACCCAAAAGAATTCTGCGGTGTCTGCATACTTCAAAGCAACCCCATTAATCCGATAATCATTTTCAATTCGAATGTCTCCCCAGGTTCCAGAGTTATAGTGAAACCAAGCCACCGATTCTAGGTCGATTGGTTCTATTGGGTCATTGAATTCATCTCGGCTATTTGGATCCCAGGAGTATCCCAAGATGAGATTGTTACCTTGATAGTTGTTAGTGACAGCGACACCTTCACTGGCAATCATTAACGTATCATTCATGTCATACATGTTGGTTGCAAAACGCGTGGTGTCAAAAGCAGGTGTGGATACATTCTTCGGAATGTCTTCATGATCCGATGTGTAATAGATATCTTGGAAAAACACCCGGGTGGAAAAATACCGACTGAGATTTTCTTGAAAGCGAACATCGCCATTGTCTTCAATGGTGATCACTTTTTCCATGTTGCTGGTGCGGGCTTCTCCACTTGGTAATGAATAGGCGTTTTGTTGAATCACAATCCCTATCACCCCAGAAAAAGCTGCCAAAAGAGCAAACGCGAAAACCCCGCCTTTTTTCTTTAAAAAATATGATTTACCTTCCATTTTTTTACCTCGACTTTATTGTATAGTTATTACAAAAAAAAGTATATATTTTTAAAACTTTTCTATCAAGTCAATGATAAGGGGATCATGTTCGCCAACGAGTTGATAATCGAGGCTATGAAAAAACGCATTCAAGACAGTTGTATCTTTTTCTTTAGCTAATGTTTCAGTGCCTTTTAGAATCGTATCAATCACATACGTCTCCGCGCGAAAACTTAAATAAGGATTATGTCGGTGATTTTTTGCTAAATAAACTTTACTTAATGGATTTTTCGTTTGCATGAACACATCGTAGTTCCCTTTTAAAGGCACATCATCATCTTTTTCACCGGCAATCAAAAGGATCTTGGTGGTGCTTGACCTCAGCAACTGCGAGCTGGTCATCTTGGCAAGATGGCCAAACATGATTAGGTTATGGATATGAATAAAGAATTTAAACGTTTTAATCCACGGAATGTATCGACCTAGCATCTCACTAACATCATTGAATGGAGCGATGCTAATGATCTTGTCAATCTTCACCTTCATCTGCGAGGCTCTGAGCACAGCGTAAGCACCCCAAGAATGACCCATCAAGGTTTTCGGTAACGTCGCATAGGTTGTCTTATCAAGATACGTCAACGCATCTTGTAAATCACTGATCGCCTGTGGAATTCCTCGAATGGATTTCCCTTCCGATAAACCGCAACCCATGTTGTCATAAGCAAAGACCACATAGCCTTTTTTAACAAAGGTATGAATGAGATGGGTGTAAGCGAGGTGACCGGGGCCAATCCCGTGAGAGAAAACCATGAGTTTTCGATGTGGTTGTAATTGGTCATCGTAATAAAACCCACCGCGAAGAACATACCCACGGCGATTCTTAAACTCAATCGGATCCATGTCTATATCCGGAAAATCTGAAATTCTAAAATATTTAAGGTGAGGATGAAAATCAAATCGTCTTGAAAAAGCCATGCTTAAAATGAAACCAATGAACAAAAATATAAACAAGACCATCGTAAGAATAGCCAAGCTTATCCATAACATTAGGGACTGGTCGATGAAGAAACCAAAGGTTCTCATTGTTTATATCTTAACCGATTTCATCAGTGGATGTTAGGGTGATGAATGCGTTGCCTTTCTGAAGGGTCTTTGATCTATTCATTCATGAAGACCATCGGTAGAACTTTCATGATAAAAGTAGAAAATAATTATCTTGATTGAGTATTTTTTCAAAAATTGGTGGGGATAACAGGATTTGAACCTGCACGGTTGCCCATTGGATTCTAAGTCCAACGCGTCTGCCAATTTCGCCATATCCCCAAGTGGCAACGTGGTGCCGTCAATAGGACTCGAACCTACAACCTATTGATTACAAATCAATTGCTCTGCCAATTGAGCTATGACGGCAATGGTGGACACTACAGGGATCGAACCTGTGACCTCTTCCGTGTGAAGGAAACGCTCTCCCAGCTGAGCTAAGTGTCCGCGGATTTAATGATAACAAACCAAGTCGACTAATTCAATTTGAAAGGGTAATCGCCGGGGATTTTTTTTCGAAAGGATTGGTGAGATTTTTCGCCCAATCGTATCGGCCAACCAGATATAGACCAAAACTCGCTTTCGCTAAATCAATCGATTGGACACTTGCCCATAGGATGACAAGTGGGATCGAGGTGAAGGTGGCAAGGATCCACGCCAAAGGAACCGTGAGTAACCACATCACGGTGCCATCTAGGAGCAACGCTTGGGTGGTCTTCCCCCCTGAGCGAAGCGTGTGATACGTCACATTGGCAATACTAAAGAAGGGAAGCAAGAACATGTAAATGGTGATGATGGACGTTGCCATGGCTTGTTGATTGGTATCCACTGAACTCCACAATTGAGGAATCACAGGGGCTAACCAAAACATCATGAAGCCTAGTCCAAGGGAAATGATAATGCCCATCCAGATCAATTTTTTCGATAAGATTTTGGCTTCTTCAATCTTTCCTTCGCCTAAGGTCGTCCCAAGCATCACCCCAACCCCAACGGCAAGACCAGCCCAAATAATCCCAAAGATTTCTGTGGTGGTTGATACAATCGATAACGTGGACAAGACATTGGTTCGTGAAGCTAAAGCAAGTTGTTGCATGATAATCCCACCCGCCCATAAGGTTTCGTTAATCAACATCACCACGGTTTTTTTGTTAATCGCTTGAATAAGTTTTGGTTCTACACTTAAATCGTTATACAAACCCACGGTAAAGGTTTCTTTGTTTCGATGGGAAATATAGATCAAGAAACTCATTTCTACCAGTCTTGCGATGAGGGTGGCAATGCCAACGCCGATAATGCCATTTTGAACAATGTAAATAAATACGTAGTTTAAGATCGCGTTGATGAATAAAGAAATCACACTAATGAGAACAGGGAGTTTGGTTTTCCCAATTTCGCGGTAGGTCGATCCGTAGATATTCGCAAACATCAAAGGAATGTACGAGGCAACAATGATGGGTAAATATAACATCGCTTCAGCGACAATGATTTCTTGATTCGTGCTGGATCGGGTATAGAAGCGAATAATGCCTTCACCAAAAAATAAAATCAAGGGAATAAAGATAAGCAAAAATAAGATACCAATCCACATTTTATAACGAACTGATTGTTGTAAATGCTTGGCGTCTTTGGCCCCGGAAAACTGTTGAACATAAATCGAAGCGCCAGAAAGTAAACCATAAGTAATGACAAAGAAGAAAAAGGATATTTGATTGACGGAGAAGACCGCTCCAACCACATCATCCGAGATACCGCCCACCATGACATTATCGATAAAGGAAACAAAAAAAGACACCAGCATTTGAATCATGACCGGGAAACTGATGGCAAAGAATTTTTTTAAAAATATTTTATCTTTTAAGGTTTGAATCATAAGTCCTTTATGAATAAAACTGTAGCTTTCACTACAGTTTTAATGTCATTGATGGTGGGCCGTAATAGATTCGAACTATCGACCTCGCCCTTATCAGGGGCGTGCTCTAACCAACTGAGCTAACGGCCCATCTTCTAGGTGTATCTTCATAAACCTAGAAATATATCCTAACACTTGAGTTTAAAAAACCAAGTGAGAGAAACGAATTAACGTTTGGTGAATTGTGGGGCGCGACGTGCCGCTTTAAGACCGTACTTTTTACGTTCTTTGACGCGGGGGTTACGGGTTAACATCCCGGCAATTTTTAATGGACTTCTTTCTGTACCAGATTCTAACAAGGCCCGGGCAATGCCTAAACGGATCGCACCAGCTTGACCTGTGAATCCACCGCCAACGACGGTTGCTTCAACGTCAAACTTATCCGCATTGTTGGAAATCACGAGTGGTTGCTTTAAATCCATCACCAAGGTGTCATATGGCATGTATTCGTCAACTGGACGACCATTGACCGTAATCAAACCTTTGCCATCCATTAAATAGACGCGGGCTTTTGAGGATTTACGACGGCCTGTGCCGTAATACTTGGTCACTTCTTTTTTCTTGGTTGCCATATTACTCTCCTTATAAGGTAATGGTTAACACTTCAGGTTTTTGGGCTTCGTGTTCGTGTTTTGGACCTTTATAAACAAACAATTTACTATGAATGACTTTACCTAATTTACCTTTAGGTAACATGCCACCAATCGAACGTTCCACCATTTCTTCAGGAAATTCTTTTAACATCACACCAGCGGTACGGGTTCTTAATCCACCGACGTATTGGGAGTTGTTATAGTACTTCTTGTTTTCCACTTTATTGCCGGATAAACCGACTTTTTCAGCGTTGATGATGATGACAAAGTCTCCACCATCGACGTTAGGTGTGTAGGTTGCTTTGTTTTTACCCATTAAAATAAGGGCAATTTTAGAAGCAAGTCTACCTAAAGGTAAACCAGTGGCATCCACGAGATACCATTTGTGAGATACATTTGCAGGTTTTGCAAGGGTTGTTTGACGTTGCATAAATCGTCCTCCTGAGCTGCAGCTTTACTAATAACAAATTTAAAAATGCTCGAATAAAGTGCCGAGATAAATAATACTAATCAAACCTATAAAAGTCAATGAAAAAAGACGAAAACTATCTCATTCTAGCTCAACGTTGTGATAAACGTTTTGAACATCCTGCAATTCATCCAAAACATCCAATAATTGTTTAAAAAGTTCTAAATGTTCACCTTCTAGGGTGACCGTGTCATTCGGGATCAAGGTGATTTCTGAGGCAATAAAAGATTGGACCCCCATGCTTTCAAGAATTTTTTTTGCTTGAGCGAAGCTTGTGGGAGCAACCAACACTTCTAGTTGATCACCATTGACGTGAATGTGTTGAACATCGACATCCCCTAGAATGAGTTGTTCTTCTACCACCGCTTGTTGCTGCCCTAAAAAGACAAGTTGGCCATATTCAGTGAAGTTAAATAAAACCGAACCCATTTTGCCATTGCGTTTGGTAATCGATGAGCGAACTTCAGAAATCGCTCGGTTGATGTTATCGGTTAACGTATCCACGACCAAGTAACATCCACCTGGCCCAAACGCCTCATAACGACCGGCGTTGTAAGCTTCCACTTCCCCCCCCGCGGCTTTTTTTATCGCCCGTTCGATGACGTCCCTGGTGACATTTAAGGCTCGGTATTTATCAATCGCTGAACGTAAAGGTAGGTTACTATCCGGATCAGGGGTTCCTGATTTCGCCGCCATATAAATTTCCCTGGAGGCACGCATAAACAAAGCCGACCGTTTTGCGGCCGTTGCTGCCATCGATGATGCTCTCACTTGATATGCTCGGCCCATGTTGCTTACCTCAAATCTTTCAAATTATATCACTTGAAATAAAGACGGTTGATGGTCTTTAATTTGTATTTATCAACAATATCAAACAAGATTTGATACTTGTTTCCTTGATAGGCATCGGGGGCATGGGCATCTAATCCTATGATCGTGGTGACCTCATGCTCTTTGGCGATTTTCCAAAATCCTTCATAAGGATAAGGGTAACGGTATTCACCTTGAATCAACATCAAGCCTCTGCTGACCCCACCAAGATTAAGTTCTAAGGGGACGTTGTAGGTCACGGACGCTTTGGCAATCTTATGGGCCACCGCTTGGGCGTGTTCATCCCAACCACCGGCATATCCCAACATATAAAGATCAGGATGGGCGGCGTAAGAAAATAGACCCGTCTTCATCGCTGCAACAATGCTATCAGCATATTCATGAATCAAGGCTGGATCTTTCACGGATGCATAATAAATCGGGAATCGATGATTGACCAAACGGAAATGCTGACCTAAGATCAAATATTCAAACCCATGGTCTACCTTTAAACTTTGGTAATACTTATCAAAGACTGGGTAGTATTCCGCTTCAAATCCTAAATGAACTTGAATCTGTTTCGCGTATTGTTTTTTTAATTGGAGCACGCTTTGTTTATAGTCTTCGAGTTGGCTATATTCTCCTCGTGTGCCGGGCTGAGAAATCCCTGGAAAGAAAATGTGATCAGAAAAACCAATCACCTTGAATCCATTGGCGATGGCGGCTTTCACATACTCCTCATCCGTGCCATAGGCGTGCCCACAGCGAATCGTATGGGAATGATAACAATAATCCAATTTATTTTTCATAACGCACCTTTTCTAAACATAATCCTTGGGGTTCTGCTTTAAAAGATAGAGGTCCCTTTCTTTTATTGTCTAAGGATTCTTGGATGGTTTCAAGGGATATTTTCTCTTGACCAAGGGCGATGAGCGTGCCAATGATGATTCTCACCATGTAGGTCATGAACCCATTGCCAACAATCGTAAACTTGAGTAAGCGACCTGCTTGAGTTAACTTAAACGCAAAGATGGTTCGTAAAAAATCCGCGCCATCTTCTTTTTTGGTCGTGAAGTTACGAAAGTCATGTTCCCCTAAAAAACAAGGCAATGCTTCACGAATCTTGTTGACCGACATTGCCTGCGGGACATGCATCACCGTGTCTTGTAAAAACGGATCACGTTCTCCCATAAGGATTTGATACGTGTACGTTTTTTTGGAATGTTGATACCGAGCTTCAAACGTGGCAGGAACTTTCTTTAAACTGACCAAGTAAATATTAGGATCTATCATCCGATTAAATCCGGTTAAGATTTTTGCGGTTGGGATCGTGGTGATTGCGTCCACATGAAACATAAATCCCCGCGCATGAACTCCGGCATCGGTTCGCGACGCGCCATACACTTGAATGGGTTGATTAAGAATTTGACTAAGGGTTTTTTCCACATGCTCTTGCACGGATTGACCTTGTTGTTGGGTTTGCCAACCTTGAAAAGTCGTCCCTTTAAACATAAGTTGTCCCACCAGGCGTTGTTTCATACGTTATAAGGGTAAGGTAAACCCAGTCGTCAATAAATAGATAAATCCACCAAGGTAGACAAGCACCATCAGTAACGCGAAGAAATCACGACGATGCCATGTGAGTTCGCGGTAACGGGTTCGGGTCGCACTCGGATCATACCCACGCGCTTCCATCGCATTAGCCAATTCTTCGCTGCGTTGAAACGCCGAGATGAATAAAGGAACAATGAGGGAGACAATGGCTCTTAATTTTTCTTTGAGTTTGCCGTGAACAAAATCAACCCCACGGGATGCTTGGGCTTTCATGATCCGATACGTTTCTTCTAGTAATGTTGGGATGAATCGCAAGGCAATGCTCATCGTCATCGCCACTTCGTGACTAGGAAAACGAATGATCTTCCATGGTATCAAATACCATTCAATCGCATACGTTAGATCTAGAGGTCTTGTCGAAGCGGTGATGATCAAGGTTAAGGCAATCATCAACACCAAACGAAAGACAATGTAAAAGGTTTGCAGTAACGCTGCATAGTAAATCTTCACGCCCCATGCATCGAAATACGTACTGATGTCTTGGGTATTCGGTAAAAGTAAATTGATGAACAACAAAAATAATAGCATGAACCACAATGGTTTGAGTTGGCGATACAGTTGACTTAATTTAATCTTGGTGATTCGCATCAGGATAAAGATAAACACAAACATCAATCCATATAACGCCAAATCAGTCCAGACCGATCCAAATCGTAAAAAGATTGACACCATGATGGTGACCATCGCAAATAATTTGATGCGTGGATCCAAACGGTGCATCAACGAATCATAGGGCATGTAACGGCCAAGGGTCATGGCTGGCATGATTAACTCACCTTCCAACCTTGAACCAAATCCGTTAAAGATCGTTCTTGGGTTGAGGAAATTGTCTTGCCTTTTTTTCTTAATGCTTTAATCAATTGAACAAGCGGTGGTTTGATGAAATCTTTGCTTGCGTCCTTGCCATAAAATAAATCTTTAGGCGTGGATTGTTTGATGACTTTTCCATGCTCCATGACCTTGACATGACTGGCAAACTTCAACACCAATTCCATGTCATGGGTGACGATGATGATCGTCATCCCTTGTTGATGTAACTGGGTGAATAAACTCATCATCATCGCTGCCCCGACTGGATCTAATCCGGCGGTGGGCTCATCTAGAATCAGCACCTTAGGTTGCATCGCCAAAATTCCGGCGATGGCGACGCGGCGGCGTTCGCCACCAGATAATTCAAACGGAGAACGGTCATAAAAAGACTCATCCAAGCCAACTTGTTGTAAGGCGAGTTGGGCAGCTTGTTTGGCTTCAATTTTTGTTTTCCCAAAGTTTAACGGACCAAACATCACATCCTCAATGACATGTTCTTCAAAGAGTTGCGCTTCAGGAAATTGAAAGACGACGCCGGCGTATTGACGAATCTTTTTCACTGCTTTCGGTAATTGATTCGCCTGGATAACGATCTCGTTGACTTCTAAACTTCCAGACGTGGGTAATAACAACGCATTCAGATGTTGAATGAGTGTTGATTTCCCACTCCCGGTATGACCGATGATTGCGGTAAAACTATGTTCTTCAATCACCACAGAAACATCATGTAACGCTTCAAATTGAAATGGTGTTTTTTGCGAATACACATGAAAGACGTGATGAAGTTTTATCGGCATAACGCATCCGCCCATGCATTTAAATCAAAGATTTGTTTTGGTGCGTGCTTCGGAAACGCGGCCAAGAGTTGATACACAAACGGTAAGGTTAACTTCAACGACGTCACTAACTTCACATCTTTAAATAAGGTATCTGGTAAACCGTGAAAGGCTAACTGGCCTTGGTTGAGGACCATGACTTGATCGGCAAGCACCGCTTCTTCCACATCGTGGGTAATCGCTAGGATGGTTAACGTCGGATATTGTTTTCGTATGGTTAAAATCAAATCACGAATTTCTTTTTTTCCTTGGGGGTCTAACATTGCCGTGGCTTCATCTAGCAATAAAACTTTCGGTTGCATTGCCAACACACCAGCAATGGCCACACGTTGCTTTTGTCCACCGGATAAAGAGGTAGGTTCTTGATGAAGAAAAGATTTCATACCCACTTGATCGGCATACGTTTCAATCATGGATTGCATCTTGCCATGAGGCACCAAGCGATTTTCTAAACCAAACGCAAGATCATCGGCAACCGTTGACCCAATGAATTGATTATCAGGATTTTGAAAGACGATTCCTAATTTTTTTCGGATCTCTTTGATGCTTGAAGGCGTTAATACCTCACCATCGATGGTGATGATGCCTGTTTTCTTGTCGAGTAATCCTGCGAGTAACTTTGCTAACGTGGATTTACCCGAACCATTGTGACCCATCAAGGCGACGTATTGTCCTTGAGGAATCGTCAAGCTGATATCGTTTAAAACTTTTTTGGTGTCTTCATAGGCAAAGCTTAGATGCTCAACCTTAATCATGGCCATACCGTTTGAGTTGAGATAATTCCACCCATACGATGAAGCCAATCCATAAGAGGATGGTTAAACTGATCACCAACCAAAAGACCCAGTTAAAGCCAACCCCTTCATTAAAGAATTGGGCGAGGGTTGACCACATCGAGACCATGACCGTTAAATAAACAAGGGTTAACAAAAGTAACCGTCTTGCAAATCCTTTAATTAATCCAAATTTATTTTTGTCTTTTTTCATTTATTGATAATTGATGTGAGGTAGGCGACCTTGATATTGGGTGGTTTTGACCTTGGCTAAGGCGAATAACTTTTTCGCTGCGAGTGAACTAATCGAATCTTTATACTTATCTTCTTGATAGACGACTTCTTTAATCCCAGATTGAATGATCGCCTTGGCACATTCATTGCATGGAAATAAGGTCACAAAGATTTTCGTGTTTTGTAAGGCGGATCCATCTTTTGCATTTAAAATGGCATTGAGTTCTGCATGGGCGACATAAAGATACTTACTTTCTAAACCCTCTTTAGGTTCCCAAGAGACTTGATCATCATCCACACCAGAGGGCATCCCGTTATACCCAATCGAGACCACTTTGTTCATCGGATTGACAATACAGGCCCCTACTTGGGTAGAAGGATCTTTACTCCGCATCGCAGAATTGACCGCAATACCCATGAAATATTCATCCCAGGAGATATAATTCGTTCTTTTTGGCATAGTTTTTACCTAAAAATATCTTATCACAAATCAATTTCAAGACATGATTTCGTTTTGCTGACTTAATGATGAACGAAAACGACTTGATATCAGTTTTTATGTACCCAATTGACAAAAACGATTGGTACCTACACGATGAGCAGAGGTGTGAACGGGATGCTTTTTCAAGTCTTACCATTAACCGCCCATCGCGGACTCATTGGTCGTTATTACACGTATACGGTCAACTATGCTTCCGCGCATGATAACCTCACCTTATATGATCAACTTCAAGGAACGGTTGGGGTGGAAAATGCTCCAACAGCCAGTGTCGGGATTAATGCCTTGGTGAGTTTTGCTGCGGGTATTCCGTTTATTCACGCTGGTGAAGAAATCATGCGGACCAAGATTGCTGATCCTGAGGATGAAGATCAATATGTTTTTAATATCAACGGCCAACGAATCTCCCACAACTCGTATCAATCCAGTGATAACACCAATAGTTTTAAATGGGACCGTAAAGTCACGCACCTCTTTCACGTTGAACAATACGCTAAGATGATTGAGTTAAGACTCAATGGTCTTTCTTTCCAATTGGAGTCGGCAACTGACATCCAAAATCAATTAAGTTTTTGGAACTCCCCTTTAACATATTCAACCATCGCGATGGCATTAACCAAAGGCAGTCAACCTTACTATGTCTTTGCCAATGCAAGAGAAGCAAGAAATAGTGGCGCCTTAACCTCAGTGGTCGCTTGGGGAACAAGCCAAGATCAAGTGGAAGTTGTCTTTGATAGCACCGGATACCATCAACCAGGAACAAGATTAAATGGCCAAGTGTTGATGCGCGCTTACCAAGTGTTACTCGTCAAGCGAATATAAAAAAAATTGTTGGTTGTTAACATCAAAAAAAGCTTATGAATGCTTTGATATTTTTTCTTTGTTTTGATTTTGCTTTTGGAATATCATGGTGACCAAGAGTAATAAGCATTGAGCAACCGTATATCCAATCACGTTATAAATAACATCCACGACGTCTGGGGTTCTTCCAGGGGCAAAAAATTGTAAGCCCTCAAAAATGAATCCTAACACGAATCCAAGGGAGAGTGACATCCAAAAATAACGATTCTTTTGCGGACCATAGAAGGCATAAAACGTCAAGAAGCCAAGAATACCATTGATAAAGTTAAGACCCATATGTCCAATCCCTTTTCTGACAAAGAAGAAAATCCCCGCAATCACATCCGGCGTCAGAAGGGTTGCTGGCACAACTTCTAATTCGAGGGTTGCAGTTAATAATGGATCCATGAGACTCGTCGCGGTGATGGTCACGCGACCATGCGCTTGACCTAAGGCAACCCCAACATCGCCAGCACTACTGACGGTTGCGATGGCGGCGTTACTGGTTGAGTAAGTGAGTTGACAATCAGTGACATCGACTGGTCCAAACGTTGGGGTAATGGAGATGGTTTTTCCAGCTTCAACAACCCCAGTGACGCGAATTTGTAAACTCGTTGGGAAAACTTTAGCGATCGTCAAGGTGAGGGTGTCAATAAACGTAGGGTTGGCGTTAAGATAGCCTGTGATGGTGACGGTTTGATCTTGATAACCCGCAAAATTGACTGGGGTGATGAGACCTTCGGCGTTAACGTTAGCAATCCTTGGATTGCTTGACAAAAACGTGACTTGTTGATCGGTCGGTAAGATTGTGCCAAAATCGACGTCGATGGTTTGAGGACGTCCCACATAAATAGTTGGATCGGATTGTAAGGTAAAACTAGTTGGGGCGACGACATCCACCTGATCTTCAACGCGAAGGTTTAAGGTTTTTTCTAACGATCCAAGGTTGGCGGTGACGATGAATTCACCAATCGCTAAACCAATCACCACCCCATCTTCATTGATGGAAGCAATGGTAGGATTCGATGAAGTAAAAACCACATCCTCTGCAATTGCATTGGTGGGTAAGATATTGTCTAATCTAATTTTGGCAGAGGTATCTTTTTCAATGACAGTGGTGACAACGTCACCACGATAAGCTTGGAGATCAAACGCTGTTGGTGAAGGAAAATTAACCACCGTGATAATTTTTGTTCCGAATACATTTTCTGTTTTTGAGGTTGCGGTGATCGTGGCCGTTCCGAAATTTCTTGCAATGACAATCCCGCCATTGGTCACTTCCATGATTGAAGGATTGCTCGATGTCCACGTTATTGTTTTATCTGAGGTATTTAATGGAGAAAAAGTTGCGGTTAACCGATTGGAAGTTCCAATATAAATGGATGAAGCATCGTCACGAAGCGTCAAGGTCACCGAGGTTGCAGGAGTAATGACCACCTCAGCAGGAGGAAGAACCGCCCGGGCAATATTGATGATGGTTTCAGATATACCTGTAGATAAATCACCCGACTCATCAGAAGACAAAAGAGCATTCCCAGCAATCAAGGCATTGCTACAGATAAAACTTAATAATAGCCACCAGCGAAACCGATGGAAAGTTGAGACTCTTTGCCGCATAAAAACTCCCCAAATTTTATTACAGTTTCATCATGATTGACGAAATAGTTTAATTATATGATATAACTTTAATTGATTTATAGCACTAATTACTCTTGTGAAAACCTTGAGGGTTTTTTTGCTGAAAGCGCCATGAGTCTAAACATGCTTCTAATACGGATTTTTGGGTCTTCCATCCTAAGTCCTTGAGGGCCTTAGCACAGTCGGCATAACTCACAGCAATATCCCCTGGTCTTCTGGCAACGATTTGATAAGGAATCTTGATCTGATTGGCTTGTTCAAAGGCCTTCACCATGGCAAGGACGGAGGTTCCTTGTCCCGTGCCTAAGTTATAAACCACAAATCCTGGTTTTGACTGTAATTTCTTTAAGGCTGCTAAATGCCCTAAGGCCAAATCAACCACATGGATGTAATCACGAACCCCTGTGCCATCTGGGGTCGGATAATCATTACCATAAATACTTAAGAATGGACGTTGACCAATCGCCACTTGGGTAATGAAAGGCATTAAATTATTGGGGATCCCTTGAGGATCTTCGCCAATCAATCCAGAAGCATGGGCACCGATGGGATTAAAGTAACGTAACATCACCGCATGAAGTTGAGGGTTGGCCTTGACCACATCTTCAATGATCATTTCATTAAAAAGTTTCGTGGTCCCATAAGGATTGGTCGTGCCGCCTACCGGATCAGTTTCTACAATGGGCATCTTGCTAGGATTGCCATACACGGTTGCCGAGGAAGAAAACACCAATTGATAAACTTGATGTTTCAGCATGACTTTTAATAACACCAAGGTTGAGTTGAGGTTGTTATGGTAATACATCAATGGCTTTGCCACGGATTCACCAACGGCTTTATAACCAGCAAAATGAATGACTGATTGAAGGAGATGTTTGGTAAAAATCTGATTGAGGGCAACTTCATCCACCACATCCATTGGATAGAAAATAGGTTGTTTGCCGGTGATGGTTTGAATTCTTTTCAGCACTTCTTTGTTCGCATTATAAAGGTTATCAATGATGATGACTTCTTCACCTTGATTCAATAATTCTACGACGGTATGGCTGCCAATATAACCGGCACCACCTGTGACTAAAATGGCCATACGTTAATTATAAGTTATTTTGCATAGACAAATTGATAAAAACGATCCACTTCTTCCTTGGTTTGAAATTTAGCGAGGAAAAAATAATCTCCCATCGCAATCGAAATGGGGTATGGATACGAATTTTCAAAAACGAGATTGGATGCAAATTGTTGGCGAATCGCATGAAAGTCATGGCGATATTGATGGTGATTTTTTCTTGATGCATTGGCACAGAAAAAGGTGGGCTTGATTTGACCAGGGACCCATTGGTTGGTGGCAATCACCTCAGTATAAATATGATAAGCATTCACGCTGTTCGCATAATTAATCATTTCCATGGAATAGCCACCTGGTGGTCTTAAGTTTGCTTCCAAAGCAACAAAGGTTCCTGCTTTTCCTAAGTGGGGATAGTCTTTGGTTAAGCGAAAATACTCAAGGTGAAAGAAACGTTTTTGGATACCGAAAGCTTTTACGGTTGCTTTTCCCGCGGCAATCAATGCCTCTGGTAAAGTTTTTAACGTTAAGTAATACGTTTCTGCATCTTCATTGACAATCGAGGCAATGTTTATTGGAAATTGGTGTCCAGTAAAAAAAACAACCTCAGATTGGTCATTGGCCATGCCATCAAAGGAAAAAATTTCACCTTCAATGAATTCTTCTAAGATAAAGTCTTGAGCCGGTTTACGCATAAAAAAATCTTTGAGCTGATCTTCGTTGTTTAGTTTGTAGGAAATTTGTGAACCCACGCCGATATCAGGTTTGACAAACAAAGGATACTTAACTTCATTTGCAAAGGCGATGGCATCCTGTAATGTCATCAACCGTTGGAATCTGGCCGTAGGAACACCCGCTTGCTGATAAAATTTTTTCATGGACGATTTCGATTGAAAGGAATGAAGTGCTTTCGGTCGAAGGCCATGGGGGATGTCAAAATCTTCTCTGAGTCTGGCGTCGAATTGTAACCAGTATTCAATGTTTGACTCTAAGTAATCGATCGGACCAAATCGAGAGATAAAATAACGAACTGCGTCTTGGAGGTTAGGATAATGATTCATGTCTTGGACAAAATAATATCCATCCATGTTCGCCACCAACGGTTGAGGTAAATAAGCATCTTGAACATCGCCAATGACAAGCACACGAAATCCTTGTTTCTTTAAACCAATGGCAAATTGGTAAAAGGTGTAAGGGAAAATCGGGGCGACAAGAATAAAGTTTTTCATAGGTCTTGAAGATAATCTAACAAAAAAACTAGGAAACAACAAGGATGAGTGGTTCGAGTAGATTTAAAATCCCTTGGTGAATGGTGATCTTTTGTTGGCTAATGAGGTCAAGATAGGTTCCATCTTTAAGAGAGGTATAAACTTTTCGTTGGTCTTTGGTGAGATTAAAGTAGCCAACCAGTTGGTTCGTTGGCGTGGTTAAGGTTGCTTCAATCAAGTGCGATTGTAAAGGATGTTCATTGATGATGAACTTACGAGTAGCGGCAAAATAGGGCATGGTTTTGACTTGAACCAATCGGGTGATGAATGCATAAAACTCAGGATTCTTGATGGTTAAATCAATCGGGTCTTTCTCAAATAAGTTAGGAAGGCGGGTCGCTAACATTTCTTGCCCCGCATAAAGGAAGCCAATGCCAGGTTGGAAGAAAGACCACGCAGTCAAATTTCTTAGCAACATCGGTTGTCCAACCACTTGATGAATGCGTTGAACGTCATGATTTTCTAAGAAATGAACTTTGACATACTCTGCGGGATAAATATACCCTTGGGCCTGAACCATGCGTAGGTAAGTGGATAGTTCGCCTTTACCTTCTAGGTAATGCGTTAAGAATTCATGGACGTCATAATCGTATAACATGTCAAACACTTGATACATTTCCGCATCACTGTGCGCGGCATACCCTTCACCGCGAAGGTATTGAATAAAGTGAGGATGAACCGATTCAGATAACCAAACCGTGTTGGGATTCATCGAGTTGATTGTCGCTTTGGCTTGTCGCCAAAAATCAATTGGTAGTAACGGGGCAACGTCACATCGATAGCCATCAAAACCAAATTGAGTCCAAAACATCAAGACATCAATCAAGGCTTTTCTGACGTCTTGTCGACTTAAATCTAGATCAGCAATATCCGACCAGTCACCAATCCGATTGGCTAACTTGCCATCTTTGTAGTAATAATATTCCGGATGTTGTTTAACCCACGAAGCATCACGCGCGGTGTGATTAAAGACAATATCCATCATCATCTGGATACCTAAGCGATGGGCTTCTTGGATTAACGTTTTGAGGTCATCACTTGTCCCTAAACTTGGATCGATTTGATAATAATCTTGGATAGAATAAGGACTTCCCACTTTGCCCTTACGCGCGAGCTGACCAATGGGATGAATCGGTAATAAATATAACCATTGAATGCCTAATTTTTTTAGACGAGGTAAATCCTTCAGTAGAGACAAAAACGTCCCTTCTTTGGTATGGTTTCTGACAAAGACTTGATAAATGGTTTGCTGTTTTAATCGTTGGGATTTAGTCATCATACCCTCCTACAAAAGCAACACGATGATGGATAGTACCACAATCAATGAAAAAATCACCGCACAAAAGATCAGTAGTTTTTTGGAATAGTCCATCTATTTATCTAACCTTTGAAAGCGTTGATAGGTTCTTAATCCAGTCATGACGATCAGGGATTTGACGGGAAATCCAATGACAAAGAAAATGATTTGGTTAAAGTATAACGCCAACGGTGGAATGCCTAAGTACCAGACACGCCATTGCACACCCCAAATGATGCTGATAAGAATTTCTGAAACGAGCACAATAAACACAATCGCCTTTGGTGGAAGCGTTGCGCTTGATTGGGTTGAGGAAAAACGTTTGTCGAATTGTCCTGTCATATAAACAAAACCATAGAAAATCGCTAAGGCAATGATGGGTAAGATGATGCGAACGAACCAAGTGGATAAATCAACATCGACAAAATTACCACCGCCCATATTAAAGGTGTATTGATCACGAGAATAAATAAACCAAATCCCATATGAAAATAATGCGGTTAGAAAAACATAACTCACATTGTAATAACCAGGAACACGTTTTAAAGAAACCATCAGTTTACTCAACAACCAAGGTAAAATCCCTAAGACCGCTAAGCCAATGGTGACATATGGGGTATATGTCCCTACCGAGTTAATCATGAAGCCAAGCACATCCATCGAGGCACCCACCAAGGCACCAAACAATGGGCCAACGATGAGGGAAGCAAGGATGATCGCGCTTGAACCAAAGGCAATCCGATTCACTTCACCAATCGGGATCATCAAGACGCGTTCTAAAATTAAACCAAGGGCAATGAACATCGCGGATAACGTCATTTTTCTAATGATGGATGAATTCATAATTACTCCTTATTATGGGATCCACGTTTGTCTCACTAATCCGACAAAGGCTAGGGAACCCGTAACTAATAATACACCATTGGCAGGGACGCCTTTGGCAAGAACGCTTAAGGCTTGGTGATAGTCTTCAATGAAGGGGAATGGTAGCTGAGGATAATCATTTTTTTTCCTAGCCCGAACGTGTGGAAAGGATGTCACAAAAATAAACTTCGTGAGTTTAGAAAGTTCCAATAACATCGGGTCAACATCTTTATCTTTAAATGCGGCAAACAAAACATAAATGGATCGGTGCTGATGATGCGTCATTGCTTGAATTAATGCTTGCACTCCACCAGGGTTGTGGGCACCATCAAGAATGATCATCGGTTGTTGTTTAATCACCTCTAATCGCCCTGGCATAAAGGTTTGGCGAATCGCGGCTTGAAGGTCTTCTTCTTTGATCGGAAATCGATGGTGGAGTTGATCCACCGCTTCAATCGCCAAGGCCGCATTGTCGATTTGATAATTTGCCGACATGGTTAAGGTGAATGGTTGATGTTGACCGTAGCGAAAGACAATAGGCGTTTTTGCTGACATCACTTCGATTGGTTTTCGTAGTGTTAAGACCGATTTTGCTTGGTGGGCGACATGTTCAACCACCTGCATCGCCCCATGAGGCAAAGGTCCCACCACCACCGGAATACCCTCTTTGATGATTCCAGATTTATGGTCAGCAATCTTTTCCACGGTGTCACCTAAATAAGCTTTATGTTCTAAAGAAATATTGGTAATGATACTTAAGACAGGTTTAAAGATATTCGTCGCGTCAATCTTTCCACCCATGCCCACTTCAATCACCGCAAAATCACACCCTTGATCATGAAAATAATGAAACGCTAATAGGGTTTGCATTTCAAAGGCGGTTAATTCATAAGCATCAAAGGTTAATTGCCACTTATTAAAAAAAGTAAGAATATAACCATCATTGATTTCATCGTCATTGATATAAATCATTTCTTGGAATCGTGATAAGGCTGGGGAAGTAAATAGACCTACTTTTTTAAACCGAGTTTGATAAATATTTCTTAAAAAGGTTGCGGTGGAACCCTTACCATTCGTCCCGGTAATGTGAATCGCTGGAATCGTGAATTGAAACGGATGATCCTTTAAAAATCGGTCAAAGTTGGCCCGAGAATAAAGGGGAGATATTTTCTCTTTAAAATAAGTAATGAGTTCTGGGATGGTTTTAATCATGGAAGTCCCCTTGTTTGGCGGCCCGCATTTTTTTCACGGTGTCTTTGGTCTTCATCGCTTCACGTTTATCGAAATGCTTTTTGCCTTTACCAACGGCAATCAGGACTTTCACCATCCCTTTTTTTAAATACAACTTGATTGGAAGAATGGTTAATCCTTTTTCTTGAATTGCTTTGGATAGTTTTTGAATCTCTTGCTTATGGGCGAGAAGTTTTCTAGTTCTTAACGGCTCATGGTTAAAGATGCTGCCTTGTTTATACGGGGCAATATGCATGTTTAATAAAAACAGTTCTTGGTTTCTATTGATGACATAGCTATCCGATAACGATCCCCCACCTGCGCGTAAACTTTTTACTTCCGTGCCGGATAAGACGATCCCAGTCTCTAAATGATCAGACAAAAAATAATCGTAACTGGCGCGACGATATTGAACTAATATTTTTTCTCCAGTGGTTTTTTTCATATTATAAGCACTGAAAAAATTATACTATAATCTCTTGGATCCCAAGGGGATGAATGTTTATGGATGGAGGGCTTGATAAGCTTTTAAACCGGCTAGCAGAATATCCATCGCCGTCGCCATCGCTTTAGGTTCGAGCACAAAGGCAATACGAATTTCTTGTTTGCCACGACTGGCATCTACATAAAAATCTTTTCCCGGCGTGACCAAGAGTCTTTGCCCTTCGTATGAGAAAGATTGGATTAACCATAGCGCAAAGGCTTCGGCGTTGCGCACTGGTATTTCTAACATCATATAGAAAGCACCTTCCGGTCGAACGTAACGAATCTCAGGATTGGATTTAATCTTTTCAATCACGGTGTCAATACGATCTAGGTACTGGTCTCGGGTCCACGCAATATGCGATTCCGGTAAAGCATAGAGCGCAGCTGCACCAATTTGATCGAGGAGTGATACACCCAATCGTGATTGCCCGAGGCGATGAATTTTTTGCATGAACGATTGGTTTTTGCAGAGTAAGCAACCAATGCGAGCCCCACATGCCGAATATCGTTTGGACACACTGTCGACGATGATGACACGATCTTGGACGTCAGGAAAGGAAGCAAAAGAAAATGCTTGGTTCGGACCAAAGGTTAATTTCCGATAGAGTTCATCCCCGATGAGCCATAGGTTATGTTTCTTGGCAATCGTGATCAAGCGAAGTAATTCTTCTTTACGATACACGCGACCCGATGGGTTACTAGGATTGGCAATCAGAATCGCTCTGGTTTTTGCGGTGATCTTTTTTTCAATCGCCTCAATCGAGGGAATCGCATAGCCGTCGGAAGCAAAGGTTGGAATCCCGACAAGGTTGATATCCAATTGTTTGGTGAAGGCTAAATAATTTGGATAAAAAGGTTCTGGGGTAAGAATCTCATCACCAGGATTACAAATCACAAAAAAAGAGAAGAGTAGAGCATCCGTTGCCCCTTGGGTGATTTGAAGATCTGAAAGATCAAATGCATACCCGTCTTTGGCAAAATATTGCTGGACTGCTTTCAATAACGTTGGATGACCTTGAGAAGGTGCGTAGGCAATATGGGGATGTTGATACGATCTCATCGCTTCCATAAACACCGAAGGTGTGGGTAAATCAGGCTCACCAATGTTCAAATAAAAAACCTTATGACCTGCTGCTTCTGCAGCTTTCGCATAAGGTAATAATTTTCGAATAGGGGAAGGTGGATAAGCATCGGCACGAACGGCGATGTGAGGTAGTTCCATGAGGAACCCTACTTTCTATTTGCTGCCGAGATACTGGTAACCAGCACTGACAACCGCTTGTTTAAAGGCGTCTTCGGTGACCGAGGCTTGTAACATCACTTCTGCTTCTTCTGCCATCAGATTGACTTTGACGTTGGCAACCCCAGTAACTTGTTTAAGGGCAGTGGTGACTTTGGCGGCGCAATGCACACAGGTCATCCCGCCAACACGTAAGGTTTTAATTTGTGCCATAAGAGTTCTCCTTTATTATTTTACTCTATTTGGGGTAAATCGACGTAAGCGAAGTGCATTGAGGACGACCGATACCGAAGAAAACGCCATCGCCAAGGCGGCAATGATCGGGGAAAGTAACCAACCAAATAAAGGAAATAAGACCCCGGCGGCGAGTGGAATTGCGATAACATTGTAGATAAATGCCCAGAAAAGATTGGTTTTCATATTAATCACCACACTTTTGGATAAAGCAAAGGCATAGACGACTTGTCTTAAATCGGATTGTAGTAAAACAATATCGGCAGCCTCAATCGCAATGTCTGTTCCTGCCCCAATCGCCATGCCTACGTCCGCGCGCATTAAGGATGGCGCATCATTGATCCCGTCTCCGACCATCACCACTTTTCTTCCTTGTTGTTGGAGATTGGCAATCACGGCGTCTTTATCTTGAGGTAAGACTTCGGCAATGACTTCATCAATGCCCACCTCATGGGCAATTGATTCGGCAACTGGCTTTAAATCTCCAGTTAACATGACGAGTTTTTTTCCAAGTTTTTTTAGTCCTTGGATGGCCTCAATGCCAGAAGGTTTGACCGCATCGGCAATCACAAAGTGGGCCATGAGTCCGTTAGGTCCATTCATCTCAATGATGGTTTTCCCTGTTGATAGGATGTTGCTTAAATGATCGGTGATGGTTGTAATTTTCGATAAGCGATACGTTTGATTGTTTATTTTTCCGCGTACGCCCATCCCTGGTACATAGACAAAATCCACCACAGGTAATAAAGGACCTTGATGTTGGTCAACAATGGCTTTGGCAAGCGGATGTTCAGAATTGGTTTCAATCGAGGCAGCGAGTTGTTGGATCGTGTTTAAAGGGGTGCCATCATGAATGATGGTATCGACCACCACTGGTTTACCCAAGGTGATGGTTCCAGTTTTATCCATGACAACCGTATCGATGGTATGTAATTTTTCCATCGCTTCGGCGGATTTGATTAAGATGCCAAGTTCCGCACCTTTACCGGTGCCGACCATCATCGTTACTGGGGTGGCTAACCCAAGCGCACATGGGCAAGAGATGACTAAAATCGCAATCATGATTTGTAAGGAAAATTCAACATCGTTTGTTACAATCAACCACACCACGAACGCAGTCAGGGCAATACCAATGACAATAGGTACAAAGTATCTGGATATTTCATCCGCAAGTTTAGCAAGGGGTGCTTTGGTTTGACTTGCTTCTTCCACAAGGCGAATGATTTTTGCAATCGTCGTATCGTCTCCTAAAAACTTCACTTCCACTTCAATGACACCCAATTGATTCAGGGTTGCAGCAATCACGGAATCACCAATACGTTTATCCACTGGTAAAGACTCACCAGTGATGGCCGCTTGATTCACGAGTGTTTCACCACTTTTAATCACCCCATCCACAGGAATGAGTTCTCCAGGTTTGATGAGGACAACATCACCGACAACTAATTCACTGACCAATACTTCCTTGATGCCATCCCTGGTTTTTTTCCAGGCTTGTTTTGGTTTTAAGTCGATAAGCTTTTCTAAAGCTCCTAAGGTTTTTTGTTTCGATATTTCTTCTAAATATTTTCCTAATGTCACCAAGGCTAAAATGGTTGCGGCGGTTTCTAAATACAATTGATTCATCCACGTTTCGCTTAAGGCCATGTTGTCCGTAGCGAGTCCATAAAAAGAGATAGAAGTAACATAGATACCATAAAGAATTGCTGATCCAGTCCCGATGGCAACAAGCGAATCCATGTTGGGATCACGTTTCCATAAACGTTTCATCCCCACTGAAAAATATCGATAATTGACATAGACGATTGGAAGGGTTAATAGCCACTGGGTTGTTAAATTACCGACTGTGGTTGTAAAGAATGCTAGATTAGGCAAACCAAGCATCACACTCATCGAAACATACATCAAAGGAATCAATAAGCTAAAAGAGATCACCAAGCGACGCTTCATTAAGCTCCGAGAAATCTTTTGTTGTTTACGAAACTGTTCGGGCTGATCTTTTGTAATAAGGTTCGCGCCATATCCTGCTTCTTTGACTTCTTGAATGATGGTTTGGGTCTTTAAAGAATCCTCATATTCCACTTGCATGGCATGGGTAATTAAATTCACATGGACGGTTTTCACCCCTGGAAGCTGGGCAACGGCACGTTGAACGGTCATTTGGCATGTGGCACACGTCATGCCTTCAATTTGAAATTGTTGTTTATTCATCATATACCCCTCCTATAGGGGGGTATTATTATCTTATGCTGAAAAGATCAAAAATACAAGATTAAAGCTTTAAAATTTATTTCTTGGGAATTTGATAATTTGAATAAGACAACAATAGACGTATGACTTTATTCGACACATTATCAACTTGGTAATCTTCTACAGGGTGTATGACCTTATCAAGTGTACTTTCGAGTAAAGAAATTCCCAAAATGACTTTATTGGGACTTAATCCAACCATTGGTGTGCTTGCTTCTTCCATTGCTTCTGGCCGTTCGTGAGCATCACGAATATTCAACGCTCTCAAACCAAGAATAGATGTTTCTTCGTTGATGGTCCCCGAATCTGAAAGAACAACGCGGGCATGCATTTGTAATTTAATGTAATCAGAAAATTTTAAAGGTTTTAGTAATTGAACTAGAGAATTAAGTTTAATCTGTTTTGAATCAATCATCTTTTGGGTTCTTGGATGAGTAGAAACAATAATGGGTTGTTGATAGTCTTTAGCGATCTGATTTAAAGTCAAAATCAAGTTTTGAAAGTTGGTTTCATCATTGATGTTTTCTTCACGATGAGCAGAAACAACAAAGTATTTTCTATCTGATACTTTTAATTGATCTAGAATTTTTGATTGATTAATCCTGCTTCTGTTGTTATCAATCACTTCCTTCATTGGTGATCCAGTTTTAATGATACGATCTGCTGGTAAACCTTCTCTTAATAAATACTGTCTTGATAGGGTTGTGTAAGGTAAATTGAAATCGGAGATATGATCAACAATTTTTCGATTTAATTCCTCTGGCACTCGTTCATCAAATGATCGATTGCCTGCTTCCATGTGAAAGACTGGTACTTTTTTTCTTTTTGCAGCGAGCGCACAAAGAGCAGAGTTAGTGTCACCCAAGACCAAAAAAACGTCGGGTTTATGTTCGTCTAAAACCTTCTCCATTTTGATTAAAATATTACCAATGGTGGATAATGCAGTCTCACCTGCGGCGGCCAAAAAAACATTTGGCTTTCTTAAACCCAAATCTTCAAAAAAGATTTCATTGAGTTCGTAATCATAGTTTTGTCCAGTGTGAACCAAGACTTGATCAAATGTATCTTTTGCAAGATCAATCGCCTTAATGACTTCTGAAAGTCTAATAATCTCAGGTCGAGTTCCCACCACTGTCATTACTTTAAGTTTTTTCATATTTATTCAACCTCCATTGGGTATGTGTCAGGATTTTGTTTATCAAATAATTCTGATGCCCACATAATCGTTACTAAATCATCTTTACCAATGTTAGTAATATTGTGAACATAACCTGGCGGGATATCAATAACTTGTAACTTATCTCCGCTGACACGATATTCAATCACTTCTTTTGTGTTCACAAGGCGAAATTTAATTAAGCCTATTCCACTAACGACAATAAACTTTTCGTTTTTCGTGTGGTGATAGTGATTACCTTTAGTTATGCCTGGCTTACTAATATTGACGGATACTTGACCTACCTGACTCGTCTTAAATATCTCAGTAAAAGACCCCCGCTGATCAATATTCATTTTTAAATCATAAACAAAAGCATCGGGTTGTAAGTAACTTAAATAAGTTGCATATAATTTTTTAATCAATGAGTCTTGTTGATTTTCTAAATTTAAACTCGTACGCGAACTTTTAAAACGTTGAAGTATTGTCGCTAATTGACCGACAGTAATCTCATATTCTGGAAATACCCTTAGAATTCCATCAATGGTGGTGACTTTCCCTTCTATGCAACGCAACATTTCATCAACCACATCATCTATATAAATCAAGGATATTTTTGCGTCCTCATCATTAATTTTGATAGGTAAATCTCTAGAAATATTGTGACAAAACGTTGCCACAACAGAGTTATAGTTTGGTCTGGCCCATTTTCCAAAGATATTAGTAAATCGGTATATAAATACTAAATGTTTATGCTTAGAAGCAAATGATAATATTAAATCTTCTGCTGCTTTTTTACTTAACCCATATGGATTATTATTCGACGCTTGCGTAGAGGAGGACACAACCACAGGAGCTTTTGACTGATATTTTTCCAAAAAGCTAAGAAGTGTAGTGATTGTATCAGCATTCCCAACCATAAACTCTTTGGGATCTTCAGGCCTATTTACACCTGCAAAGTGAAAAATAAACTTAGCTTGCTTAACATAGGATTCATAAGTACTCTTAGGTGTTTCACGATCTACCAATAGTAAATTTGAAAAACCCAAACCAATTAATCTAGCAATAAGGTTTTTGGCTAAAAAACCCTTTGAACCGGTGATTAAAATCGGGGTTATTTTTTCCATCCAACCAATGCTTCCTTAACCTCTTCTAGCCTTAACAATTTGGATTTAATCTCATTAACATTGAGGCGTTGTGTGTTATGTGAATTATATTCAGTAATTGCGGAAAGTTTGGATGAACCAGATGAAACATAAACATCATAGTTAAGGTCTCTGTTGTCTGCTGGAATTCGATAATAATTTCCCATGTCTTCACTGACAGCAAACTCTTCTTTTGTCAGCAAAGTTTCATAAAGTTTTTCACCGTGCCTCGTTCCAATGACTTGGATTTTGCTCTTACCTGAAAATAATTCGTTTAAGGCTTTTGCTAAATCCTCAACGGTGCTAGCTGGTGCCTTTTGAACCATGATGTCACCTTGTTTACCGTGAATAAAAGAATGTAAAACAAGTTCTACAGCTTCTTCAAGTGACATTAGAAATCTTGTCATGTTTGGATCGGTGACCGTAAGTGGTAATCCAGATTTGATCTGATCAATGAATAATGGAATAACAGAACCTCGTGAAGCCATCACGTTTCCATATCGAGTACCACAAATTAAGGTTTTGGCTGGATCAATCGTTCGTGCTTTTGCAATAAATACTTTTTCCATCATCGCCTTGGAAATTCCCATCGCGTTAATTGGATAAACAGCTTTATCTGTTGATAAGCAGATTACCTTTTTAACCCCAGCACGAATGGCAGCATTAAGGACATTTTCAGTGCCAAGGATATTGGTTCTCACTGCTTCAATTGGGAAGAACTCACAAGAAGGAACTTGTTTGAGTGCCGCAGCATGGAATACATAATCCACGCCAACCATGGCATCTTCTAATCCACCTTCTTGTCTAACGTCACCGATATAAAATTTAATCTTTGGGTTTTTATAAAACCTTCTCATGTCCTCTTGTTTTTTCTCATCGCGAGAAAATATCCGAATTTCCTTGATTGAGTTTGATAGGAACCTTTTCATGACCGCATTACCAAACGATCCTGTTCCACCTGTAATCAACAACGTCTTACCATTAAAAATATCCATACATTACCCCTTTAATTTTAATTGTTTAAATAACACATCTTTGGTTTCGACTCGATTGGTTTGTGCATGTGACACTAATTCTTTAAAGCTTAATTCATTAAACTCAATTAAATCTAACCGGTCAATAAAAATCTTTTCATTGTTCGTTTTTACCGTCGTCTTAGGATCAAGTAATAATTCTTCATACATTTTTTCTCCAGGACGTAGGCCTGTGAACTCAATGCGAATTTCTTCATAAGGAATATACCCTGATTGGCGAATCATCTTTTCTGCTAAATCAATAATCTTGACGGGTTTGCCCATATCCAAGACAAAGATTTCTCCAGCCTTTGCATAAACCCCAGATTGAAGAATGAGTCCAACCGCTTCAGGAATGGTCATAAAGAATCGGGTGATTTCTTTATCGGTGACGGTGACTGGGCCCCCTGCTTCAATTTGTTTTTTAAATAAAGGGATGACACTTCCGTTACTGGCGAGGACGTTACCAAATCTCACCGCAGCGTATTGGGTTCCTTTTTGTTGTTTGGCAAAATGGCGCATGATCGTTTCCGCGTAGTATTTGGTTGCCCCCATCACATTGGTGGGCCGTACAGCTTTGTCGGTAGACACCAACACCATTTTTTGAACTTGATACATTTGGGAAAGCAGGGCAATGTTATACATGCCAAGAACGTTGGTTCGAACCGCTTCTTGTGGTGAATCCTGCATCAACGGAACATGCTTATAGGCGGCAGCATGAAAGACGAGATTGGGTCGGTAGGTTTGGAATAATGGTTCCATTCTTTCACGATTGTACGTTGCGCCGATTTGAACATGAATCGGAATGGGTTTGCTTAATTTTTTATTCAGTTTAACTAATTCTTGTTGAACATCATAAACACCATTCTCGTAGATGTCTAACAGCACCATCGCTTTGGGTGAATAACTAAAAATTTGTCTGGTTAACTCACTACCGATGGACCCACCCGCACCGGTGATGAACACCACTTGATCCTTAATAAAGGCTTTGATTTCATCATTGATGAGAGGAATGACATCACGTCCTAATAGTTCATTGACATCAACGTCTTTGACGGCCATGTTTTGACCATCTTTTTCAAGTTCTTCCATTAATGGTAATCGGCGAATTTTTACATTCGATGATTCCATCACTCGTAAGATTTCAAATAATCGAGTTCTCGTAATGTTACCAATGCCGATAATCACTTGTTGAATGCGATATTGTTTGATCATCTCTGGAAGTTTTTGAATCGGACCCTCCACGGGTAAGTTTAAAAATTGCCGTTTCCACTTTGAAGGATCATCATCGACCACAACCACAGGGGTAGCTTTTAATCCACGATTGGTTCTTAGTTCATCAATGACCATCTTCCCAGCTGCTCCGGCACCAATGATTAAGGTTCTTTGCATTTGCGATTTATCGGATTGTTGATAACCTAGCACGATGGCCAAAACCCTTCTTGCCACGCGTAAACCAATCAACAATGCTGGTTCACTGATAAAGACAAACGCTAGTTCTACGGGTGTATATTCGATTTGAGTTGACATGATGAATAGGTAAAAAATTAAATTAAAGGCAATCGTAATAACCCCGATTTTGATGGAATCAATTAAACCAAAATGTAACGTAATCATGGAATAAATGCCACCAATGAATAAAGCAAGTATTAATGTGAGTGCATAGGTTAATAATAACCAAATGAATAATGAGGTTTCACCAGCATTGCTGACTCGAGAAAAGTAAATGAATAATCCAAGACTGATAATCGCAACTAAATCGGCGGTGAGATATAACGCGACCTTAAACCATCTTGGAAGCTTTTTCATGCTTTAGATACTTGCTAAGGGTTTCAGTAAACTGACCGTTCGTTTCACAATCAAGATAGCCAAATCTTTATTAATCTCACCTTTGAGATATCGGTAGATCAACCGAGCAATATCTTTGGCAACTTCTTCATTCGCGCCGCGGGTGGTCAAGGCAGCAAAACCAATTCGCACCCCTGAAGTCACTTGAGGTTTTTCTTGATCATTCGGTAGCATGTTTTTATTTAAGGTGACACCTATATCATCAAGCCGAAGTTGGGATTCCATCCCAGTTAAACCAAACGATTGTTTAGTGTCAACTAAAAATAGATGGGTTTCTGTTCCTGATACCACGGCCCCTAATTTTGCAAATTCATCCGCGCACGCTTTCGTATTGCTGACAATTTGTTTCGCGTATTGTTTGAACGATGGATCAAGGGCTTCGGCAAAGGCTTGGGCTTTGCCACCAATCACGTGCATCAACGGTCCACCTTGAGCACCTGGGAACGTTGCGGAATTAATTTTTTTAATGAACTCTTCTGAATTGGTTAAGATCATCCCACCTCGAGGTCCGCGAATCGTCTTGTGGGTGGTTGACGTCACCACATCGGCATAAGGAAACGGGGAAGGGTGAACCCCAGCGGCAACCAGGCCAGAAATATGGGCCATGTCGACCAAAAAGACTGCCCCAATTTCTTTGGCGACGTTACTAAAGATTTCATAGTCGGTTACATATGGATAGGAGGAAAATCCAGAAACAATCATTTTTGGTTTTTCTAATCTTGCTAACGTCACCATCCCTGGATAATCAATCTTGCCGTTGGCCAATAAACCATAATGAATGAATTGATAAAGTTTACCGGAAAAGTTCACGCTACTACCGTGAGTTAAATGACCACCTTCGTTTAAGCCTAAGGACATGATTTTATCGCCTGGCTTTAGCAAAGCACTATAAACAATAAAGTTGGCACTTGATCCAGAGTGAGGTTGAACGTTGGCAAATTTACATGCATAAAGTTGGCAGGCTAAATCAATCGCTAATTGTTCAATTTTATCCACGTGAACACAACCACCGTAATAACGTTTTCCTGGAAATCCTTCCGCGTACTTATTCGTAAGGATTGATCCTTGAATCGCCATCACCGCTTTGGAAGTGTAGTTTTCAGAAGCAATCAGTTCAAGACCTTCATCTTGTCTAAGTTTTTCTAAGTCTAGGTATTGATTCAATAATGATTGATAATCCATAGTTATTTATATCCTTTGATAGTTAGCGTTTTGAATCACAATCTTACCAGGACCGTTTACCTTATATTTAATCACGTCATTACCACCAAAAAAGAATGCTTTAAAAATATTGGTTCTTTTCACAAGCAAGGTCATCGATGCATCCATGTAAGCCACGGCGGCTTGATCAAAACTCATTGCTTTGTTTTTTTCTAAGGTAAAGGTTTTGGCATCTTTGTCGATGACAATATAGGCGGTTCCTTCTCCAGACAACACCTGAAGGGCTAAATCATCATTACCAAAGAGTGCATCCCAAAGATTAAACTTCTTTCTTGGGGTTAACTGGATACCTTTGGTCATCACCAACAACGATCCTTTTTTGATCACCATGGGTTTCTTTTTTGTAAGTTTAAGCGCAACAATTTTTCCAGGAAGAGGTGCAGAAAAGGCAATCACACTTGCAGCTTTGGTTGAGGTCAATTGATCGAGGACTTTTGCATCACCAAAAATGAGTTTTGAAAAAAATGGATTTAATCGCTTAGCCGTAGAAACTGTTAGCTTACTGACTTCTGGTGACAGCAAGGAAATTGTCGTCACATCATTTTCAGTAAAAAGGATGTCTTTTGCCCCTAAGGTGATGGTTAAGACAGGTAATTGTTCTCCGGTAATTTCTACTTTCATAAGGTTCCCCACACTATCCCATATTTTATCTTAAAAGGCCTATAAAAGATATGATAAAACTCTTAATCATATCGTTATACTTTTGAAAGAATATCCCCTATAATACAACTATATCTTCAGGGTAGGGTGTAATTCCCAATCGGCGGTAAACCCCGCGAGCAGCAATGCAGGAACTTGTGCAATTCAAGTGGCGACCGTAAAGTCTGGATGAAAGAAGATTGACTTTTTTCTTGCTACACCCTGAACTTACGAACAAAGGTCAGGGATTTTTTTTGAAAAAAAGAACAGATATGGATTTGATGAGGCAAGCATTGATGCTTGCCGCACTTGGCAAAGATCACGTGGGGCAGGGTCCTATGGTCGGAGCGATTTACGTCAAAAACCAACAAATCATCACCAAGGGCTTTCATCAAAAGTTTCTTGGTCTTCACGCAGAATTTGATGCCTTTAAAGATCAAGATTTTGATGTGAAAGGTGCTACCCTCTATGTCACCTTAGAACCTTGTGCCCATGATGACTACTTTCCTTCTTGTGCGCAATTTGTGATTCGAAAAGGAATTAAAAAAGTATTTGTGGCTTCTTTGGATCCAAACCCAATCGAAAATGGCGATGGCATCAGAATGCTTCAAGAAGCTGGCATCGAAGTCATCACTGGTTTAATGGATGAAGAAAATCGTAAACTCAATCAACGTTACTTTGAAAGGTTTAAATAAACTATGTTCTCAGGCATCATCGAAACCATTGGTCGTATTCAAAAAATCGAAAAGCTCGACGCTGGATTTCGTTACACCGTTGAATCGTCCAAGATTCTCAAAGGGACTAAGATTGGCGATTCCATCGCCCATGATGGCATTTGCTTAACCGTGATTAACAAAGGATGGCGACGTTATCAAGTGGAAGTCATGAACGAAACGATTTCCAAAACTGCACTCTCTTTATGGAAAGAGGGATCGGGAATTAATCTAGAACGAGCCCTTGCGCCTAATCAACGCAATGGCGGTCATCAAGTCTCTGGCCACGTGGATGGCGTTGGTAAGATTCAACAACTTCGTCAAGATGGGATTGCCACCATTGTCACCATTTCTTTACCCGCAACACTCACCAAATACATGATTGAAAAAGGCAGTGTTGCCCTTGATGGCATTTCATTAACCTTAACCAAGGTGACGAACGATCAGTTTGAGGTTTGGATTATTCCTCACACCAAAGCCAATACAACTTTATTACAAAAAAAGATTGGTGACCCTGTCAACATTGAGGTCGATATGATTGCCAAATACATTGAGAAACTGAGCAAACGATGAACCAACCATTTTCAACATTACCGCAAGCAATACAGTCGCTTCAAAAGGGAAAGATGATCATTCTTGTCGATGATCAGCATCGTGAAAACGAAGGCGATTTTGTCATGGCAGCACAATTTGCCACTGAAAAATCCATCAACCTCATGATCACCTTAGGTAAGGGATTGGTATGCGCTCCGATCCATGAGGATGTTGCCAAACGCTTACAACTTCCGATCATGGTCGCCAGCAATACAGAATCATTTCGAACGGCTTTTACCGTGTCGATTGATGCGAAAACAAACACCACAGGGATTAGTGCAAAAGAACGTGCTGACACATTAATTCTATTAGCAAACCCAAATTCAAAACCACAAGATTTTGTCAGACCAGGTCATATGTTTCCCTTGATTGGAAAACGTGGTGGTGTCAAAGAAAGACCCGGCCATACCGAAGCGTCATTAGCCTTAATGCAACTTGCAGGGCTTAATCCCGTTGCTGTTATTTGTGAAATTGTTCTCCCGAATGGCAAGATGGCACGACGGCCAGATTTATTGAAGATGGCAAAAAAATTAAAGATGCCAATCCTAGACATTGGCCAACTCATGAAACCTTAAGGAGGTCATCATCATGAAAAAAATTCATCTCATTGTGTCTGAATTTAATAACCCGATCCCTGAACAACTACTTCAAGGCGCGTTGCGTGCATTGAAGGATGCAAAATTTCCAGACAAGGATATTATCATTACCCGTGTTCCTGGGGCGTTTGAACTTCCCCTTGCCGCCTTCACTGCAGGTCAACGAGCGCTCACTGCGGCCGTGGTATGTTTAGGGGCCGTGATTCGTGGAGATACCAGTCATTATGATTATGTGTGTTCAGAAACAGCACGAGGAATCATGGATGTCGGTTTAAAATTAATGAAGCCAGTGATCTTTGGGGTCCTCACCACGGACAATGAAGCTCAAGCCGAAGCAAGAGCAAAAAACGATCGTACCAACAAAGGATATGAATGTGCTAATGCAGCGTTAACGATGATTAACGTGATGAAAGCACATCGCTAATTTTCAATAAAGGTAAGGCAAATATTTGCGCTAACGCTGGAAATGTTAATTGTCCTTGATACGTATTCAGTCCACTGGCTAGACCAGCATCATTCTTCATCGCTTGTTTAAAACCTAAATTGGCAATCGCTAAACCATAAGCTAAGGTTGCTTGGTTTAAACCAATCGTTGAGGTTCTTGGGACTGCTCCCGGCATATTCGCCACACAATAATGAATCACCCCATCGACTTCATAAATAGGTTGATCATGATACGTCACGTGACTGGTTTCCATGCTACCACCTTGGTCAATCGCTACATCGACAATCACACTACCTTTGGGCATGGTGGATAAATATTGTTTTTTAATTAATTTTGGTGCCGCATCCCCTGGTATGAGGACTGTAGAAATGACTAAATCAGCCTTTTGAATGGATTGTAGAATGTTTTTTTCATTGGAAGGAAGAATCGTTAAGCGGCCATTGGCCATCGGCAATAACGTTTCCACTTGGGAGAAAGAAACATCAATGGCAATGACGTTCGCTTGCATCCCCAACGCAATTTGAGTCGCGTTAAATCCAGCATAGCCATTGGCACCTAAAACGACCACATGTCCAGCTTCCACACCTGGAATCCCACCCAAGAGAACGCCACGTCCGCCAAAAGATTTTTCTAAATATTTTGCCCCTTCTTGAACGGCAAGCCGACCCGCGACTTCAGACATCGGTCGTAACACAGGCAAACGTCCATTCTTATCTTTGATGGTTTCATAAGCAATGGCAGTCACTTTGTTTTTAAGTAAGGCAAGCGTTAAAGGTTTGGCGGCTGCCAAATGTAAGAAGGTATATAAAATTTGGTTTGGTTTAAGTAAATTAAATTCTTCTTCAAGGGGTTCTTTGACTTTAATGATCATCTCCGCTTGACGATACACGTCGGCAATCGTTGTTAAGATGGTACAACCAACTTGGGTATATTCCTGATTAGAAAAACCAGATCCTATGCCAGCATCTTGTTGGATGAAAACACGATGACCTGCTTGAATGTATGTTTTTGCAGCCGCGGGCGTTAACCCGACGCGATACTCTAATTTTTTAATTTCTTTTGGGACACCAATGATCATAGGGGTCACCTCGATTCGCTCTTATTATATCACTCGGTTTTGAGTTTACTTGCTTCTCCATGACGGACAAAATACATGGTGCCAAAGCTCGCTAAGGCAAAGAAGGTTGCATAAGGAAATAATAATCCTAAACCGAATGACGTCATCAAAGCTCCCGATAAAAGTGGGGTGAAAATTTGTGCTGCCATCGAAGCGGTGTAATAATACCCCGTGTATTTACCGATATTACCACCAGATGACATTTCTACAATCATCGGATAGGAATTGACGTTGATCGCAGCAAATCCTAAACCAGCAATTGGCATAATGAGGTAGACAACCCAAGCAGTGCTGACGGTTAAAAACGATCCTGCTAATGTCCCAGATGCCAACATCAAAATCCCTAAAAGAACTGTTTTGCGACGACCAATTTTATTGGCCAAAGCGGCCAGGGGTAAAAACCCAATCAAGGCTGCGACGTTGGCGACGGTCACTGGTAAAACATAATTGGTTAACTCCAAGACGTTGCTGGCGTAATCCGTAAATTTGGTGGTGACCGCGTTGAAACTAAAGAACCATAAAAAGACAGATGTCATGATCAACCAAAAACTAAGACGATATTCTTTTTTAAATGGGGTGACGACATTGTCTTTGCGATCTTGTTCTTCCGCTTCCGTTTCATAACCTTTTTCAATCGATATGCGGTGCATGTCTTTAACCCAGGCGACTTCTTTGACAAAGAATCGAAACAAGACAAGCATGGCAACGAGGCTTAAAGAAAGCATGATAAAGGCGCGAACATAAGGTGTAAATTCTTCGGTTGCTGCGTTGATAATTAAGGTTGCAACAATGTAGCCAAGCACACCCATTAAATTGATGATCGCGTTGGCAACACTTCGGAAAGGTTTAGGGGTGATGTCAGGCATCAAGGAAACTGCAGGGGTTCGATAATAAGACATCGAAATTAAAGCGATAAATAAGGTGGCGATATAAAGAATTAAATACAAGGGGGAAATCATGGTCACTTGTTCAAAGACCAAAGTATATCGGACAAAGGATGCATCTAATTTAGAGGTGAAATAAACCACATCGCCAATGACGGTGAATGCACGTTCGTTGGAATTGGCAATCAACATGATTTGATCTTTTAATTCTTGGGCAATCGCAAATGAATATTGATTGCCTGTTTGGGTAATCTCTAAAATACCAGCACCTACCACGGCACTTTGTTGATAAAAATCAACCACGGCAACACCGACAATAAAGATCGCGGCAACGATGATTCCAATCGTAATGAACGGAGTACGTTTCCCTAATTTAGAGGTTGAACGATCAGATAACGTACCAAAGAAAGGTAATAAAAAAAGCCCAAGTAAGTTATCAAAGGTCATGACAAAATTTGACCAAAATGGATTCAATCCAAAAGAGTCCACAAGCATTTTGGAAATGATGGCTTCATAGAAACCCCAAAACATTTGGACACTAAGGAAGGCTAGCCCGATGAGAATCGTTCGTTGATAATTGAGTTTCATGATTAAAGCGATTTGATTTTAATCGTATTGGCGAGTGCTTCTAATTCATTGAGGTTGGTAATGTCTGCACCTTCTACTTTTTTAACTGCAAGGGCCATGGCAAACGCTAATGAAGCTTTGTGATCAGAGGTTTTTTCAAATCGAGACATGTATCCTGCCAATAATGCATCACCTGCGCCGACGGTGTGTTTGACTTTTACGCTAGGAGCTTCAACATGATAAGCCTTGGTTTTATCAACAAAGATTGCGCCATTTTCCCCTAAGGAAAGCAGGACTCTATTTTGAGTAATTTCTGCCACTTTTTTAGCTTGCGTGAATAACTTTTTGATATCGGTTGCATCGGTATCTGCTAAGAACTGGAACTCTGATAAATTTGGTTTGATAATCAGCGGCTTATATTTAATGAGCTTCTTTAATTCTTGCCCAGAAACATCAAGAACAAAATCAATTTTACGTTGAATAATGTATTTGACAATTTGTTCAATCAAGCCTGTTTTATCGTTGGCTGTGGAGGAACCAGAGATGACCACGATGTCTTTTGGGGTGATGGTATTTAATTGATTCAGTAAATTATTTAATTCCGATCCATTAATTTCTGGACCTGCTGCATTCAATTCAGTTTCTTGGTCGTGAATTAATTTAACATTAATTCTTGACGTGCCTTTGACCATGGTTGGCCGTAGGTGAATATTGAGGTATCGACCTAATTGGCTCAGTAAGTAATCGCCAGTAAATCCACCAAAGAAACCAAGAATGGTTGATTTCACGCCAAGGATATTGAGCATGACGGAAACGTTGATGCCTTTTCCCGCAGCAACGACATGAGAATCCGTTGCGCGATTCAATGTTCCAAGTTTTAACTTAGGTAAATCTAGATAGTAATCTAAACTTGGATTTAAGGTAATCGTGTAAATCATGGGTGGGGTTTCCTTTTTAATTTATATTGAGAACAATTTATTTTGGAACGTGGACTTTAGGTTCAAATTTTGGACAGGAAGCGTTCGATTTTTTGTTCAGACCTTATGTTGAGATACACACACCGTTTGAGGGTCGTATTCCCAAAACCCCCCTGCAGGGCTTTTTGGTTTCATGTGTTCATGGGTCGGGTCATACCAGTACTTACAGAACGCATATAACCGGCCATATTTAACATTTGCTACTGCCATAATCCTATTTTAACTTAATTCCATCGCGATTTCGAGAAAGAAAAGGGATACTATGTTGTCTATAAGGTATAAAGGATAAATTAAAAAAATGAATAATTTATTAAATTTAATGGTTTTTGTGGGATTTTTAGGCTTTTTGATTGGATTTATATGGGTTGCCTTGCCTTTTCAATCCAAGGTTAAGCCAAAAATTCAACCACTTTCGATGATCACTTGGTTAACGATGACATCAGTACTCTTGGTAGGAACGGTGACTGCAAGGTCAAACGTTTCTGCGCCTTTACTGCCGGTCGGGGTTCAACAAATTCAAGATGAAAGTCATTTACGAAGCTTACTTCAATCTGCTCAAGAGGACAGGCAACTCACGGATGGCAATCCAGCTCCTGGAGTTGCTGAAGATTTGAACACAAGTCAATCGGATGGAAAAAATTCTTTTGTCGATACCAATAGCCAAGTGGCTGGTATCAAAGAAGGCGATGTGATTAAAACCGATGGCGAGTTTATCTATTATGCAAGTCGTTGGGACAGTCGGATTCGCGTCATGCAAGTGGCTACCAATAATGATGTTACGTATGTGACCACCATCAACTTAGAAACCAAAGACGACACCATCTTTACAGACAGCATGTATTTAACCGACGACTATCTTGTCATCATTGGCTATCGCTATTCTATTAACCAAAATAGCTGTGCCACCGAAGATGAAAACGGAGATGTTTATTTTTGTGCTGATTTTCGATGGTGGCAACCCACTGGTTCTGTTGTCTTGATTGACCGCCAATCCTTAACTGTGGTGTACACACTTAATACAAACTCTGCATTTATCGATCATCGAATTATACCCATCATGAATGGTGAAACCGTAATAGGAGAAACCTTGTATCTTGTCGGTCATCATTATTTTTACTCCTATGATGACACTGTGGATTTAAGACCTTATTACCTTGAAAACGATGAACCTAAATCCTATATGCCTTATGCTTCCATGGCCTTCGTTGAAGAAGATAATTTCTACGCGATGACCACATTCACCGGCATCCGCTTACGATCCAATCCTGATACGATTGAATATCAAGCCTCTGGTTACTTAGGCACCACGCCTGACTATAAAAAGTTATATGTCGATGCTAACCATCTTTATTTAGCCCAGTCCAATTATCTTTGGGAAGATCCACAAAGTTATCAAACCACAACCATCCTCAAGTTTGCCTTGGATGTTGCCAATGCGGATCTTACCTTAACCACGGTTGGAACGATTCGTGGCGTTGCCATCAATCAATTTGCATTAGATGCTTATGAAGGCATGTTTCGCATTGCCACCACGGATACCGTCTGGGATTATCGCGCGGATGAGTGGTGGTGGTCTTGGGAATCGCGAGTGATTACCAACCGACTCTACATTCTTGAAGATTTAAACGACGGAACCTTTGCCATCACTGGTTTGATTGAAGAAGGTTTAGGCAAACCAAATGAATCCATCATGTCGGTAAGATTCCAAGGACCCCTTGCTTATGTGGTCACCTTTTTAAGAACCGATCCTTTATACATCATCGACTTAACCAATCCAGCAAGTCCTTCGATTCGTGAAGAAATTGTTTTACCTGGTTTTGATA